>Ga0256845_1002144_pt1 | contig 14616 bp, 13 predicted proteins | sample RiftiametaG_FD_189101 | JGI IMG/M metagenome (GOLD analysis project Ga0256845, IMG submission 189101) | Tube worm associated microbial communities from hydrothermal vent at the East Pacific Rise, Pacific Ocean - Riftia | ecosystem: Host-associated > Annelida > Integument > Unclassified ...
ACAATATATTAACTTAATAACTGACTATTTTCCAAGACAGTCACTTTCTCGTCGCTATTTAAAAAAGGGCGCATTTCATCAAGAACTTTTAAGCGTATGTCAGACTTTGACCAAAGCTCCCAAGAGTCATAACTATCCCAACTAGAAATTATTACCGCATGACATGGATTGTCTTTTGACTGCAATAATTCACCAGCAATAAAGCCATCATTTGAATTTGCTTGTTTTCTAGCCTTACGTATCAATGTTAGGTAATCAGTTAAACTTGCTTCGTTGACATTGCGCTCAATAATAACTCTGATCATTTTTTTGTTCCTAAACGATTACGCTTATTTTTTTAATGTTTATTGTTCAAAGTATCGATTAAGTGATCTTCTAAATCAACACGGTTCGCAATGGCTTCACCTAACAAGGATAAGTCATTGTCAAATCCAGATATTAGGTTATTATCTTGCACCATCATTGCAGAATATTTTTCATTAAAATTAACCACAATGTCCGTCGTTTTTGATATTTTAGGATAAAGTTCATTCAGTAAGCGGATACTAGCCGGACCATTATGCTCACAAATGTTAACAATCTCTTGGTAAACCTCAAAATGCCCAGCTGAAACATAATCAATCAAAATATCGCAAAAAGTATTAATTTGCTGATTTTCTGGCAACTTAGTTTCATTTCTATAACCCGAAAGTTTGCAATATAAAACCAACATTTCATTTCTTTCATTTAACCAATTGTTAACCGCTGTATTCTTACAAATTTGACTAGATTGACTATCTAACATGCTTGAAAAACTCCTAGAAACTCATTTTTAATGAAAGCGCTTATATCTATAATTCATTTTTACCACATTCACTAGTATTATTCGATAAAAAGTATTCTTAATCGAAGTAAATTCTTAACAAAATGTATATCACTTTAAAATAGCTTATACTTTCGACTTGAAAGTTTCTAGATAAAAATCTAATTCAATATTTTTATGAGAGTTTCTGATAGATGAGAAAGTCGGAAGATAAATATTTTAACACGCCCATCGTATTTGCTAAACAATGGTCGGTTAGAGGACTTACCGCAGCGCTTATTATTTTTGCGGCATTACTCCCTGTTTTTAGCGTGTTACTGATTAATTTTTGGCTTGATGACCAAATCAATTGGAACGAAGCACTCCTAGAGTTAGGTGTTGCTTGCGTTACACTTTCACTTATCGCATACCCAACATTCTATTTACTACAATGGGAGACCTCTCAAGATAAACGTTGGGATGCAACTAATAAAGACTTTATATTGTTAATGGAACAATCCGTTGACATGGTAATTTTGAGTAGTAAAAATGGCCAAATAAAAGAAGTTAACCAAAAAACCTGTGAAACTTTAGGTTATTCAAAAACTGAGCTACTCTCAATGTCCACACTTGATTTAGATGTTGACTGTCAACTTTATAGAGAACCTCGTTTAGAAAAAGCCATCAAAAACGGTGAGACCATCTATTACGAAACTATTTTTAGACATAAAAATGGCAGTAAACTCCCAGTTGAAAGCCGTGCTAAGTTGGCCAGTTGGTTAGGTGCAGGTCACTATGTTCAATTTATTTCTGATATATCAAAAAGAAGAAAAGCAGAAAAAGAACTAGTAGACTCTCACGAAGAACTGGAGAAGAAACGAAATCTTTTAGAAGCAAGAATTGCTGAACACTCCAGTGAAATTAGGAAGCAAAAGCATGGTAGAGAGCTGGCGGAACAACAATTTGATGCCATTCAAGTTTATCTCGCAAAACTAATTGATTCGATGCCTTCGGTTATCATCGCATTAGATTTAAAACAAAATATTTTACAGTGGAATAAAGAGGCTGAAAATATAACAGGGAAAAAATTAGTTGATGTGATCGGAAAAACCTTAGAGCAAGCATACCCAAAACTTGAAAGAGAAATCAGTAAAGCAATTCACCGCCAAGATCTTTTGCAACAAACGATTCACTTTCGTTTTAAAGAAAAAATCGACTTAACCACAAAAACATTAGAAGTCATGATCTACCCTATATTTTCAGATCAACAAATAGAGCAAAGTAAGGTTATTCGAATTGATGATGTTACCGAAAAATTACGTATTGATGAAACTTTAGTACAAACTGAAAAAATGCTCTCTTTAGGTGGGTTAGCGGCAGGTATGGCGCATGAAATTAATAACCCGCTTGGTGCAATTATGCAAAGCACGCAAAATATTAAGCGTCGATTAAGTGATGATTTAATGCGTAATCATGTCATCGCAGAAAAATCTGGTATTGAATTAGATAAAATTTTACATTATGTCGATGAACAACGAATTACTAATTTTTTAGATGGTATTTTAATATCAGGTAAAAGAGCAGCCGATATCGTTGGTGATATGTTAAGTTTTGCAAAACCCATTTCAACTGAATCTACTCAAATAGATTTAATTGATGCTTTAGATGCAGCGATAAGATTATCAGCAAAAGATTATAATCAGAAAAAACAATTCGATTTTAGAGAAATTGAGATTCGCAGAACTTATTCACCTAATGTCGGTAAAATAATAGCTCAAAAAAATCAAATTGAACAAGTGTTTTTGAATTTGCTGGTAAATGCTGCACAAGCTATCGCGAGCAAAACAATTGATGATCAACCACCTTTAATAGAAATAATTGTTAGAAAAGAAGGTAAAATGGCGGTCGTTGATGTGATTGATAATGGGCCAGGAATGCTAGAAGAAGTTCGTAAGCGAGTCTTCGAACCTTTTTTTACAACCAAAGATGAAAAAACGGGTACTGGATTAGGTTTATCGGTTTCTTATTTTATTGTAACCGAACAACTAGGAGGCTTATTAAGTGTCGAGTCTCAACCTAATAAAGGTTGTCGATTCACAATTCGCTTACCCATTAAACAACAAAATGATAATTCCGATGACCCATATGATGAGCAAATAGAGTTACCGCTCACTTAATATTTACTTTTTGAATTCATAATTTAAACACGAGTGTATATAGAACGACTAGGTCTAAAGTGTCTAAACAAGCGCCAAGTTAAAACTATAAAAATACCCACAAAAAAGAACAATAACCACATTGGCATAGTAAAACCTAATAAATTCCAACTAACCGCAGCGCACTCTCCAGAGCCTTTTAAGACCACATCAAAGACTTCCATTATAGGTAGCATATCAACCAAATAATCCAAAGAGGGACCACATGCAGGTACTTCACCTGCCGGTAAGCTTTGTAAATAAGCATGGCGTGCAGAAATACCACCACCAACCACCACCGTTAACATACCTGAGATATTATAAAAAATATGCCAAGGGCTACCCGTTAAAGGGTTATGAACTCCTTGTATTAAAAACCAAACGCCTAATATAAAAACCGCAATACGTTGAAAAATACACAATGGACAAGGATCCATTCCATTAACATATTGAAAGTAGAAAGCGGTTATCAAAAGTTGATAACAAACAAATGCCATAAATAAGTTAAAGCCACGGGATTCAAACATGACAAGATCCAACAAGAATTCTGAATAAACAGTGATATTACCCTGTAGAGATTTGAGTATCTAGCGATCTTGAAAAAATTTATTCAACGCCCCCTGGACATCGACAAACCTTCATCCATGTCTCTTTGCTGAATAGTCCCTACATCCATGGACATAAAAAAGCCTCAATGAAGAGGCTTATAAAGTTTTCCAGTCTGCAGGTCCCGTTGTGACGGGCTTCTATTATTCGCTAGCGGGAACATTTATATCAAAATGATATGACAGTTGCAACATTTTTTTACATATTCATTAACCCCTTTTAGCATCATATTTAAAGACAAAAGGGTAAATAATCATGACAAGCGGCATAACTCATTGATTTAAAACTTGTTTATAGTATTTAAAGGTATATTCAACAAAGCTAATCTAAGCGACTTGCATTAACATTCTTTCTAGCCTCCGATAACTTAAAGCCTCGGCTAAGTGGACTTGTTTCACCATTTCACTTTTTTCTAAGTCGGCAATGGTTCGAGAAACTCGTAAAATTCGGTGATATGCCCGTGCGGAAAACTTGAGCTTTTCTAAAACGGCTAAAATAAAATCTTCAGCTCCTGCTTCAAAGTTGACCATTTCCTCCAACTCTTTGGGATTTAAAAACGAATTACATTTTCCTCGTAATTTAATTTGATGAGCCATGGTCTCAACGACCCGTTTCTTGACTATTTCAGATGATTCGCATTTCGCATCGGGTGTATTCTTTAATTCCTCTTGTGTCATAGCCGGCACATCTACGTGCATATCTATTCGATCGATGAATGGGCCAGACAGTTTTAATAAATAGCGCCGAATTTTATCGGAAGTACAACGACATACACCTCTTGGATTTCCAAAATGACCACATGGGCAAGGGTTCATCGCAGCTAAAAACTGAAATTTGGCTGGATATTCCGCTCGTCGAGTAGCTCTAGAAATAGTCACCTTACCGGACTCCAACGGTTCACGTAAAACTTCCAAGACCCGGCGTTCAAACTCAGGTAATTCGTCAAGAAAAAGCACGCCTTGATGCGCTAATGATATTTCACCCGGTTTTGGATTGCTTCCACCACCAACCATTGCAGCTGCAGATGCAGTATGATGTGGCGAGCGAAATGGTCTTCTCTTCCAATAGCGAGTATCTAAACCATGATCGCTAACCGAAGTAATGGCGGCTGACTCAATCGCTTCTTCTTCGCTCAATTCAGGTAAAATTCCTGGTAAACGGGTTGCTAACATAGTTTTTCCGGTTCCCGGTGGACCAATAAATAATAAATTATGTCGTCCAGCGGCAGCTACCTCTAGTGCCCTTTTAGCGGCATACTGTCCTTTCACTTCAATTAAATCTGGATCTCTAATTGTCATAACTGCGGGAGCTTCTATAATTGAATCATCAATACTTAACTCTCTCTGTCCTTGCAAGTAGGCACAAATTTGCAATAGATGATTGCCTCCCACACAATGCTCCTTACCAATTAACGATGCTTCTGCTAGATTTTGAGAGGGGATCACCAACTTTCGATCATTTCGTTTAGCGGCTAAAACGGCTGGTAAAATACCATTCACTTGTCTTAACTCTCCTGACAGAGCCAGCTCACCCATAAATTCATATTGAAGAATATCATCCACATTGAGTTGACCGGTTGCAGCTAAAATTCCCAATGCAATTGGCAGATCAAAGCGTCCTCCATCTTTAGGTAAATCGGCTGGAGCTAGATTAATAGTTATTCGACGTGTGGGAAATTCAAAATTGGCATTAATCAACGCACTTCTTACGCGATCTTTACTTTCCTTAACCGCAGCCTCAGGGAGTCCGACAATCGCCATAGACGGCAGTCCATTTGATAAGTGAGTTTCTACAGTAACTAACGGAGCTTCGATACCTACACCCGCACGGGTGTAGATGATAGATAATGACATGACCGATCCTTGGTGAAATAAATGCTTTACAATATCACTATTTTAGAAGATTTCAGTGCGAATTTGATATAGTCATAAGTAGTAGCTTCTTGTAATCTATTAACTTGTCTGCATGTGAGATATGTGCATTTCGAGGGAGTGGCTCATTCTTTAAATTTTAATATTGGATATAGAGTTTTATGTACTCGAGAAATACGTCTTAGCATTGTAAAAAATTCGTTTAAATATCAAATTAGGAATCAAGATTAAGTGCTTATACTTGAATTTCATCTAGATTATTAAGAGAAAAACATTGGTAATCAACCCAGTAATTTTTTAGCTTTAGCTTATCTAATAGTCTAAATGACTTAGCTACCAACTTGTTATGACTGTAACGTTTAAGTTGACGTTTCACTTCAATAATTAGTACACGTTTATCAAGATCATTAATAGCAACAATGTCTGTTTCATTTTCGCTTTTATTATCCCAATAACTACCTATTCGATTAAGTTGTTTAGACTCAATTAATAAAGCTTCACATAACGCTTCAAGATCGCTATTTGAAAAAGTATCAAAATCTCTTTTGATCACCTCTATTTTACAACGGCGATCACTTTGACATTTGATTCGCATCAATCAAGACATGCGTGTAAATTGGAAAAATGCAGCTGGCAAACTGTATTGAGGTTGCTTCGCGTTTATTGTGATTTTCATTCAGGTTTTTAAGGTCGATATTTACATCTAAAAGCTGAGAAAGCCATGAAGCCACTCCGAATAAAAGAACAACTGTACCGATTATTAATAGCATAATGACCGCAAAGTTGATTGAAAAAGGAAATCGGCTGGTATTAGTTCTTAACGTTAATAAGAATTCTGGAGCACAAGTGAATATCGGGACAGGGAAAGATGTCAGTTTGGAAAACTGATTGGAGATGTGGAGAGCCACCCGAGATTTACGCTATGCGGTTAAAAGCTTTGATGTTATTAATTGGAAAACAAAATTGCTTATTTCGAACTAGAAAATTAATAGGAGTACTCTAATATCTGAGGAATGAAATTAAATGAGCTGTAATAAAAACAGACCAATCGCGAGCCAATTGCTTGGTCTCGCGACGAGTCTTAGAACGTTTTGCAGATTTCGATTTTTCATGAACTGCACTTTTTCTCATCAATGGATGATTTGCGTACGGATTTCTTGGTGCGACTGGCGCAATCGTTATCTGCATAGCAGAATTATTTTTAGAAATTTCTAAGCTATTCAGCGTTCTATTCATTTTCTTGCTACTGCATTTTTTAGACATGTTACCTCCTTAGTTTTAACGTCTAGATGACATCGTTAGTTTCACAAAGAAAGACAAAACCAATTTTTTTAGCCTTCTTTAGTTTTCTTTTTACTCGGCAATCCTTAGTTATAAATTCAGGCCCATTATTACACGGAGTAAAACAAAATCGTTTAGGTAAATCGGTATACAAAGAACGAGATGGTAAACGGCCGCTGATATTCTTTAATAAATCGCCTGTTTCATAACTGTGATAAAGAATTTTATCAATACCAATATAGTTTTAAAAATGCTACTTTTTTATTCATGTGACTATTTCTCATAACTTATACTCCTTCGTATGTTGTTAAATTTGTAGAGTTATTTAATTCCATTTTATTGATCATTTAAAACGAAAAAAGCCCTGACAGAAATTCAGTCAGGGCTTTTTAGAAAAAAATTTCTGACTCGAAAGGTATTCAATTTCCTTCCGAGCAGTTATATGCATAAGAAGGTTAGTTTTTGTTTCCCAGATTGTTTTGTTTTGGCATTTTTGCCTCCTTGTTGATTGAACTATGGTGGGTTCAAAGTGTGTTTTTAATCTGTTTTGTAAACTTAATCACAATTAGTTCTTAACTAATTTCGCGCAATAATACGCTTGAAATCATTTTTGTCAAATAATAAATGACGAATATTTGGTAAATATTTTTCGAAAGATCCGGTATTAAAAGCGACTACTTTATCACCTGATTTAATCATACCATTCTCAATCGCAGGCTCTAAAGCTGCAATGGTCGCCGCACCTTCTGGACAAATCCAAATACCATAGTCATTAAAAATCAATGTTAAATTTTCGCTAATTGATTTTTCATTAACGGCTATTGCCATCCCGCCACTTTGTTTAATAATATCTAACACTTTAAAATGACCAACGCCACCCGGAACATTTAATCCGGTTGCGATAGTTTTACCAGGATCTGCAGGCGTTGTGTCTGAAAGACCATTTTTATAAGCATTAACTACAGGAGAAGTGTTTTCAGATTGAACTGAAATTATTTTAGGACGTCTTTCATCAATTATCCCTAATGCTTGTAATTCATCAAATGCCTTCCACATTCCCAGTATTCCGGTTCCACCGCCAGTCGGATACAAAACAACATCAGGAAGTTTCCACTCTTGTGTTAGTCCATTTTCGGGTTCGGCAAGTTCAAACCCTAAGGTTTTTTTACCATCTATTCGCCAGCCTGGTTCTTGAAAAGTTGCCATATTAAAATAACCTTGGGGCACATATTTTTCTTTCATTAATGCGGCAGCTTCACGAATGGTACCTTTAACGAGTTGAATTTCTACATCATCTCTCATTTTTGCAAGCGCGGAAACTCTGCCTAATATTGGCATGGGTGTGTCGTCTGGCATAATAATTACTGATTGCATTCCAGCTTTTATTGCATATTCAGCCATTGAGTCACCCGCGTTACCTTGTGTAGGAACCACGACTTTTTTAATGCCAAAATGTTTCGCCATAGAAATCGCCATACTCATACCGCGATCTTTAAAACTACCGGTCGGATTTGCACCCCAACCTTTGTGAGGTTGTCCTTCATCTTTGAGAAAAAGGGAAAAACCATACTTTCTGGCGATAAAATGATTTGTTAGTGGAACCTCTGGTGTATATCCTTCGCCCAACGAAATGATAAAAGGTTGATCACTTGCGTCATTGATATCTAAACCTAATAATGAGCCAAATCGCCACATCGATTTTATATCAGATCTATACCACTCGAAATTTGGTTTATCTTGTTTAATGCGTTCTACATCAATAACTAGTTCTAGTGGTCGGTTATCGATAGGGCATAGATTCATTAAACTGTCGGTTGTATATTTCGCGCCACAGTCGGAACATTTTAGTGTTTTTATATAGCTCATAATTGATCCTAATTTTATTAATATGCCCAAGCATAACCTTAATCAAAAGTAATTGTTATTAAATGCGATAAATCTTGAGATTAGAAAAATCAGTCGAATCTTATATTGTTACATCTATTGGCTTGAGAAAAAAATAATTTGGAATCATCTAACTAACTGGATTCAACCCATTTAATGTGGAGGAAAACAGTGAAATATATACTTGAAATATTTCAGCCATCTTTTCCTTGGTTATTATTCTTGATTATGATAATTGTATTCAGGCAATTGTTTTCATGGGCGAAAAATAAGAAAACGGGCGCATTGGTATTTTGTATTTTAACCCAAATGTTTATGCCTGATCCTTATGTGGAAAAAACTGTTCAGATAGTTCAAGAAAAAAAGAAAGAGTCTAAAAAAACCGGAGGATCAGAATGGAGGTTTGGGTATAAAAGAAAAGACATTGAATTGACCGAATGTAACATTATATCTTGTTTAACTTGTCTTTACTCCTAATAACTCTTGAAGATCTTTCGCGCTAAGTTTACTGGAATCACTAGCTTTATTATCGCCGTAAATCCCATCGGCTAATGCTTGTTTTCTTGCTTGCATCTCTAGGATTTTTTCTTCTAAAGTATTTTCAACCACTAGTTTATAGACAAATACAGGTTTATCTTGTCCAATTCTATGTGCACGATCACTGGCTTGGTTCTCTACCGCCGGATTCCACCATGGATCATAATGAATTACTGTATCGGCTTCGGTTAAATTAAGCCCAACACCACCCGCTTTTAAACTAATTAAAAATATATCCGCTTTACCGCTGGTAAAATAATTAATGACCTCATCTCTTTTCTTCGTTGACCCAGTTAGTTTTGTATATCTAAGTTTCTCTTTTTTGATTGCTTTTTCAATGATTGATAGCATGCTGGTGAATTGAGAAAAGATTAGAATTTTTCGACCTTCTTCAACTAGTTCTGGCAACATCGTCATCAGTAAATCCATCTTGGCGGATTGTTTAACTTTTCTCGCTTGATCAAGCTTGACTAGTTGAGGGTCGCAGCAAACTTGACGAAGTTTAAGTAACGCATCTAATATTGTAATATGACTTCTGTTTAATCCTTTGGTTGCAATGGCTTGTTGAATTTTCTTTTCCATTGACAAACGAATGGTCTCATATAATAGTGATTGTGCACCCTCAAATGAAACAGTTTTTATTATCTCTGTTTTGGGCGGTAACTCATCTGCAACGACTTGTTTTGTGCGTCTGAGTAAAAAAGGTTTTATTCGTTTACTTAATATTTTTGCAACAAGTCGATTATTGTCTTTCTCAATAGGCTTTTGGTATTTTGACTTAAAGCCCTTTTCATTACCTAAAAAACCAGGCATCAAAAAATCATAAACAGACCAAAGTTCGCCTAAATGATTTTCCATAGGTGTGCCAGTCAGTGCGAGCTTATGTTGCGACGTTAAGGCTTTAATTCCTTTAGAGGTTTTAGACTTTGCATTTTTAATATTTTGAGCTTCGTCTAACACAATGATATAGAAATTAATATCGGATAAAAACTCGAAATCTCTCATAATTAATGGATAAGTGGTAAGAATTAAGTCAAATTTTTCTAACTCACCCCAATGATCATGTCTTTCAATACCCTGCGAAATATGAACTTTTAAATTGGGTGTGAATTTTTTAGCCTCTCTCTTCCAATTACTCATTAAACTGGTAGGGGCAACCACTAAACAGGGAGATTTCATTCTGCGACTAACTTTTTCTCTTTGGATATGTGTAAGAGTTTGAACCGTTTTCCCTAGACCCATATCATCGGCTAAAATACCGTTAAAATTAAACTCGCGTAAAAATTGTAACCAGCTTAAACCACTTAACTGATAATCTCTCAATTCACCATTAAACGTTTTAGCAGGAACAACTTTTTTGATCCCCTTAAAATTAGCCAATTTTTTACCTAATTCTTTTATTCGTAGATCACCAGTCCATTGAATATTAAGGTTGTCATTACTATCCAATTTTTCAACAACCAACGCATCGAATGAAGATAGTTTAAGAGTATCTTCTCCCAAGGGCGGAGTATCAAATAGTTCATACATTAGTTCTAAAACGGGCATTAGTTTTTGTTTTGGTAAAACGATATATTGCCCCGGATTATGTTCAATTAATACTTCCTCTGGTATCGTTTCAATATCGTACTGGGTAAGAAGTTCACTGATTATAGGCAATAATGGCAGTTTGCTTTCATCGGATTCATTCAGTCTTATATCAAACTTTAAACTAAACCAATTATTCTCCTGCTCAATGTCGATATCCCATTCATCTAATGGATGGATAAAATCTAAATGGAAACTAGGCGATACATCAATTTGCCAACCTTGTCTTTCTAATTCGAAGCGATCAGTTTCTAAAAAATTTCGCCAGCGAGCAATTGTTTCGTTAGGTGAGTGATCCTTTTTCATTTGAGCAATCATTTGCAATGGCGGTATCGCTTCATATAAACCGGGTGGATTAAGCTCAAAGTTATAATCCAAGATAGTTTCAATAAATTTACTTTCTTTTTCAAAATCTCTATTGATTCGAATAATAGATTTTCCATCTTTTAAAATAATTTTTTCATCATCAAGAAGTTGAATTTCGTTACCATCATATAAAATATTGAGCTTGAGACAATTAAGAGGCGGATAAATATCCAGCGGGTCAACTATTCGAGAAATGGTTGCTTTAGGAATAATATTTCGGGAGCCAATTTCCTCGATTTTAGTTTCTATGGGTAAAGGGATCCGCTGATCTAATCCTGTTTTTACTAGATCAAAATTAAAAGCTTCTAAATCTTTATCTGCCACAATAGGGGCTTCAAACACTTGTTTGAGTTGATTAGCAGTTAACTTGCTTTGAACCGGGTGTACGATGTTATTGGGGCGATCAATTTGACAAATTGGTTGAGTAAAAATTAGCGAAGTGGGATCATTATTTAGCATCTTTAATTGATGAATCTTTCCATCTTTGCTATCGCTCCATACCCAATGTAAATCTATCGGCACCTCATCACCTAAAGATAAATGACTATTATCCATGGATTGCCAAAAACACCGTCGGCTATTAACCATTTTCACTAATGCCTGCCAACCTAATTCGCCTTGTAAGATTGGATTATAACTATGATATTGATACCCAAAATGATTACTCTTGCTTTGTGAGGCCTCTAAAAGGCGAATAATTTTATTATCAATTGGATTTCTTGTACTCGATTGATAGCCATAGCGTATATCTTGCATTTGAGTATTTAAATTTAAGAGTTTAGGTTTTAAGTAACCACCTTTCACTTTGAAACCGCTCAATTGAAGCTCTACTTCTATTTCACCTTGGATATTTGTAGGCTGTAAAATATAAGCAATCCACTTTCTTTCATCGACTAAAGCATGTTCCGTTATTTTTTGATTATCCGCTGAAATTTGAAACAGCCAATCACCTATTTTTTCGTCTGATGAGTAGCTTTTGTTATGTCGTTTCGATTTAAACTGAGTGGCGGTTTGGTTATTACTCTGTTTTTTAGGTATTCTACTAATATATGCCAACAAAACAGCAACTACATGTTTACAATTATAACCGACGGGACAACTACAATTGCCTTCAACATCAATACCCCATGATTCAGATTCTACAAGAATCGATTGTTTATAGTAATAACTTCCATCAACTTCACCCGATAATATCATTGATTTTCTTGATTCAAGTTTGTAAGTTATCTTTTCAACACGGCCTTGATTAAAATAGGTATTACCTCTAGAAAAAGCGCCAGAATCAAATTCATTCTTAATGTCAATTTTTGAAAATCTAATCATAATTTTTTACAATAGTAAGTTTTTAGAGTGCCTTGCAATGACCCCTCATACTGACATAGGCTTTCCATGTTTGTCTAGTCCATCCTTTCGCATAGCGGCGTCATCAAGCCACTTTGCGTCAAAGCGATAAAAAATACGGGAGAGTAGTTTTACTAGGTTGATTATCGTAAAACTAAATAAGTTTCTCATTATAAAACCTAGTTATTGATATCCCTGAATTATAGTCATCGGCAAAGTCTGTGTAAATAAAACTTGTAAAATAATATTATATAAGTAATACTTCATTTATTGATTACATGTGTAATCTTAATTGAGAATAAATAATGCAAATTAGTGATTCAGAAAAAATCATCATGGATAGCCTATGGCAATCTTCACCTAAAACGGCCAAACAGATTATTGAAAACTTAGATCCTGATCTTAAATGGGTAGACAAAACGGTTAAGAGTCTTATTAATCGATTGTTAAAAAAGGAAGCGATTTGTTTTAACAAACAGGGGCGAAAATATTTATATTTTCCATTACTTGAGCGCGAAAACTATATTGAGAATGCCGTCGACACTTTTGTTAATCGCATTTTTAATGGCAGTGTTTCGTCTTTAGTAGCCGCTTTCTCGAAAAAAGAAAAGCTATCGCAACACGAATTATCAGAATTGAAACAGTTAATTAAGGCGATTGAAAATGACTAACCATTTAATCGAAACGGCTTTCGAAATTCTTCTGAATAAACTGGTTGGTGTCAGTCTTTTGCTGATGATTATAATGGCGATTAGACCGTTTGTTCTGAAGTATCTTAATGCTAATGTTTCCTACGCTATGTGGTTGATGGTACCAGTCTTTCTACTTTTACCTATTGACCTAATCAGCGATGAGGGTTCTTCTTCTATGATTACTATTATTCTTGGTGCAAACCCTTTAAATCCTATTCAAATTAGCCAGCAATTTTTTGAAGGTAATGGATTGCAAAACATAATATTAATGGCGTGGCTTTCCGGGTTGATTATTAGCGCTCTTGTGCATATTTTCAGGTTTAAAAAACTCACTCTTTCTTTATCTAAATTTGATTCTTCTAATACTAATTTGGAACTACAAACTTCGAAAAACGCCAAGATAAATATAGTTAATAGTAATCTAGTGGATGTGCCTGCGATCTTTGGATTGTTTCATTCAAATTTAATTTTACCAAAATCATTTTTTAGTTTTTCTAAAATAAATCAGACTATGATTTTACGGCATGAAATGTATCATTTAGACCGACATGATCATCGTATTAATGTTATTAGGCTTTTTATTAAGAGTTTATTCTGGTTCAACCCTCTAGTTTTTATTGCCGACAAATATTGCGAAGCCGATCAAGAAATTTCCTGTGATTTAGGTGTTTTACAAGGCTCACCTAAGGAAGAAAAAAAACAGTATGCAAAAGCCTTAATAGAGTCGGCTTCTTTTGGAAGTCAAAACAAACTGGTTAGCCAGTGGAAGTATCATTCGTTAATAAAGGAGCGAGTAAAAATGTTAAAAAATACTAATACAAAAGCGTGGCACAAATGGGTAGCGATTATTTTTTCTGTGAGTGCTATTTGGCTAACTAATGGGATGGTGATGGCGGAGAAATCTGTACCAGATAATTCATTTGATGATATTACAAAGGTGGCGACTAAATTTGTTATGTCAAAATATCCTAGGCAAGCCGCTATGGATGGGGTTGCGGGGGAAGTAAAGATAAAATTTGACATTGACAATTTTGGTCGACTATATAACGTTGATGTCCTAAAATCTATTCCTAACGGTGTATTTGATCAAGTTGCACTCACCGCCGCTTATCAATGGCGTTTTGAAAATAATAAAGGTCAAAAAAATATGATTTATACTATGGAGTACGTTTTAGAATAAAACTTATGAGATATTCATAGGAGCCACGGCAAGAGCATTATAAAATTAAACAGAAGATCCCGTCATTCCTGAGTTGTTTTATCAGGGATCTATCAATATTTCAGTCAACACTTAAGGCTGTCTCTTGATCGGATCTTTTTTTGATAAATCAATCCTGATCTGGTAGAACTTTAGAAATTTCAATGGCATCAATCATTATCATCAATTCTTGCCAACCAGACCAAATGGCTTTCGTTCCTACTTTCCCCGTTCTTTTGCTATCGTACCATCTCCCTAATTTAGCTAATGCATAATA
>Ga0256845_1002145_pt1 | contig 14614 bp, 8 predicted proteins | sample RiftiametaG_FD_189101 | JGI IMG/M metagenome (GOLD analysis project Ga0256845, IMG submission 189101) | Tube worm associated microbial communities from hydrothermal vent at the East Pacific Rise, Pacific Ocean - Riftia | ecosystem: Host-associated > Annelida > Integument > Unclassified ...
CCACTTCGAGCCCAACCTGGATCTGGGAGGCATCGCAGAGCTGGCGAACCCCGGCGCTCAGCGACCGAAGTTCCACCTGCGCATGGGCCCGCATCTCCATCACCGTAGGCGAGTTGTAGACCTGGACGCCGCCGCGAAAGATCGGCTGCAACAGATCCTCGCCTTCGCCTTCGCCCTCACCCTCACCCTCCATCTGCATCGCTGCGCCGCCGTCGATCGCGACTCCCTGACCGCTGTTCCCGAGGCCCTCTTCGTAGATCAAGTCGCCGACTAATGATCCATCGGCGCCGCGGTAGCGCCGGACCTGTTGAATGCCCGGGTTGGAGATCTTGATCGCCTGCTCGGAGAGCTTGATCCGATAGCTCCAGGACTCGCCCGGAGCACGGATCGCCGCGAGCTTGTAGACCCCGCCGAGCGCGGGCTGATCGTAAGCCGTCGCCAAGCGAGTGCCGACCCCCCAAACCCCGATCTTGGCGCCTTTGGCCTTGAGTTCGGTGATTCGATGCTCGTCGAGATCATTGCTCGCGACCACAGCTGCCTCAGGAAACCCGCCCTCGTCGAGGATCCGTCGGGCCTCGACGCTGAGCCGGTGGAGGTCGCCAGAATCTAGACGGATGCCCGCCATCTCGTGGCCGCTTTCGCGGAGCCGACGGCCAACCTCGACGGCGCAGCGCACCCCTTCGATGGTGTCGTAGGTATCGACCAAAAAGACGCAGTTGTTGGGCATCGCCCGGGCGTAGGCCAAAAACGACTCGACCTCCGAATCGAAAGCCATCACCCAAGCGTGGGCGTGGGTGCCCCGCACCGGGATCCCGTAGAGCTTGCCCGCCAGACAATTGGAGGTTGCCGCACAGCCGCCGATCACCGCCGCCCGGCTCGCGCTGACAGCCCCGTCGATGCCCTGGGCCCGGCGCAGGCCAAACTCGAGCACCGGATCATCGCCCGCCGCCCCGCAGATCCGTGCGGCTTTGGTCGCGATCAGGGTCGAGAAGTTGATCAGGTTGAGCAGCGACGTCTCTAGGAGTTGGCATTGGATCAGCGGACCGCGGAGGCGAAGCAACGGCTCGTGGGCAAAGACCGCAGTGCCCTCGGGCACGCCGTCGACATCGCAGGTAAAACGCATCTGTCCGAGGTAGTCGAGAAATTCGGCGCCAAAGAGCGGCTGCCCGTCGTTGCCGACGAGCGATCCCAAGTACTCGAGATCGTCGGCGCTAAAATGAAAGCGCTCCAGCAGATCGATCACCAGATCCAGGCCAGCAGCGATCGCGTAGCCCCCGCGGAAGGGCGGCCTTCTATAGAACAGGTGGAAGACCGCCTCGTGCTCCGCCATTCCCACCTGGTGGTAGCCGGAGGCCATCGTCACTTGGTACAGATCCGTGAGCAGTGCGAGAGATTCGCCGTAGAGTTGACCGAGAGCGCTCATCGAGAGGGTCCCTTCGTGCTGTGCAGGTGCGACTTAGTGTCGACGACACACTAAGTCACGATACACCAGCTGTCAAGGCCTCTTCTCCGGGCCTGCTCGTACAAAAATTAAACATGCTCCTTAAGTCATGTCCTGAGAGGCAACAGAATCTATGAGCGAACGCCCTCGACGGGGCCGTCATGCCGCCGATGATCATCTCTTCGGCGCCGACCAAATCCCCAAGCTGCGGAGCGCCGCCGCGGATCTCAGCTGGTTGCTCGCCCGCGGCTACGCCAGCGACGCGGCGCTCAAGCTCGTCGGTGATCGCCAGCAGCTCAGCGCCCGCCAACGCGTCGCCATCCGTCGCGGCACGGCGACCCCCGAGGCCGCAGCAGATCGCCGCCGTCGCCGTCAGTCGGCAGCGTCGCTACACGATCAGGATCTCGCGATCGATGGCTTCAACGCCCTGATCACCGTCGAGTCGGCGCTCACCCACGGCACCGTGATCCGCGGCCACGACGGTGCCCACCGAGACCTCGCGAGCGTGCACGGCACCTACAAGCAGGTGCTCGAGACGGGCTTCGCGATCGACGCACTTGGCGAGCTGCTCGCCGCAGAAAAACCGCGCTCGGTGACATGGTTTTTAGATCGCCCCGTCTCGAGCAGCGGCCGGCTGCGGGCCCTGCTTTTAGAAAAATCTGCGCAATGGGGGTGGCGATGGACAGTTGAACTCTGCCGCGACCCAGACCCTGTTCTCGCTCGGATCTGCGCGACAGTGGCGACCAGCGACGCCTGGATCCTCGACCGTTGCACTGCGTGGGTCGATTTGCTGGCTGAGCTGCTCGTGCCAACAGAGGCTCCGGTCGTCGGACGCACACTGGCGATGCGTCCTGATCTGTGGCTCGTCGACCTCAACATCGAGGGCCAATCCCCGCATACCAGCGATTGAGGCGCACTCTATTTAGAATTTCGCGGATCGAGTATACGGAACTACGTATGGCGCCTCGCTCCCTCCGTCTCCCCCGCGTGTTTGGCTCGATCGCCTGCGCCTTCGTTCTCACGCTCGCCTGCGGTGGCGCCTCCGAGGCTGAGATCGGCCCCGAAGGCGGAGAACTGCGATCAGGTGCGATCACGGTCGTGATCCCGCCAGGTGCGATGGGCACCACCCGGGTCGTCAAGATCTCAAAAATCGATGACAACCTCGGTCGCTCATCGGTCGAGCAAATCGGCGATGCCTACCTGCTCGAGCCGACCGACCTCAAGCTCCTGATCCCGGCCACGGTCACTGTCAGTAAGCTCAAGGGCGCCACCACCCCAACGCTCCTGCACATCGCCGGCGACACCTCCAAGGTGCACACCTACGGCATGGGCAGCGGCGACCAGGCGATCGGCTACATCGGCGCCTTTGGCAGGGTCGCCGGCGGCAATGGCAGCGGCGAACTCGCGACGATAAGCGAGCCCATGCTCGAGGCCACCCCCGAGCTCGCGAACGCCAGCACGCCCTTCTCAGACAGCATCAAGATCGCCTTCACCCCCAACGGCCTGAGCATCGTCGACCTGGTGCTCACCGCCTACGATCTCAACGGCGAAAACAACCGCGACCTCAACGGCAACGCCTACTGCGCATTTAAACCGAGCACGGTCCAGGGGGCGAGCATCGCCACCGGCTGCTCCACAGGCACGACCACCGTAGCCCTCAGTCTCACCAGCAGCAGCGTCGACCTGGACGCCATCCCCTTCCTCTTAGGGAAGGTCGACTCGCCTGTGGTCGTCCAGGTCGAAATCGGCTCGCAAGAGCTGGTCCAAACCCTCGGCTACTTCGCGTTTACTACGAGCCCTTGCTACTACGAGACCTGCTCCGGCTACGGCACCTGCGTCGAAAACGGCGGCGTGCCCAGCTGCCAGTGCACCCCGGGCTACGTGCCCGCCGGCGAGAACAATCTAGAGTGCGCATGCGCCCCGCAATGCGCCGGCCGCGAGTGCGGTAGCGATTCCTGCGGCGGCTCCTGTGCGCCCGGCTGCGGCGACGGCTTCGACTGCAACAACGATGCGGGCGTCTGTGAATCCGACGGCAGCACCACCGGCGATACCACCACCTCGACATCGGGCGATACCACCACCTCGTCGACCTCCGGCAGCACGAGCTCTGGCAGCTCAAGTGGCACGACCACTGGCACAACCGGCTGATCCAAGGCCTGCCCCCAAGCGCTGCCCCCAAGCGCTGCCCCCAGCAGCGAGCCCCCATCGCCCCCAGGCTCCTGGTGCTTCGAAGCCCCAACTGTACATCGCTTAGCACTTGCTACTGCGGTCGGCGTCTCTGTACGATGCCTATGCTTCGGCAGGCGTCAGCGACGGATGACCGAGCGAACGAGGAGTTAGAAATTGATGATGGGATGGTCGCAATCGAAACCACGAGCCCGAGCTGTGCTCGCCAAGCTGGCTCTGACAGCTGTCGCAGGTGCCTCGATGTCGCTGGGCCTCGTCGCCTGCGAAGGCAACGGCAAATGCGTCTCAAACGCTGAATTCCTCCGCACCGAGGCGACCGTCTTCTCGGAGCGCTGTGTCACTTGCCACAACACAAGCGGCGCCGCAAAGGACACCAAATTTATCCTCGAGCGCTCGGCTGTGCCGGGTTACATCGACGCCAACCTCCGCACGATCGGCGACCTCGCCCGCTACGAGGTCGACGGTCAAAAACTGCTGCTGATCAAGCCGATCCAAGACGGTGTCGAGCACGGCGGCGGCCAGCTCTTCGACGCCAAGAGCGACGAGTACGAGCAGATCCTGGCGATGATCGAGCGGGTCGAGAACCCCGTCGAATGCGCGGACGATATCGACTTCGGCAAGTACTTCGCGGGCATCGAGCTCCTCGACGAAGAGGCCACCCTGCGCAAGGCTTCACTCGCGCTCGTCGGTCGCCTGCCCACCCAAGAGGAGTACGAGCAAGTCCGCGGCCTCGGCATCGACTCCCTCGATCCTGTCCTTAACGACATGATGGAAGAGGAGGCGTTCTTCTCCCGCCTAGGCGAGTGGTACAACGACCTTTTTCTCACCGACCGCTATGTCAGCGGCACCCGGGCGCTCGACCTCCTCTACGCCGAGAACTTCCCCAACCTCTACTGGTTCGAGGGGACCAGCAACGAGAGCCTGGCAAATGAGCAGGCGCGCTGGTCCAACATCGGCGCCGCCCGATCGGGCGTCAACCTGGTGAAGTACGTCGTCGACAACGACCTGCCCTTCACCGAGATCCTGACCGCCGACTACATGGTCTTCAACCCCTACTCGGCAAAGAGCTTCGGCGTCCAGCTCACCTTCGACGATCCCAACGATCCCAACGAGCTCCAGGCAGGCAAGCTCAGCGGCGACTTCCCACACGCGGGCATCCTCTCCGACCCGATCTGGAACATCCGCTTCCCGACCACGCCGACCAATCGCAACCGCCACCGGGCGCGCATGATCTACCGCTTCTTCCTGGCGACGGACATCCTCCGCCTCGCCGAGCGGCCGATCGATCCCACCAACATCGCCGACCACAACCCGACGATGAACAACGAGAACTGCACCGCCTGTCACGCAGCGATCGACCCGATCGCCGGTGCGATGATGAACTTCGACGAGATGGGCCAGTACAACCCGCCCGAAGACGGTTGGTACCCCGACATGCGGGTCCCCGGCTTCAAGGACGAGACCGTCCCCTTCGATCAATTCAAGACCGCCCACCAGTGGCTCGCAAAGAAGATCGCCGGCGAAGAACTCTTCGCGGTCGCAACCACTCAAACAGTCTTTACCGGTCTCACCGGTCAAGCGGTGATGCTCGAGCCCAACGACTCCACCGACCCCGACTACACCGGCAAGCACAAGGCCTTTGAGATCCAAGACGCGATGCTCAAGGACATCGCCGCCTCCTTCGACGAGGCTGACAGCGACTTCAAGCTGATCGTCCGCGAACTCATCAAGTCCGAGTTCTTCCGGGCAAAGAACGCCCGCGAGCCGATTCCCGACGATAAGTCGGCCGAGTACTCCTCCGTCGGAACCTCCCAGTTCCTGCCGCCAGAGCAGCTCTCGCGCAAGATCGAGGCGGTCACCGGCTACCCCTGGCGGGCAAACCCCACCAGCACCGACTACCTGCTCAGCACCAACGAGTACCGGATCTTCTACGGCGGTATCGACTCCGATTCGATCATCGAACGCATCCGCGAGCCCAACGGCATCATGGCAAACATCGCCACCCGGATGTCCAACGAGATGGCCTGCATGAGCACCTCTCGCGACTTCTCCAACGAGCCGCCCGATCGTCTGCTCTTCCCTTACGTCGAGCCCGACTCGCAGCCCGAGGACGACAACGGCAACGCCATCCCGGCGGTGATCGACGCGATCAAGGCCAACATTCAGTACCTCCACTTCCACGTTCTCGGCGAGAAGCTCGAGCTCGACGATCCGCAGATCGATCGCACCTACGCGCTCTTCATCGACATCTGGAAGGACGGCAAGGCAGGCATCGCCGCCGAGACCTACGACACGAGCTTGCCGGGCAACTGCCGGGCGCAAAACGACTGGTGGACTGGCAATCCACTCCCCGAGGAGCGGCAAATTTCGGCCGATCCTGATTACACAATTCGAGCTTGGATGGGCGTCATGACCTATCTGCTCTCGGACTTCCGTTTCTTGCACGAGTAGGGGGCCAGCAGCATGGACCGTCGTAAATTCATCTCTCTCGCGGCCTTCGCCGGCCTCGGCGTCATCTCACCCCGAGCCTTCGGGGGTGACCCCAATCGCGACCTGCTCACCGGCAAGCTCAAAGAGCCGCTCTTCGCGGCCTATGAGGGGCCCTTCTACGTCATGATCAACGCCCTCGGCGGCTGGGATCCGACCTCGCTATGCGATCCAAAGGGTTACAAAACCCCCGACGATCCCGAGGCCCTCAACCGCTCGTACGCGACCTCGGATATCCTCTCCGCTGGCAATATCCAGTACGCGCCCCTCGGCAACGCCCTCGATCCCGAAGGCTACGATGACTACTATCAGACCTGGTTCGAGAAGCATCATCAAAACCTGATGGTCTTAAATGGGGTCGACACCGCCACCAACGGCCACGACTCCGGCATTCGTCACTGTATGTGCGGACGCCTCGCCGAGGGTTTCCCGAGCTTCGGCGCCCTCGCGGCGGCGGTCGCCGGCAAAGAGCTGCCGATGTCCTACCTCTCGTTCGGCGGCTACGACGAGACCATGGGCCTGGTGGCGCGTACCCGCAGCGGCAATACCAACGCACTCGCGCGCATCGCCTACCCCGATCGCCGAGATCCCAACGACGCCGAAAGTGTCTTCCACTCGCAGGCCGCCGCCGACAGGATCCGCCTGGCACAGGATGAGCGCCGCGCTCACCTCGAGAATATCGAGAACCTGCCGCGCACTCGCCACATGATCGGCATGCTCTACGCCGCCCGCACCGGCAGCAACGAACTCAAAAAACTGCAGGAATACCTGCCCGACGAACTCTCCGACAACGGCAACGAACGCCAAGCTCAGGTCGCCCTCGCTGCCTACAGGGCTGGCATCTGCGCCTCTGTCAACATGAGCATCGGCGGCTTCGATACCCACGGCAACCACGACGCAACCCAGATCCCGCGCCTGATCCAGCTCCTCGAGATGATCGACTTCCTCTGGCAGGAGGCCGAGAGCCAGGGCATCGCTGACCGACTGACAGTTCTCGTCGGTTCGGATTTTGGCCGTACGCCACATTACAACGACGGCAACGGCAAGGACCACTGGTCGGTCACCAGCATGATGCTGATGGGCCAGGGAATCCCGGGCAATACGGTCATCGGCGGTACTGACGAGGGGCACAGCCCCTTGACCATCAATCCCGGCTCCCTCGCGATCGACCCCAACGGCATTCGCTTAGAGCCCCGGCATGTGCACAAATCCCTGCGCCGCCTCGCGGGTATCGACGATACGGAGCAAGGCAAGATGTTCCCGCTGGCGATCCCCGACGATGAGGACATCCGGCTCTTCGGCTGATCACACGCTGCATCAACGAACTAAAGGGGGGGTCTGCCTGTGGCGGACCCCCTTCTTTTGTTGGCAGAGATTCCGCGCCCCAGGGGTAGGAGGCGCAGAGACCCTGTGATAGCGTCATTAATTGCGATGCTCCGCCGTCCAGCGATCCCCTGCACCCTCTCTCTGCTCCTCGGCCTAGCGGGCTGCACCGGTGATGATGTCGGCGGCAGCGCGACCGACAGCACCACCGGTGACACCGACTCGGCCACCGACACAGCGACGGCGAGCGAGAGCAGCAGCGGATCCGAGAGCGACTCCGGCGAGCAGGCTTTCTCCGAAGAGGAAGAATTCGCGCTCCGCCTCAACGATACGCCGGTGCCTCCGCTCTCCCTGGCGATGAACCGCGAGCAGGTCTCTGAGCTCTTCGGCGATACCGCGAAGGACATCCTGCTGGTCGAGATCGACGCGACACCGCTGCTCACAAACTCGCTCAACGAGATCAAATCAGCCTGCGGCGACGCCTGGAAACAGGACAACGAAGATCCCAAGCACGACTGTGGACTAACCGAACTCGGCCAGAGTTTTAAAGGTCCCGACAACACCTGGAAAACCAGCGCCGAGTACTCCCTGGTGCGCATCCTGACAATGACGCCGGCGAACTCAAAGGTCGAAGGCACCTCGATCGCCGGCCTGCAGGGCATGGCCGACTTTCTCGAGATCGGTGGTGGCTTCGCAGAGATCCTCTCCGACGCGCTCGGCATCCCCAAGACCGAAGAGTTCATCGATACGCCCAACCTGGTCAAGGCGATCCAGATCGATCTGATGGCCACCCACCCAGAGATCGGCGGCGATGGCACGACTCTTCCGGTCACCCTCGACGACGCGCTCTCCGACCTCGCCTCCCTCGCCGTAAAATTTGGTCCCACAGGCGGCCACCCGGGACTGCTCGCCGACGACTTCCCGACCAAGAGCATCGTGCTCGGGCCGGACTTCGCGATGACGATCTCCGCCAACTCCAACATGCGCTTGCTCGACGGCATCGACCTCTCGGTCGGCAAGGGCTACATGTCGACGATTGTCGATACCATCGGCCCCACCTACGAAGACGAACTCGAGTTCGACTTTGAGGATCCTGAGCGCTTCAAGATCACCGGAATCGTCGAGGATCCAACCGTCGACATGCGCTTCGCGCTCACCGAGCACACAAAATTCGTCGACTCCTGCACCGACGACGATGCCTGCCAGGACAACCTCCCCGAGAACCTCGATCTGGTCAAAATGAAATGGCCAAACTCGGCCTGGGCGCTCGAACCTTGGCTCTTAGAGCACATCATCGCTCGCGGCGCCCGCTACCGCTTTGGCGAGCGCAACTACGACAAATGCTACGTGCTCTGCGCCGCCCACATCCACATCGGCCCCACCGATGGCTACCCCGACAACAAGCTCGGCTGGTCGGTTTTCGACATCCTCTTCGATCTGGGCAATCCACCCAAAAACCAATACCTCTGGGAGCTGATCAACGAGGTCGCTCAGGTCGCTCTGCACACGCCCCCCTTCGGCGATATCCCCGAAGGAATGGGCAATGTCGCCTTCACGCTCAAGAGCATCCCGATCGGCGTCTCCGGCTCGTCAATCGCCGAAGCCGCCCGGCCCTACCTCCAAGAGCAGGCCTCCAAGCTCTCCGATTTGATCTTGGGTGATTACTGGAAGAACAACGACGCCGTCGACTTTTACTACCGACGCGGGGCCAACGAGACGCCCTACCTCTTCTTCGTCAACGCCAGCGACCTACCGCCGGGTACCCCCTACAACTACGCGACGATCGGCTTCTACGACTGCCCCGAGCTCAGCGCGAGCTGCAAGGTCTCGACATTCGACATCGATGGCGTCGGCGACGATAGCCACGAAAAGCTCTACCTGCCCGAGGGCGAAACCCTGCTCTACCTCGCCGACGACGGGGGCTCGACCTACCGCGCACGTTTCATGGTCCCGAGCCAGGACGCCGCCGAGATCACCGTACGGGTGAGCAAAAAGCTGTAGGCCCCCTGGACTGACCCACGTCCTCCATAATGGCGACACACTATTTTCACCCCTCCATCACCTTCGGCCACGAGGTCGAGCCCGCAAAGCTCATCGCCGTGATCGCCCAGTGGGAGCGAGGCGACGGCCCGAGCTTTCCGCGAATTATCGACACCAGTGCTCGGCCCTTGCCCTGCCTGCCCGCCGTCGACCAGGGCTCTATCCTGTACCGACGGGGCAGGTTCGCGGCAGATCCCCAGATCAGCTATCGCCTGCGATTTGAGGTCAGCACGGGCGCACGACCGACGACAACCATCGGCCTCTTCTTTACGGGCCCAGACCTGCCCACAGATGAGACCCGAGGTGGGGGCGAACTGGTATCGGCCCTCTCCCGCACCAACTGGCGCTCTCCCCCAAAGCCCGAGTTCATGCCCCGCGCGGTCCGCCACGCAGATACGTTCAAGCAGGTCCGCGAGGGCCTGCTCCCGAGCTTGCTCGCGCCCAAGCGCAAGGTTCCGGTCCTGCTGCTCACCCATCGATCGTCCTCCGATGAGGCCATCGCAGATGTCGAGACGATCCAACGCTATCTCCACGGCATGGCCGAGATCTGGAGCATCTCCCGCCGCGACGCCACATTTGCCCTCCGCGACGGATTTATCGACCGCGACTACGACGGGCGCTGGGGCTGCTACGACGGCGGTATCCGCATCTACATGGCCGGCTTTAAGCCGGACACCGATGACCTTGGGGATCATCCCCTCCTGCTCGCGAGCAGCCTCGATCGCGACGCCGAGGATCCCTCACTCGCGGCGATCCGCTGGGCCCTGCCCTACGTCGCTCGCGCACTCGGAGTTGACACATGGACCGAAATTCTCCGCTCAGAGATGGCCGATCGTCCGAGCCGACCATCGGGCGGCCTACGTGCCCCTCTCGACGAGAGGCACCGAATCGAACTCGGACAAGCGCGCGCTCAGCTAACGCGTCACGAGGACTTCGCCAAGATCGACAGCCCGGCCGAAGAGAGCGACGCCCCGCCCCTCGTATCACCGATTCCGTCCGTTCCGTCCGTTCCGTCCGTCGCGGCCGTCGCGACCGAGCCGTCCGTCGTGGCCGAGCCGTCTGTCGCGGCCGAGCCGACTCCAACAAGCGGGGCAACACCCGTCCCCCCGTGCACAGCCACATCGTCGACCGGCGATACCGACACCTTCGATTCCCGCCCCCAGCCGCTTAAGACAACAGGTACCGAAGAGCCCGCCGCAAAGTCCACGATCGCCAAGGCGACCCACAACCTGCGGGATGCGATCGACATCTTCGCCAACATCGAAGAACTCCTGGGCGAGATCGAGGAGGAGCGCATCTCCCTGCTCGCTGAGCGCAAGACCCTCGCGCGCGCACGCGACGAGCTATCGCAGGAGCTTCAGGATCTCCAACAGCGCGACAGCCACGACGACTCGACGCCCAATACCCTCGTCGACATGGCGCGACTGCAGGCCAAGCTCTTCGAGGACCGCCTTCGTATCACCAAATACGCGCTCAAAAAGGCCTCTAGTAGCAACTACAACAATTTGATCCTGCTCGGTCAGGTGCTCGCGGTCATCGCCCTTCACGGCACTCAATTCAGGCGCCTCAACGACACGCTCATCGAGCTCTTTGGTGCACGGGCGCGCGCTCGTCACCGCGAATCCCCCCACACCATGAAGGCCTTCGGCAAGCAGCGCACATTCCCGCTCGACAATGGCAACAGCGTCACCACCGAGATGCACATCACCCTAGGCCACGGCCACGCCAATAGGCATAAGACACTTCAGATCTATCTCTCTGTGCCCTCAAGTGAGACCGTCGAGGTTGTGTACATCGGCCCGCACCTGGATACCGTCACAGTCAACACCTAAACCCCGCGGACAAAAGCGAAAGAGGAGAGCCACCGCTGCGGTGCTCTCCTCTCTTGCGTGGTTCACACGCTCGCTCGATGTGGCGAACTCCGTCGACGACGCAAAAGGCCGAGCAGAAGCAAACCGAAGAGCGACGCGCCCCGACCCGAGTCGCCAGAGACTGTGCAGGCGCAGCCGTCTTCGGACTCTTGCCCGCCAGTGGTCCCCGCACTATCAGAGGCCCCAGAGCCTCCGTTTGAATCGCTGCTACCCGCAGTGCCGACTTCGCTAGAGTCGCTATCGCTGCCGCCCGTACCATCACTGCCGCCCGTACCCGAGGCGGAGTCAGAGCTGCCCGAACTGGTCTCGGTCTCGGACTCGGACTCACTCGGATTCGGAGCCGGCTCGCCGACGCCGATACCGATCTCCTCGGCGTAGGCGGTATTGTCGGCAAGATCGACGGCTTTGGCCCCCAGCACCCATTGTCCAGTCGGCATCGTCACCTCAAATTCGTAGGGCATCGAGCTATCGACAGCACCCTCGATCTCGTCGCCGTTGATCAGCAACTGGACCTCTTTGATGCCCCAGCCATCGTCCTGAGCATCGACCATGATCACCAGCTCCTCGTTGGGTCCGGGATACTCAGCGCCATCCATTGGGTCGGTGATCATGACGGTGGGCGCCGTCTCATCAGGCTCGGTCGGAAGACCGCACATCGTCGAGGCACCGCCGACCGCACCGGGTGCGCAGCCATCCTCCCAAGCTCCGCCACCGATGTTGGGCTCCTTGGGAAAACCGGCACAAGCCCCCGTCGGCGTCCAGTTGCCTTGAGCATCGTGGCAGGGAGTCAGGTCGACACCGGACTCCTGCTCAAACCACTCCATACCGGTGTGCATCATCGAGTAGAAGCCGCCGCCGCCACAGGGCCCGCCGTAGGAGGTGATGCCAAAGACCCGCCAAGTATCGTCGGAGGGATCGCCGAACTTTGAGTTCTTGAGCTGGACATACACCGGCCCGCCCGAGTCGCCCTGACACGAGTCCTTGCCGCCGCCGCCGATGCCCGCCTCGCCCTGGGCTGTGATCTCATTGATCGTCGTCGTGACCTCGCGTTTGATCCCGTAGGGACCGTTGTCCGCATTACCAAAACCGACGATCACCACCTCGGTACCCGGCACCAACACGTCGGTCTCACAACCCATGAGAATGGGGACGATCTTGACGTCCGTAACTGGCTCCGCGAGCTTGCAAAAGGCCCAGTCGTTGCCGCTTCCTGGGCCTCCCCCGGGATAGGTCTTGCAAAAGTCGGTTTGCACCGTTCGGCCACCGCCGCCCTGGATGTTCTCGCCGAAGCGGATCTGGGTGTAGCCAGCGCCGCAGTGAGCTGCGTAGATCATGACCTCAGGGTGCACCAAGGTGCCCGTGCAGCTGCCCTCGACCGAAACCGTCGTCGGCCACCCACAGGCTGCAACCTCGGTGCCGCCGTAGACCCCAGAGACAGGTAGCTCAATCGAGAACGCTCCGGGTCCATCGGCAAGCGCCGACCCGGACAGTAGAGAAAAGCAAGCAAAGCTAGCGAAGGCCAAGGATGTTACGACTCTCATTCTCCAACTTTCGCACGCACCTAAGCTGAGAGCAACGACGGATCAGGGCCTATGCGCCCCCCCAGCCCCGGAGGAGATACGTGTGTATCTTCACGCTGATATGCAGAAGGTCATCGTCCAGATTCAGTCCACGATAGCCCCTGACTTCTTGCTACGCTGGCCGTCGTTGGCCGTTGGAGACTGTTTGATGAAACTTGCCCTCGATCTTTGTACCTGCGCCGCCGGAGGCGTCCTGCTCATCCTCACCTCCTGTACGGAGCCAAACTCCGATAGCGCCAGCGACAGCGCCGCCGCCAGCACCAGCAGTACCACCGGCGACGACACCACCACTGACGGCGACACCACCTCGACCACCGGTGAGCCGACGACGAGCACGACGACGACGACCACCACCACCACCGGCCCCGAGGAGCCCGAAGTCTACGGAGAGTGGGTCAAGCGCGAGCCCGAGGGTGCGATCTGCTCGGACGGCTCGCAGTTCAAATTTTTCGTCAATTTCGCGGAAGACTCCGACAACTTACTCGTCTACTTCGAGCCCGGCGGCGCCTGCTGGGACTTCGAAACCTGCTCCGGCAATACGCCACTCGGCGCCGCCAACCCCAATGGCATCCCCGACACTCATATGGACAAATACGGGGTGCTCTCACCGATCCTCAGCCGAGTCGATCCACAAAACCCGAGCCGCGACTGGAACCTGGTCTTTATCCCCTACTGCACAGGTGATGTGCACACCGGCAATCGGGTCATGACCTACGATGACCCCGAAGGCGTCCGCGAACCGCTCGTTTACCACCATAACGGCCACGACAACGTCAGCGCGGTGATCGACTACCTGGGCGGCCAGTTCCCGCAGATCGACCGGATGATGCTCACAGGTTGCTCCGCTGGCGGCACTGGCTCGATCATCAACTACCACTTCTTCCGCGAGCGCCTGCAAGTCGAGCGTGCTTACCTGCTCAACGACTCGGGGCCGATCTTCCCCAGCAGCGGTTTTTCAGCGCCGTTGCACCAGAAAATCCGCTCCTCCTGGGACGTCGATCCGATCCTCGAAACGATCCCCGAGGGCAACCTGCTCGCCGATGACTTCGGCAAACTCAACTCGATACTCGCCAACCTCTACCCCGAAGATCGATTGACCACGGCCTACTTCAAACGCGATTTTAACTACTCGCGCTACTCCTACGAGAGTTTTTATCCAAACCCCAGCAAGGAGCAGACGCTCGACTACTGGGCCCAGGACACCACGCTGCTCACCGCCCAGTACGATCAATTTGACAACCTCGCCTACTACATCCCCTACTGGCGGGGCATCAACGATTCGCACTGCACCGGAATCATCACCTACGAAGGCACCGAGATCCAGGAGATGGATATGGACCTCTCCCTCTTCATCGACGAGTTGCTCGACGATAGCGCCCCCCTGACGAGCTACGAAGAGAGCGACCAACCCGGCGAAGATCTCTAGCCGGTATTTGTGCATACCTGTAGGTGCATCGGCCGCGATCACCCGACACAAGGGCGTGAGGCTCGATCCGGCCCGCAGAAGTCCTCTCCCCCAGAATGCATCGCGATCATGACCCACGCCGTTGAAGCCGACATAAGACCGGACGACTGGGGGGCAAGAGCAGGGGCGACGCCGAGGCATGGACAACTACGAGCATTGATGCCATGCAGAGGGCTTCATGTCCTCTGCTGCCCGCCGCGCGCCTACCATTCGATGTCAT
>Ga0256845_1002146_pt1 | contig 14608 bp, 14 predicted proteins | sample RiftiametaG_FD_189101 | JGI IMG/M metagenome (GOLD analysis project Ga0256845, IMG submission 189101) | Tube worm associated microbial communities from hydrothermal vent at the East Pacific Rise, Pacific Ocean - Riftia | ecosystem: Host-associated > Annelida > Integument > Unclassified ...
ACAATTGGCCGGTTTTTGCACCTTAATGAAGACCTCATTGAAGCAATTGCACTTGGCCATGATATCGGCCATCCCCCATTTGGTCATGACGGAGAAAAATTCCTCTCGGAGCTATGTATCGAACACGGCCTTCCTCCGTTCCAGCACAATATCATGTCAGTTCGCTTTCTCGACAACCTTGAGCGCAAAGGAAAAGGCTGGAATCTCACCTTGCAGGTTCTCGATGGCATTCTCTGCCACGATGGTGAAATCCATTCCCGCAGCCTCAGCCCCGAACCACTTACAACCTTTCAGGAGTTCGATCGCAAGCAGTCAGAAAAGGAGCGTAACCAAAAAACCGATCTTCTTCCGGCTACGCTGGAAGGATGTGTCGTCAGATTGGCCGACACCGTCGCATATATCGGCAAGGACATCGAAGATGCAATAATCCTGAACCTTATTCAGCGGGCTGATATCCCTTCTTCTTGCAGAGAAACACTCGGTGACTCTAACGGTACCATTGTCTATACTCTTGTAACAGATCTCATTAATAACAGTGATACGACTACCTCAGATGGTTCATTGATAGGCTTCAGTGAAGGTATTTCAACAGCACTCCAACAATTAAAATCATTTAACTACAAACATATATACCTCGCACCGGAAACAAAAAGTAAAACACCACTTATCCGCAACTGCTACAGAAAATTATTCGTTTTTTACCTGAATTGTTTAAAGACATCACCTGAAAAAATACCTGAAGAAATTGATTTAATGGCAGATATGACACTCCCCCACCAGAAAAACTATTTACCGGAAGAGAAAGTACGCGATTTTATAGCAGGAATGACCGATGACTATTTCCTTAAACAAGCCAAAGATATCGGTTGTCTGGTTCCCATAAAGAAATAATTTCGAAAAAAATGTCTGCTGCACAGAGGTGACTGCGTAAAAACATTGACCTCATTTTATGAACATGGTATCCATTCCTTCCACAATATGCACTCGTAGCTCAGCTGGATAGAGCACCAGGCTTCGAACCTGGGTGTCGGGGGTTCGAATCCCTCCGGGTGTACCAGATACGTTTAAGGGGCTGTGAGTTTTAAACTCACAGCCCCTTTTTTGATCTGTTACAACTCTGCCGCAATTTACCTGCGCCTTATACGATTGGATCGCGCTCTGACGGCAGGTCTGTTATAATGACGTCTCACTCCTGATCGATAGTAGTTATCATACCTCCATGCACTATCATAATTGCTGCGATGTCCATTATAATACGTGGCACTCCCACCACTGTAGCCAACAGAACCACACCCCGTTACAGTAGCCAACAGAAACAACATACACAACACACTTAAAAGCTGTATCAGTTTGCTCATATCAGTCTCTCACCTCGTCTATTGCGTTACCGGTCGTAACGATTGAATCATTTGAACAAGTTCTGGACCATGGACCTTTGTCGTCTCTGGGGGGCCGATATAAAGGGCAACAACAACATTTCCCGGTGAAATTTGGAAAAATGCCGTATGGAAATCCATCAACTCTCCTTCTTTTTTGCCAGTTCCACTAACAGAATACACTTTCATCAAATTCAAAGTATCAGAGGATTTTTTCGTAATATTGACATCGGTTAGAAGGTCAAGCCCCAAGGAATTCATGTACCCTTTTGCATCTTTTATTGTCGCTATATCCCCGGCAACCCACATGCCAAACCATAAAGGCATACCATCGTTTGGCATGGTACTGATAAGCCGAACGGGTTTGCCTTCGTCTTCTGACAATTCAGAGATACTCGTATCGGCCCCAACATTTACCCTCCAATTATCTGGGATATTAATGGAAAAATACTTTATCCCAGAATCTAAATAGGTGAGAGAAACCTGGGCCTGAACTACTCCAGCCGCACCGATAAGAACAAATACAGCAAAACAAATTATTTTCTTTAACATACTATTTATCCTCTATTTGAATATACTTTTTCAAATACCATACTGGCAAAATCATCGCCCAAACAGGGCTACTTCCACTTGTATCTCTATTCATTATAACATATATTGTAATAAGACAAAGGACATAGAAGAATTTCATTTTGACAAAATAGTTCTTCTACTTTTACTGCCACAACAAACGTACGGAGAATATATGAAAATATTATCCTGGTACTTCAAATCCAGTCTTTTAATCCGAATTTTGGCAGGACTGACACTCGGCGCTATTGCAGGAATTTATTTTGGCCCTGAAATTGAAGTGATCAGCCCGGTTGGTGATATTTTTGTCAACCTGCTAAAGATGATCGTTATGCCTGTAGTCATTTCAACTTTAATAGTTGGAGCCGGTTCCATTCACCCCGCTCAACTTGGGCGAGTAGGTGTTAAGGCACTCAGTATTTATATGATCACAACAGGATTTGCAGTAGCAATGGGATTGTTTTTCGGTAATCTTTTCCAACCGGGAAAAGGGATGCAACTCATCGAAAAAGGTGGCGGGCCTGCTCTTGATGTTGCTACCATGAAAACCCCATCTCTTGTTGAGACCATCGTTAACATCGTGCCGCTCAATCCTTTCGGGGCAATCTCCTCGGGACAAATCCTTCCATCAATTTTCTTCTGCCTTCTCTTCGGTATTGCCATTGCCTATTTAAAACAGCATGAAAACAAACATATCAAATCTGTTGCCACCACCATCTATAACTTTTTTGAAGGTTTTGCCGAAGTTATGTACCTGATGGTTAGCTGGATTTTACAATATGCCCCAATCGGAGTTTTTGCCCTCATTGCCGTGGTTTTCGGCAAACAAGGAGCTGAAGCTTTTGGGCCTCTAGGCATGACAACTCTGGTAGTATACCTTGCCTTCACTGCCCATATTATTTTTGTCTATGGCGGAGGCATTTTGCTGTTCAAACTTAATCCTATTCTTTTCTTCAAGAAAGCCAAGGAAGCTATGGTTACTGCGTTTGTCACCCGAAGCAGTAGCGGCACCCTTCCCGTTTCGATGGATATAGCTGCCAATGAAATGGGCATCGACCGTGGAGTCTATTCCTTTTCGTTACCGCTCGGTGCAACCATAAACATGGACGGCACGGCTATTTACCAGGGTGTCTGCGCAATTTTCATTGGCTTTGCTATTGGTACACCTCTCGATTTTTCACAACAGATGACAATTATAGCGACAGCTGTCCTGGCATCAATCGGTACTGCAGGAGTGCCGGGAGCAGGTGCGATTATGCTGATGATGGTACTCAATTCCGTTGGACTGAGCGTCGATCCCGGAACACCGGTTGCCATGGCCTATGCCATGATCTTTGGCATAGATGCTCTACTGGATATGGGCCGTACCATCACCAATGTCACCGGAGATCTTACCGTCACCTGCATTGTTGCAAAAAGTGAAAAAGAAATCGACATGTCGTTTTGGGAATAGAGTTGGCTCTGATCAACGCACCTCCTCAAAACTGCCACCGAGGGCAAGGTGCAGATTAACCCGGTTAACGAGCCGTTGAGCTGCGACATCCATTTCAGCTATGCGGGAACCAATCCATTTATTTTCAACAGTCAACACATCGAGCAGAGATATCTGACCAATGTCATACTGTGCCAGGGTCTGGTCATATGCTTTTTTATTCTCACGCACCTCAACCTTCAAATACTCTTCGCGCTTGAGAAGGTGTTCCTCTGCGGCCAGTGCTCCTTCAACTTCTTTAAAGGCTTTAAGTGCCACCTGAGCATAAGCTGCAATAACCTCTTTCTGAACGGCTGTTGCTTTATCGACTTCCGCCTCAATTGCTCCACCGGTGTAGAGGGGAGCAAAAATACCGGCAGTAAGACCAGCAATAGCATCATTGATGGAATTTATGCCAAGGCCAAGGGAAAAACTAAATGTGGGAAGATGCAGAAGTTCCACTTCTTTTTGCTTATAAAAAGCCTCAGCCACCCTGTTTTCAGCAGCTATAAGATCAGGCCTCCGCTCCATAATTCCTGAAGGAATTCCTGCTGGAATAGGTGGTGGAACCGCAACAAGTGTATCAGCCGTTTTCAGATCCGCTGCCGGATAGCGGCCCAGCAACAATTCCAGGCTTCGAAGTGCATTCTCAGATGCGGATAAAGCATCACGAGCAGCGGCACCAGCTGAAGCCGCGGCACCTCGAGCCAAATGAACATCACGTTCGGTTCCTTTACCAACCTTTTGCATAGCCTCTGCTATCTGAACCCGCTTTTGTTGAAGCGCAACGACATCCTCTGCAAACTGATACTGAAATTTTGCAGTAGTTGCCATAAACCAGCCGTTGGCCACAGATGCGGCAAGAGATTGTCTGGCAAACTGAAAATCTGCTATTGTTGCAGCAGCACCTTCTTCCGTACCAGCAATACCTGTTCTAATACGGCCCCAGACATCAGCCTCCCACGAGATACCCAGTCCAACGCCACTTCCGCCAGCACCACTTCCCGTGCCCTGATACTCTGCATCTTTGTATCCAGCCCCAAGACCGACTGTTGGTTTGAGCCCTGCCTCAGCCTGTCGCGTCAATCCATCAGCTTGCTCCACCTTGGCCTGAGCAATTTTTATACCAGGGTTTGCGGCAAGGGCTTCATCTGTGAGCTGCACCAGAATCGGATCATTAAAACTTTTGATCCAGCCATCATCCACGCTACCCTGTTCAGCCATTTCAGCAAAACTATCTGGTACTCTTTCCTCCACGACCTTGCCTTTTATACTTGCCGTTGCCTCTTCATGATTGGCAACCTGTCCGGCACAACCGTTGAGAAAAAACGCCGCTAGAGACACACCCAGACTCCAGCACAAAAACTGTACCTTTTTATTTATTTTCATATATTACCTATCTGAGAATTAATGAAATTTTGCAAAATTTCTCCAACTTTCCATACGGATCAACATCTTCCTGATAATGGTAACATGATGCCAATGCTCACTATAAACAGTTGCCACAGCATTACTGCCCAGAGGGAGATAATAGCCACTCATATCATCAACAAAAGTCAATAATACAGGAACTTGCCCCTCAGGCAATTGCCGTGATATTGAGAACATATTTCTTGCAGCAGTGATTTCACCTTCAGCAAGCGCTGGAAGAATTTTCTCCACCCGAGCTTTGAATACCCTGCCAGGGATACCTGGAAAAATAACCTCTGCATCATTACCAACTTTAATGTTCTGCATGGGTTGTTGATTAAAACCTGCTATAAATATGACAGAATCTGAATTCACGAAAGTCATTACCGGCATTAGCGGTAAAGGGACTGCCATCTGACCGGGCCGAACCCGAAGATGAGTTACAAAACCTGGGCCAGGCGCTCTAACCGTGCAACTATCAAGGTTAAACTGAGCAGTTACAAGCTGCCCCTCCAGGCTTCTTACCTCTTTTTTATACTGATCAATATCAAACTTAGCACCACCTGCAATTTTAACCAGCTCAATAGAATCAGCTAAACGTTTGCGGGAAAACTCAAGCTGTGCCTGCAAGTTATCCACTTTACCCTGAAAAGGAGTAGGATCAATTTTAAAAAGAACATCACCTTTTTGTAAAGGAACATTGGTCTCCACTGGTATTTCAATAACTTTTCCACGAACATTGGCGACGATAGGAGTTGTAAGGAAATAACTTCTGGCACTCATGGAAGCAGGATGATAATACGCCATACCAGCCAAAATAGTTCCCATCATCACAACTGCTCCAAGAACCACAGTGGTTAAGGACCACTTATTGACAGAAATATTGAAAATCTTAAACACAATCCAGCAAAAAGAAAAATAGGTGAGTAAAAGTATAGTTTCCATGCTTACGCTTCCTCCACCGGTAATTCTTCTTTCTGACCAAGAGCCGCTTCAAGTTTTTCCTCAAGAAGGGTCACCCTTTCTTTCAATGCATCAAACTCTTCAGAGGTTCTACCGCCCGAACTGTCATCGGGCAACATCCCCCATCCTCTTTCGGGTTTATACAATGTCGCCCAGATCCAGAGAAAGGGCCAGAGCACATGCAGCAAAAAGAGACTGACCCAGCCAGCAGTATGTATTGCATCCTGGTGGGGATGATTCCTTTTTTTTGCAATTTCATAAGGAATATCATGTATATATATCACCGCATACAAAAGTGTAATCAACACTATAATGAAGACCCCCAATGCAACAAAATCAAGAACCCTACCTTCCATATAAAGTCTCCTTTTAAGTCGAAAAAATGAAAAAATATACACCAAAAATCAATTGCAAGTTTATACCATAATAATTTAATATACACTTTATCATTTGCCAAGTACACTCGCCCCGTTCATGACAAATGATAAAGTGTATGAAACATAATAATGCATACCACAAAAAACAACAGTCACAAATCGAATACAAAAATTATTAACCCGACGAAGGTGGCGACACCAGCAAAGGAATATACGTGACATAGTGCTGTAATTAATTATTTAGGTTTGACAGTACTATATAGAGTGAGGCACTAAAAACCTCACTTACAACTTGACGGCACTTCACTCAAATGAGATTCTATAATCGAAGTTACTTTGCCAAACCAACACCATTCACCAATAAAAGCGAGACATGAAATCTCTACTGACAACACTACTGTTTGCACGTTTGTTCTTATCCGTGACAAGTGTGACGATTGCAACATCTGCATAAAATACACCACTGTTACCTGAAGGTGAAAGAGACGAATTGACTCCAAGCGGACAAGGACCATTGTTTATGCTTTAAAAACAGCATGTTACGTGACGGAAAGATTCTACGACATGGCAGAGAACGTCTGGGACATGGGTTAAGGATTGCTGAGTGGAAAACTATAAAAACGCCAGATAACAGTAAACTCAAGGCTTGGTATCTGGGCAAACATAAAAAGCATAAACAAGAATAGTGACAAAAAAACTAAGAAAACAACTACCACTTTTACAAATAATGACAGGTAATTTTTAAAAGCAGTTCAGAACCCATCCAATAACTCTGTGTTCTCACAACATTATCAATTGCGATAAGATTGTAGAATATCGAAAGGTGACAATGTGAAACTCTCGTTCTCTCTATGCTCTCTCATTCTTTTTTCGTTTTGTCTTCAGTCGCTTGTAAGTGCAGGCAACTTATCACTTATTGAAAAGAGATTAACTGAACTCAATAAGCTCAACAATAACATTGTCCGACAGGCGGGAGATATCCCGCAAGACGGTTCTATCGAAATTGAAGCCCAGATCCTGCCTGGTAAAACCGGCAGCCATTCTCTCGGGAACGTAACAGAAGGTAGCTTTGAATTTGGTAAAGTGAAAATTCAGTCGATAGATACAAAACATCCCTTCACCGTGCAAATCAGTTCGAGTCAATCACTGCCACAATGTTTCAGAGTTGCTACTATGCTGAGACGAGCGGGATACCCTGCATTTACCGCTTCACAAAAGCTGGGAGATAAAGGCGTCTGGCACCGGATATTTATTGGCTCCTATCCCACAAGAGAAGATGCTAAAAAAATTGAAACATCCCTTGAAAACGATGAAATTTCTGACGGTTTTGTCAGAAGTATGCCCTACGCAATTCAAATCGGCAAGGCCGGAAGTCTGGATAGTATTAGACCCCTTAAAGACAATATTGTTGCCATGCAATATCTGCCATACATAAGCTATGTAAGGGATGCGAAAAACAATACCCGACAAACCAGACTACTGGTAGGTGCTTTTGAAACAAAGCAGGATACATCCAGTCTACTGGCAACCTTTCGTTCTAAGGGGTTGCAGGCCAGAGTTGTAAATAGATAGCCTGCCCCAGGAAATACTTAAATGGATGAGCCAAACCTCTGCATTCTATCGAGCTGGATCCTGCCCAGTACCCACATGTTTCCTCTTTTTATCGAAGTGAAAAGGATATAGCCGGGGACCCGTTCAAAATTCATTCGCACGTATACGACATTGGAGCTTATCGTTTCTTTGGTCATAAGAATATCGTAGGAGACATACGTTCCAGCAAGTTTTTCTATATTGCGAAAAAAGGCTATGTTGGAAGCCATAGTTGCCGCATTCGAATATGGAGAATCAGCCAGCCAGGCAGAAACAGCAGCCTCATACCCATTTATTTTATACTCATCCAATCCTTTTTTCACGTAATCAGGTACAATTGAAGGATCAACTTCTGCATATGTATTTACTGAAGAAAGACTCAATAAAAATCCACACAGAACGAACATAAAGAATTTTTGCAAACGTCGCATCCCACTCCTCCCTCTCCTGTTTTTTTCCACAGCAACAACCATGTCACTTCAGGGTACTTTGCAAAGTTAGCATTTTTGCTCGCAATAAAAACCCTCTCTATCAACTATACGCGTCCATCCTGATTAATCAAGCACATGGATTTGAGTGCACAAATTTTAATCATGCATCACGCAGTGCAAGAACAGGGTCAAGAGACGCTGCACGAATAGCCAGGTGAAGACCGAAAACGATTCCAGTTATCACGGCAGAAAATGGTGCGAGAAAAACACTGAATGTTGAAACAACAACTTTCCATCCAGCATAATTTCTGATAGGCAGGGAAAGCAGTGCTCCGGCAATAATTCCCCATACTCCACCCGACAAAGTCAATAAGACAACATTCTAAAGATACAGGTTTATAATCCGAATTTTTGATGCTCCTTCACTGATAGAAAGCATGGCAATAAGAGCAGCAAACCAATACCTATGCCGAGGCTACTGAGCAATCATAGGCAAAATCGCTTTGAGCCAATGCGATATCAATTGCAGCCAATAATCCTTTATTTTTGTCATTTGCCATGACTCCGGGCGGAATAAATATAAAGAGCAGCTATTATTTTTATGAGAAATGATAGCATTAAAGGAGATAATACTGCCCACCAATTCCAACAATTTTAACACGATACCAGATCCTTTTCATTAATCAATTTCTGCTTTATTACTCGCTTTGCTACCTTGACAGTCTCTGGTATGGAATGATAATATAATCAAGCAGGTAGCTCTTTCATTTTTGGATTTTTTTTTACAGCATTACTTTACTTTGTTGGAGATTGCAGACATGACATTTTCTTTTTTTAGGCTTTTTTTAATTCTCTTTGGTTTTGCCTGCATGTCTACCTTCACTGCCCACGCAGAAGATTCCAGCCAATTGCAATCAATTGACATCAAACCACCTTTCGTTGTCGTTGAAGACCTTGGCGCTGAAATGCATACAGCCAGTAGCACTGTAACAATAACAGGTAGAATCAAGAATACCTCTCGATCAATTATTCGCGGGTATGCCACTTTCTATCTCTTATCACTGGAAGGAGAAGAAATATATTCTTTTCAGGAGGACGTAAACGGAGGGAAACCGTTTGCAGATGGTGAAACAGTTGATTTTGAGGCCACATCAACAGTAGCTGATCTCACGAAAATCGGCTCAATAAGTATTGATTTCACACAGGAATAAAAAACCAGACCATCATTCATCAACTGCGATAATATCGCTTGCATCCAGCGCCTGATTTTTTAAGATTTCAGGGTTACCACTATAATACACTTCACTTGCATCACTAGCTTTTGCCGACAAACTTCCGCTCACCATAATTTTCGCGTTAGAACTACCACTTGTATTAATCGTGACGTCTTTGACTTCAAACTGCGAAGCATCGAGATCTGATGCGTCCTGAAGCACAATATCCGCACGTTGTCCCTTTCCAGACACAACCATTTCGCTAGCATCAGCAAGGTTAATAAACAAATCGTCACTGGAATAAGTACCAGTTTCATAAACAACCTCACTTGCACTTCGGGCACCAATAGAAGAAATATTTCTAACTATGATATTAACACGCAGCGGTTGTGTGGTACAAAACGATCCATCAGTCGTTATATAGAGCGTATTATTTCTAACTTCTGTTCTTATAAGCGGCAGAATATTGCCCTCTGCTATCACCTCAACCCCTGCTTCCTGCCCATTCACAATATTGACATTAAAACTGCCATCTATATCGATTTTTTCAAACAAACCTATCAGGCGTTGCTGCTTTATTACTTTCCCGTTTCCTTTAATACAATTATTTCCAACAATCACACCAGTATTAACCTGATTATTCACTCCGATGTTTATTTCAGTATTACCAGATAACATTCCAACCCCTGTCAAACTCGTCACAATTAAAAACAAGACTAAAAAAATAGCATATTTTCTCATACTTAAAAACCCTAAATGAGTCAATCAATTGCGTGAAATGGTTTTTTTAAATCATTTTTAACCGCTCTGCTTGCAGGTGGTTTACCGTAGGTTCTCATATACACCGTTCGGGTCTCACCGGACACAGTATCCATAACAAATGCCCCGACAACTCCACTGTTTTTATCCAATTGTGTTGCCCATGAGGAAATCTGATATCGCCCATAATTCAGGGTAGACGCCTGATAGTCCGCCGCAGCACCCAAAAGAAGAGAAATAGCCCCTAGGCTCAACGCACCCAAAGAAAAATACAGGAGCCGTTCCCGCCATACTGCACTTCTAGTTTTCATAGCCAGTCCGAATAAACAAAGGAAAAACCAGATGGGAAAACATACCCATCCGGTCTGTTTGTTGATGGAGACACCAGCCTACTCTTGCTTATTTGCCTCTGCAAAATCATCCACAGAAGCACCATGACCCTCCACCTCGACGACATCACCGGCACCGGGAATTGTAGTGCCAAGCATCTCTTCTATATCTTTAACAACCACTTTAAACTTCACAAAAGCATTACCTTCCTCATCCCAGCCATAATCAACGAGATCGGCGAGATAGGTAGTAGCCATAACTTTCACTTTCACCGAATCTGAAGTCAGCATATAATTTTCTACGGTTGTTTGACTCTCAAGAGTAAAACCGACAACCATTTTAACGAGATTTTTATATCCATCAAGCTCAGCCGCCCGTAATGCCCGAATTGGACCTGCATTTGCTGGGGTGGAGGTGGCAAATGCCACTCTTCTAAAAGTTTTTCCTTTTAAATCAACAACGATGCCATCAATATTCGTTATCCGATCCAAACTGATACTCGCTGTCGCCTGGGCAATATCTTTTTCGGCATCATAGACGACCTCATCTATTTTAATACCCTGGATATCTGCGCTTGTTTTTGATTCAGTTTTTCCGACAAAACTGGCAGCAACCATATCAGTAACTTCTTCCGTTGATCTGATTTTCAGACCATAAATAGATTCTACTATCGCTCGTTCAGCAAGAACTCTGGCTGCTCTGGTCGACATTATCTTCTTATTTCCTGCGTACGCAGCACCCGTTCCAACAAAAACTACTAGCAACAGAAACACACACACTCTCTTTTTAACCAACATGACTGTCCTACTCCTTCAAGGTTCTATTATGATTTGAGATAGAAACGTTCAAAGTTCCTGTATTTTACCAGTCATCAGCAGAAAGTTGACGGCCAAATTTCTTAGGTTGCTTTTTCACAGGAGTAGCCTGCTGCTGGACAGGTTCCGGCGTTACTTGAACGTGTTCAACCTGAGCAACTGCCTGAGGTGCTGCCTGCTCAACCTGTTCAACAGCTACAGCCTGTTGCTGAGCCTGGGCTTGAGCTGCTTGTGCCTGAGCTTGAGCCTGGGCCTGTTGAGCAGCTAACGCTTCAGCTTGAGCCTGGGCCTGTGCTCGTGCTGCATTCTGATTTTCTTCTTCTATTTGAGATTGCTGTAATTTCACAAAATAATCGTTGATTTTTTTTCTATTCGCATATGCTTTATGGGTAATCGGAATAGTCAAATAGATCTTGGAAAACAATTCTTCACTCAATTCTTTGCCATCACCAGCCAAAGCGGGATCGAATTTTTTCAATGCCGCCTGAGTTGCACTATCAAGTTTATTGTTAATCTCCAAATCATACCCGTGAAGTGTTAACCATTGCTGCACTGCTCCAATACGATCTTCTTGGGCCATCCTGTAATAAGTATCGGAAATCGAATCAAGAACAACCTTATCAGGACGACTGTCATCTCCCAGCAACCTCCAGTAAGGAAGTGTGAGGTATTTACCAATCATCTGAATCATACTAACCTGAACCAGCATTCTCACTGCCTCGTGCCGCCCTTGTACCTTTTTGATCGTTCCTTTCAGACCAAAAGTTGGTCCAAAAATAGTGAGTCCAACTTCCCGTTCCTGCAACCCTTTATACACTTCCATGCTATTCGTCGTTGTCATCCGAGCAATACCAGCCAGAGTTTCAAAATCTTTCAGGTTAAAATCGAGTGTAATACGAGCCTTTCCCCGCTTTCCTGTATCACCAAAACTTGCGCCTACCGTCTGTGAAGGTAACCAGTCGGGCATTCCGGTGAAATCTGCTTCAGCGTCGGCATTCATTCCTTTACCCCTGGTTTCAAGCCCACGATCAAATTCTGTAATTCCACCGGTGATAACAACATCAGGAATCGCCTTATTATCAAAATTACTATATCCGGAAACCATCTGGTTCTGGATATACGCCGGATCATACTCGATAAAAACGACATTCCCTCCAATCGTATTCAGAGTACTTTTCATTATTTCTGTAATATTTCTCTGAATCTCACCACCAGTCGTCACTGCAGTCCCTGTTTCATCTGTAATGTCCTGACTTTGAACTTTCATAACGCCAGTATCATAAATCTCTGACATCAGCCCCAGATCCAGTAAAGCTCCAGAATAAGATGTAATTTTCTGCACAGGGGCACTCTTTTCCAGCTTTACGTCGACATTATGAGGATTTGCTCCACCACAGGATGTCAAAAATAACCCTGTCAGGGATAACAACAACAAATTCATAATCCGCCGATTCTTCTTCAAGTACATCAACCGGGAACATACACTCTCAGGCTTGTTGGGTATCATATCTAGTATCCAGTAAAAATATAATAACGAGAAATACAATATACTGTTTTTTAGTCAGCAATATTGGTCTTAGGTCCTTTACTCTGATCAATAATATAAATATCACCTCTTACTTTACTACCTGCCCCCAGGACAACACTGTTCATATTTGCATTGCCGGAATTTTGTCCAGTCTTATCCTTGTCACCTTTGAGCATTGCTGCCTTACTTTTGGCATTTAATACGATAAACTTAATATTTTTGTCTGCCTTCCCCATATCATCATATTTCGAGATACCATCGTCTGTAAATTTGGATATGCCATCGTCTAGATCACCACAAACAGCAGGGCTTGTAAAAAACGCCAGGGAGAAAAGTGATACCAGAGTGGTAAATAATAATGTTTTCATGCCATCCTCTCATTTCGGAAAACTACAAATGCTATGGGAATATATTCAAAATGCCGTACCCTCGCGAAAACCTCTTATCCGAAGAAATCGTTTACTCCGTAATCAACCAAGAAGAGGTTTTTAGGATCATATCTTGTTTACGTTATTCAACCTGTACGGAACCCATAGAAGCCTCATTGCCTTTACCAATTGCAATGTTTGCAGATTTATCAACTACAGAATCATTGATAATAACTCCGGTTTTACCAACAGTTCCACCTTTGATATTAATGGAACCCATATTGGCTACATTGCCTTTACCAATTGCAATATTGGCAGACTTAGTAACTTTGGACTTGTTCAGAACTTTGCCATCAATCTTTGCATTCTTCATATTGATGGAGCCCATGTTCGCGGTATTGCCTTTGCCTATGGCGATATTGGCTGATTTATCAACTGTAGAGTTGTTTGTTACAACACCGGTTTTGCCAATGGAACCGCCAGTCATATTAATAGAGCCCATATTGGCTTTATTGTTTTTGCCAATAGCAATATTTGCTGATTTTGACACTTTGGAAGTGTTGGACAGCTTGCCATCAATTTTGGCATTCTTCATATTGATAGAACCCATGTTTGCAGTATTGCCTTTGCCTATGGCTATATTGGCTGACTTATCAACTGTCGATTTGTTTGTTACAACACCGGTTTTTCCAATGGAACCACCACTCATATTTACAGAACCCATATTGGCTTTATTGTTCTTGCCTATGGCTATATTTGCTGATTTTGACACTTTAGAGTTGTTGGACAGTTTGCCATCAATTTTAGCATTCTTCATATTGATAGAACCCATATTCGCAGTATTTCCCTTTCCAATTGCGATATTGGCTGATTTATCAACTGTTGATTTATTAGTTACAACACCAGTTTTACCAATCGAGCCACCCTTCATATTTACAGAACCCATATTGGCTTTATTGTTCTTACCAATTGCGATGTTGGCTGACTTATCCACTTTTGAGTCGTTTGATAATTTCCCATCAATTTTGGCGTTATTCAAGCTGATGGAACCCATGTTTGCAGTATTACCTTTGCCTATAGCAATATTGGCTGACTTGCTCACCTTTGATTTATTTAAAACCTGACCAGTTTTGCCAATGGTTGAATTTTTAACACTGATAGAGCCCATACTCGCTTTATTGTTCTTGCCGATAGCGATATTAGCTGATTTATCAACTGTACTCTTATTGGTGATTTTGCCGTCGATCTTTGAAGCTGTCCAGCCTGGAGAAGCGCTCATGCTCATAACTACTGCCAGCCCAAGTGCACTCACTAAAAATTTCTTTTTCATAATTTGCCCCTCATTTCATTTTTTTGGTGTTCATCCCATTAGCCAGGTACTTTCCCGCTCAATGAGCCTATCTTTG
>Ga0256845_1002147_pt1 | contig 14605 bp, 15 predicted proteins | sample RiftiametaG_FD_189101 | JGI IMG/M metagenome (GOLD analysis project Ga0256845, IMG submission 189101) | Tube worm associated microbial communities from hydrothermal vent at the East Pacific Rise, Pacific Ocean - Riftia | ecosystem: Host-associated > Annelida > Integument > Unclassified ...
CCCTTATTACCCAAAGTATTACGCCTCGAATATAGGTTTGTTAAGAATAAACATAGGGTAAATAAGATTGCTAATTTTTTCATAACATTAGTTTTTTAGGGTTTCTAATGTAATAATACGAGAAATAATAATGTTATATCTCCCTAAATAGATGAGTTGCGAGCTTCACTATACAAGCGGTAGTATTTTTTTAATAAACGGTAAAAGAATATTTACTTAAAAACAATGTTATTATGCTGCAAATCATATTTTTGTAAGAATGAGTACATCTAAAAAATATTGTAATAGTTTAACTTCTTACTCTAGGCTAACATCTAGGGTAGTAATGGTTGGCAACATTGGTATTGGAGGGAATAACCCCATTAGAATCCAATCTATGACCACCACTGACACAATGGATACTAAAGCTACCGTTGAACAAGCAATACGAATGATAGATGCAGGATGCGAAATTATACGGATTACTGCCCCAAGCAAAAAAGAGGCAGAAAATTTAGCCAACATAAAAGCAGCATTAAGAGCCAAAGGCTACAATACACCTCTTGTTGCGGACATTCATTTTACACCAAATGCGGCAGAAATTGCAGCGACTATTGTAGAAAAAGTTAGAATAAATCCAGGAAATTATGCTGATAAAAAGAAATTTGAAGGACTAGAATATACAGATGCATCTTATGCTGCTGAATTAAATCGGATTAAAGAACGCTTAATTCCATTAATTACCATTTGTAAAAAACACGGAACTGCAATGCGGATTGGTACCAACCATGGTTCATTATCTGATAGGATTATGAGCCGATATGGTGATTCTGCAATAGGAATGGTAGAATCTGCTTTAGAATTTTTACGTATTTGTAGAGAACAAAATTACCATGAAATTGTGCTATCAATGAAATCGAGCAATACACAAGTAGTTGTACAAGCTTATCGTTTATTGGTTAACAAAATGCAGGAAGAAAGGATGGGTTACCCTTTACATTTAGGTGTTACAGAAGCAGGAGAAGCGGAAGATGGAAGAATAAAATCTGCTGTAGGAATAGGAACTTTATTAGAAGATGGATTAGGTGATACCATTCGTGTTTCTTTAACTGAAGAGCCAGAATTTGAAATACCTGTGGCACAAGAATTAGTTAAAAGATATGACGATAGAATTGGTCATGATGTAATTGAAACTATTCCTGAAAACCTTTTAACACCATTCGAATACAACAAAAGAAAAAGTACAGAAATCAAAAACATTGGTGGAAAAAATGTGCCAATTGTAATGGCTAATTTTTGTTTAAAAGAAAAAATAACACCTGCTTCCTTTTTTGCTTTAGGCTACCAATACTCCGTTCCGTTAGATAAATGGAACATTACAGATACTGCTTGCGATTACGTTTTTGTTGGAGATAAAATTGTTGATTTTAAAACTCCAGGAACCTTAAATATTATTTACAATCATAAAACATGGATAAAGCATAAAGAAAAAGGTTTCCCTTTTTTAGATGTAAAAACATATCTAAGCGGGGCTGAAATATCAGACAAACTCAACATTCTTTATGTTACCCTTCCTGATTTATCTCAAGAATTAATTACTAAACTAAAGACCGATTCAACAGCTGTTTTAATGATTGATACTTATAATAATCATGGAATGGCAGAGCAACGAAAATTATTTATTGAGTTGATTAACAACAAGTGTAAAACACCTATTATTATCGGGCGAGCTTATGACAATCTATCAGAAACTCAACTACAATTAAAAGCTGCAACCGATATGGGAGCATTGTTAATTGATGGTTTAGGCGATGGTATTTTTATTGCTGCAGAAAATTGCGGGAGTGACAAATCTGTTAACGATACTGCTTTTGGAATTTTACAAGCCAGTAGAACGCGTATTTCTAAAACAGAATATATTTCTTGCCCAAGCTGTGGTAGAACTCTTTTTGACTTGCAAAAAACTACCGCAAAAATACGTGCTGTAACTTCTCACCTTAAAGGGTTAAAAATTGGAATTATGGGCTGTATTGTAAATGGCCCTGGAGAAATGGCTGATGCCGATTATGGTTATGTAGGAACTGGAACTGGGAAAATCACACTCTACAAAGAAAAAAATGTAGTACAACGAAACATTCCAGAAAGCGAAGCTGTAGAGTCATTAATTGATCTCATAAAAGAACATGGTGATTGGATAGAACCTAAAATTAAAGGCTTCCCTTTTTTTGGTTAAAAAACAGCTCTAATTTATCTTCTAACACTAGTTTATTACTTTCGAGAAGGATGTTATGTTCCTGCAATAATTCAAAATATCTTGATTTCCAATAATTAACAGTTTCAAAAGAAATATCAGGTTCGCTTAGTTGGTTTATCTTATATTCTTCTGGAATTCGAGCAATATCTCTCAATTCTTCGGTAAAATCATACTGTATTATTTTACCAACCTTTAAAACAAGATCTAAAGAAACTTTTGAGTTATTAAAGATATTATAAACATGCCTTCTACTCACTCCTAATCGTTTTGCCAAAAGAGTTATAGGGAATCGCTGTTTTCTAACAGCTTTTTCGATTATTTCACCCTTATGTAAAATCATTACACAAAAGTGTGAAACCTTATGGTTAAATAATTTCTCATTTTTACTTCTCAAACTGAGAAATATTTTATACATTTAAAAAATTTTACTTTAAATAAAACATTATGAAAATATTAAAAATTACGTTATTAATTATAGGAAGTTTAATAGCAGTAGCTTCTTTGGCTCAAAATAACATTTTACCTGTTAATGGCGATATAGGAATAGGAACATTAACCCCAAGTGCTAAATTAGATGTAAATGGAAAAATGATAGTTGATAGCTTGGTTATTTTTAAAGATTCGTTATATGTTAAGAAAAAATTAGTGGTTGATCAAAATCTTAAAATTAAAGGAGAGTCTGTTTTTGATGATAATGGTAAGTTTAAATCGGAACTAAAAGTTTTAGGAGTTGCAAGGATGAAAGATAAACTTGTTATTGATGGAACAACAAGGATGAATGGTGATGCTAAAGTTTTTGGAGATTTAAAACTATTAAATTTGAGTGCAGCAACAAGCCCAAATTATTTTTTAACAGTTACCTCAAGTGGTAAGGTGAAAAGTTTCGATAAAAGTGGATTAGTAGATGCAATATATAATTTCCCAGCCCCATGTTTAGCCGATGAGAATGGTAATGTTCATGCTAATTGGATGCAGAAATTAAACCCAGGTTATGGTATTTTATATACAGGAATTGGACCAGTTAGTTGCCATACAAGAGTTGGAATAGGAACAGATGCTCCACAAGCAAGATTAGATGTAAGAGGAACAGGGTATTTTTCACACACATTGAAAATAGGAACTTCGGTTCCTGGAATAGCTACAGGAACAGAAAAACTTATAGTAAATGGAGGTGTTTTATTTGGAGATGGAAATAGAAATAATAGTGGGGAAACTAATTTAGGAATAGAATGGCATACATCAAATTATGGGGCTGGATTTGGCCATAAAATATACACTTCTGATCCGGGAGGACATACATTGCTAAATTTTGCAGTAAGACATAATTCTGGAACTTTTGTAGATGCAATGTCTATTTCTTCGAGTGGTAATATTGGGATTGGAACAGAAGATGTTGCAGATGACTATAAACTTTCTATAGATGGTAATGTAAGAGCAAGAAAAGTTGTGGTAAATCAGGATATTTGGGCTGATTATGTATTTTCAAATGATTACAACTTAAAGCTATTAAGTGAGGTGGAGAATTTTATAAAAGAAAACAAACACTTACCAGAAGTTCCCTCAGAAAAAGAAGTAAAAGAAAATGGGGTAGATTTAGGCGAAATGGATGCTATCTTATTGAAGAAAATAGAAGAACTAACACTTTATATTTTAGCACAAGAGAAAAGGATACAACAATTAGAAAATAAATAATAATTTTCTTAGTTTAAGAAGTTATGAAAAAACTTATAATAATACTATTCTTATCTATTTCTTTTGTGGGGTTATGTCAAACAAAACCCTTAGAAAAAGAAAAAAGGTTCGCTATTGGAATTAACTACTCAATAGATAGAACGTTCAGAACCTTAAAACCTGATAATAGCAGCAACTCAGCAGCTGTTAAAATAAGCAGAGATTCTAGAGAGGTACCTTCTATTAACTTCACATCTGGTATAGGATTTAGCTACAAAATATCAAAAACATTTAGTACAGAAATAGGTGTTATTTATGCTAGAAATGGTTACCAAACAGAAGAAAACAACCTTACTTTCAGTAATCTAGAAAACCTTAGAAGAGGTTATCAAGACTCAAATGATTCACCTGTCACTGGAAATCTTGTTTATAATTTAGATTACCTAAATATCCCTTTAAAATTAAGAACATACATACTGAATCGTAAAGTAAGATTTTTTGTTGAAGGTGGTCTCTCTACTAATATCAACTTAAAAAATAAAATAGTAATTAATATGGTTAATGCTGATGGATATAAAGAATCATTCACAGGTGGAGACATGGGAGGAAATGTTTCTAAGATTAATATGGCTTTTATTTTAGGTGTAGGTGCTGATTATACTTTTAAAGAGAATTATGTTATACGACTAGTTCCAACATATAGAAGATCTATTACACAGGTTGCAAAATGGGTTAACAAAGAATATCTATACTCTTATGGGATTAACTTAGGTCTGCACTATAAATTTTAAATAATATGAAAAAATATATAGTACTTAGTGTTATTGCTGTTTTATCATTTACAGCTAATACACAGAATTTAATAACTAATGGCTCTTTTGAGCTTGGATCTTCTATGCCAGATGCTAATGCTCAGGTTGATAGGTTAAATGGATGGGAGGATATGAATACTTCTGATTGGTTCTTTAATGGAACTCACCCTAGTTTCTCATCAATAGGAGGGAATGGAGTTTGCAATAGTGGAACCAACACCACTACATTAGCACATACTGGAAGTGGGTTTGTTGGTTTTGGAGGTTGTGAGGGAGTACAATCTAAATTAACTGCTAAAACACCCAAAGAAAAGTTAGTGACAATCTCTTTTTGGTGGTCACCTGCTAATTATGAGGACACGAAGATTAATGTTTACCTACTTGAGGATCAGGTAGCAAATAGCATACCTAATTGTAATAATCCGGGTATAAATAATGACTTTCATCGTGTTGTAAATGTAAACTCTGCTGGTGCAGATGCGGAACATTTTCCTGGCACATGGTACTATTACGAGTCTCAACCGTTTTTAATTATTGATCGACAGTATGAATGGCTGGCTATTAAAGGTGAGGGGATTGGTGCTGTCGCTTCATGTGATTACATATACATTGACGATGTGAGTGTTACTAGTACTTCTGCATGTTATCATATTTGTACACCAAAGGATGTTGTTAGCTTTACACAAATAGTAGGGCAACCTAATGTCCTTGCTACTGCTATGATAGGAAATTCAAGTGCTAATTGGGATATGCTTGTAACGAATGCTGCCGATATTGAGTTTGAAGTTTTTAATCGTTGGGGGAATAGTGTTTTCTATTACCATGCCTATGACCCAAATGGATTAAAAGATCTTGGTTATACCGATTATGATTTTGAATGGAATGGAGAGGACAATGACGGAGATAGGCTTCCCTTTGGACAATATAGCTTTAATTTAACTCTGAAAAATTGCAGACACTTTTTGAAATACCTAGCTGAACCATTATTCATTATACCTGCATTAACAACTCCTGTACAAAATCCTCCAACTCAAGTTAATGTGTTAAATAAGTGTTGTAAACCAAACAAAACGTATAACAATATAACTTTTCAAACCTTTAGAGAAGATGTAGATGACTTTATCCATGCTGGCACTGGTGGGCCAACTATTGTCCCAATAAACACAACTGTAAAGTTTTATGCGGGCAATGAGATTGTATTGGGTAATGGTTTTCAAGCGGTCGGCAACTTTATTGCTGAGATTGTTCCATGTGGTTCTGTTGCTATAAGACCTGCTCCTAGAACTACCACTCTCATTACGCAGGAGGTGATGGATAGTTTAACTCAATTTGGAGAACAGCAATTGGCTCATACAATAAATGCAGAAACTAGGTTTGATCTGTACCCTAACCCAACAACAGGTGTTTTCAATGTTGATGTTAATACATTTGGAGGAACAGCTTTAATTGAAGTTTACAGTATTGTAGGGAAACAAGTGTTTAGTAAAACTATTTCAAATAATAAACTAGAAATTAATATAACTAATCAACCAAAAGGTGTTTATTTTGTAAAAGTAACTTTAGGTGAAAATATATTTAATGAGAAAATTATTTATCAATAATTCTTAAATCTAAAAAAACAGAAATACTTATTGGATTAATGGTTCTGTGAATAAATCTAATCTAACACACACTGCTTTGCTACTTCATATAGCGTTACCGAAGCTGCTTGAACAACATTCATAGAAAAGCTGTTTCCTATCATAGGAATATGAACAGAAGTGTTACATTTTTGAATAACGGTATCTTCTAAACCAATTGTTTCATTGCCGAAAAACAAACAAAACGATTTTTCTATTTTCCTGAAATCATACTGACTGATAGCAACAGAGTCAGAAGTAGTATCAACTGCAATTTTTAAAACTTCTTTCGGAAGCTTCTCCCAAAGTTCAGTTACTGTGACAAAACTCCAATCTACTTTCTTAAAAGAAGTTGTTGCATTTCGTTTAATTTTTGAAAGCTTATAATCAATTTCATTCCCAACAAAAAAAACCTGTTTTACTCCAAAATTATCGCAAACTCGCAACAATGCCCCTAAGTTTTCTGACGAAGAAAATTTCCAAGCAACAACTACGGGTGGATTATTCCACTCTGAATATCTGTTGTCAGTAAAAAAAGTTTGGTTATCTATTTTTTGAGACATGGTTCTGTTTTAATAGACTGATTTTCTTTTTAGAATAAATATATGCTCCTAAAGTTAACACAAGATAAATGCTAAATATATAGATCAACTGTTTCGGGTTTTCTGTAAATTCAAAATAGAAAATTAAAATACCACCTAATAACAGTCCAGTCATTGCAACTATTGCAGGGAAAATATGCGTTTTAGTTTCTGCTCTCTTTACATAATTTGCATAAGCCATTAAAAAAGAGACTATTATAAATGTAATACTTCCAAACTCCAATAAAATCTGTAATCCTCCACTTAAAATCAACACAAAAGATAGAATGCTCATCGTAATAATTGCATTTCTCGGAATATGAACTTTAATTCTATCTCCCAATTTTTTTGGCAAAAAGCCATCATAAGCAATAACTGCCATTAATCGAGAAGCTCCAAATAAGGTTCCGCTTATAGCGCTAGATGTTGCCAATAAAGCCCCAAAAATCACAATGAACATTCCTAAATTTCCTAATATTTCTTGTGCTCCAGCGGCTAATGCATACTCTTTATCCTGAATAATTATTTCTTTAGGAATAGTTGCTAGAGCTCCAATGGATAATACAACATATAAAAATGTGGCTATTCCCAAAGCACTATAAATTGCCCTTGGTATGTTTTTTTGAGGATTATTCATTTCATTATAAGCATGTATTACCAATTGAAATCCTTCAAACGCAACAAAGGTAATTGATGAAATAATCAGAATAGCAATAATAGAAGAATCGCTTTCAAAAATGGGTGTAAAATTTTTAACATCTCCTTTTCCTGCAAGTAACCCAGAAATAAAAAGTAGCAAAATAAGCTTGGTGTAAACCATCCAGTCTTCTATTTTCCCCATCCCTTTTACACTTACCAAATTGATAATAGTAAATAATAAAATAACTCCTCCTGCTATTATTTTGTTCCACCAATAAGAGTTTTCAAAAGGCAACATACTACAGAAATAAGTTGAAAATGTAAAGGCATAAAGAGCCAATGTGCTGATGTACCCAAATACGATTAACCAACCAATAGCTGATGAAGCAAATTGAGATTTTGGAAATGTTTTTTTGAAAAATGAATACGTTGCTCCCTCATCTTTATATAGTAACGCCAATTTCACATAAGAATAGGCTGCAAAAAAAGCTAAAACTCCTCCTATTAAAATAGCAATTGGAGTAGCGTTACCAATGTGTTCAACAGATATTCCCAGAATTGAAAATATCCCCCCTCCTACCATTCCTCCTAATGCAATGGCAATTAATTCTGCAAGCCCAAGTTCTTTTTTCCTCTTCCTGGTTAACTTTTTTAGCATTTTTCGGGTATAATTAACAAAGGTATTTTTAAGTGTTTCAATAATTTATTTTCAACACTACCCAATAAAAGATAATCTAAAAAGTGATGTGTGTGATGTCCTAGAACCAATAAATCTGCTTCCCATTTCTGAGTCAATTTATTAATTTCTTCTGTTGGATATCCAATAGTTTCAAAATCTTGAATGTTAATTTCGGGGTATTCTTTTTTTATATTATTGATCAATTTAATAGCATTTTCTTTTTCATGCGCTTCAATTTCTATAGGTAAAACTCCCGCATCAATATTCCCAATAGCATATCTTACTACATAAATAATTTCTATCTCAGCATTCACTTCCTTGGCTAATTGAATAGCATATTCTACAGCATTATTTGCAGATTGACTTCCATCAATTGCAATTAATATTTTATTAATCATTTTCATAAATATTCAATCTATTCTGTAAAGCAATTAGTTCACTTTGTAAATTATCTACCTTTTGCAATAAATTAAAAACAACATCAATCCCTTCAATATTTACATCTAATTCATGATGCATTCTAATCATTTTTTCTATGTCTGTTATTTTATCTTGATGAACAAATTGAGTTTGCTCTATTGTTTTAATTTCAATTAAACCAATTTCGTATAAATCATTAATAAATGACAATTCAATTTCATAATGCGAACAAATTTTTTGTAATGGGACTAAATCTTTCTTCTCCATAATTATTTTAATTTATCAAGCTCCATAAATAATTCTTTTTCTTTTTTTGTCAAATTAGTTGGCATTTTAATTTGATAAGTGATGTATAAATCTCCAAATTGTCCTTCTTTTTTATACTTAGGAAATCCTTTACCTCTAAGCTTTACCTTTGTTCCATTTTGAGTTTCAGGCTTTATTTTCAGTTTTACTTTCCCTGTAAAAGTATCTACTGTTGTATCTCCACCCAAAATTGCTTTGTATAAATCTAGATCTACCGTAGCATATAAATTATCTTTATCTCTTTTGAATTGAGTGTGGTTAGCAATCGCAAATTTAATATGTAAATCTCCTTTTGGTCCGCCATTTACTCCTAAGCCACCATGCCCTTTTATTTTAATAACCTGTCCATTCTTAACTCCTGCAGGAATGGTTAACCGAATATTTTTACCATTAACAGTTAACGTTCTTTTATGTGTTTCATACACCTCTTTTAAATTAAGATGTAATTCAGCATTATAGTCTTGCCCTTTAAATTTTACGCCTCCACCTCTTGTTCTTCCTCCAGCACCTCCAAACATCGACTCAAAAAAATCAGAATAATCATTTTCTGAAAACCCTCCTCCAGCACCTTGGTAATGTTGTTGTTGCTGACTTTGTTGTTGGCGTTGTTTTTCAAATTCCTCGGCATGCTTCCAATCCTTGCCATACTTATCGTATTTCTTGCGATTTTCGGAATCACTCAATACCTCATTGGCTTCATTAATTTCTTGAAACTTTTTTTTGGCTGTTTCATCGTCCGGGTTTACATCAGGATGATACTTACGAGCCAATTTCCGATAAGCTTTTTTGATTTCTTTATCAGTTGCAGTTTTTGCAACTCCTAATATTTTATAATAATCTATAAATGCCATTGCTAAACCTTATAATTACAATTCAAATTTAATTAAAAACAATAACTTTAAATTGTTCTGCGAAAATGCAAGTTTGTTTAACATCTTCTTATAATTTTTGATGAAAAATAGTTGATAAATACTGATATAACTTGGGGTGTCTCTTCTTAAACTTTTCAGGATTGTCAAAAAAATATTCACTTGCTACTGCTAAAAATTCAGCATTGTTGGTAATAGCATAAGGATTAATATCTGATTTTCCTTTTTCTATTCGATGCATCTCTGCTTTAATTTCATGTAACCAAGAACCCACATAAGAATTATCCATCAATTGCTTAGGTACTCCATCAATAATGCCATCCTCATCATCAATTAAATGTACAAACTCGTGAATACCTACATTGTTTTTGTGTCTAGTTCCATCATAGGCTGCAATTAAATCAGGTTTTGACAAGATTACCGTTCCATTCAACGCTCTATTTCCTACCATTCCGCTAATAAATTCTTGATGTCCTTTATAACGTTTTGTTTGAAATTTTTTATCAAAACTATTCGGGTAAATTAAAACTTGCCTCACATGAGGATAATTAAACGTAGGAAAAGCAAATACAGGAATAATGGCACTTGCTGCCACCATTAACCGAATGGTCTCATCAATTTCGACATCCACTCCAATAATTTTTTTTGTGGCAAAAAACAGTAAGATTCGTTTTTCAAAAACTGCTTTATCTTGTTCTGATAGTTTATTATAAAATAAGACCTTACCCTTCAAAATAATTTTCCACTTTTCAGGAAAAGGTGTCGCTATTTTTTTAGCTAATTGCTTTTTTCGTTGTTTTGATTTGTACCAAAAACCAACGATTAAAGCAATTACAATAGTCGATAAAGTGAATAGTTTAACATCCATCTACTATTATTTATTCTCTACAAAAGCAAAAGCTTCTTCTAATTGCGAAACATCAAAATAACGTTCTAGTCTGCCTTTACTTGCTCTTTGAAAAAATAAATTATCAATAGGAACCATTATTTTCAAAACATTAGAATGAGCTACAATGGCTAAGTGTCCTAAATGTTTGTAGTTTCTAAGAATCCAAAGCATATCTTCAAAAAAAGCTTTTATGCTTATTTTAGAAATTTTTATTTCATCCAATTTAACTAGCACATTAATATGCTCAAATCCTTGTTCTCTTTTTTCTTCAAATAACTTCTGACAATATTGCTCATCTGTTTCAGTAAACCCATCTATTACCTCCAATGCCAATACGTTGTTTTCGTAGGTTTTTAGTTGCTCTATCATAACTTTATTTTTAGTGAATCCTTTTTATAAAGTTAGCCCTATATTAAAATTGATAAAATGATTTTTGTCACAACTTAATACACACATTTTTAGGTTCTGTAAAAAACTCAAAAGCATTGAATCCACCTTCTCGTCCTACACCAGAATTTTTAACCCCACCAAAAGGAGTTCGTAAATCTCTGAGTAACCAACAGTTTACCCAAACAATTCCTGTATGTAGCTTCGCAGCAATAGTATGTGCTCTTGTTAAATTTTCTGTCCAAACGGTAGAAGCCAATCCATACTTAGTGCTATTTGCCATCATCAATACTTCTTCTTCAGTATCAAAAGGCATAATGGTTACCACAGGTCCAAAAATTTCTTCCTGATTGGTTCTGCAATCAAAACTCAACCCTTCAATAATGGTTGGAGCAATATAATAACCCTGTTGCAACTCTCCATCTAAATGAACTTGATGCCCTCCTGTTAAAACTGTCCCACCTTCCTCTTCTGCTATTTTAACATAGCTCAATACTTTTTCCATGTGGGGCTGAGAAACTACAGCTCCTAAATTACTATCTGCATCAAATGGATTGCCAACTTTTAATTGGTTGACTCTTTCTACAAAAGCGGTTTTAAATTTTTCATAAATGCCACGTTGCACAAATATTCGTGAACCACATAAACATATTTGCCCTTGATTGGCAAAAGAAGAATGAACCGTAGTTTTTAGTACCTTATCAAAATCGCAATCATCAAAAATGATATTCGGATTTTTACCTCCCAATTCTAAAGAAAGTTTCTTAAACATTGGTCCAGCAGTTCGAGCAATTTCTGCACCTGTAACTGTTCCTCCTGTAAAAGAAATTACAGGGATATCAGGATGTTTAGTAATTGCCGCGCCAACTTTATGTCCTAATCCGTGTACAATATTCAACACCCCTTTTGGCAAGCCTGCTTCAATACACAATTCAGATAATAAATAAGCCGTATAAGGAGTTACCTCTGAAGGTTTTGCCACAACCGTATTTCCAATTGCCAATGCTGGAGCAATTTTCCAACTGAATAAATACAACGGTAAATTCCAAGGCGAAATACAACCACAAACACCTATCGGTTCTCTGAGCGTGTAGTTAATTGCCATATCTTCCATAGCGTGAGATTCTGATGCGTAGTGCAAAACACCTGTTGCATAAAAATTAAAATTAGCCGCTGCTCTCGGAATATCTACCGTTTTTGCCAACTTCAATGGTTTCCCATTATCGCGAGATTCCGCTTCAGCAAAACGATCTAAATTTTCTTCTATTAAACGAGCTAACTTTTGTAAAATCCGAGCTCTTTTTTCTTTAGGAGTTTTACTCCATGCTGGAAAAGCAGCTTGTGCAGCCTTAGTGGCGATATCCACATCTTGTTCATCAGAATCAGGAATTAAAGAATATATCTCTCCTTTTGATGGATTATAATTGTCTATATATGCATTAGAGATAGGTTCAACCATTTCTCCATTAATGTAATTTTTAATCTTCTCCATAGTCGTTTATTGGACTATAAAAGTAGCTAATTTTAAAATAAAAAGATGTTTTTAAACATATATAAAAAATTATATATATCTTTGCATCGACAAATATAGATAACTATATATTATGATAGAATTAAACAAATTAGAATCTGCATCAGAAATGCTTAAAGCAATAGCGCATCCTATTAGGATTGCTATTGTTGGCATGTTAAATGATGAAAAAAAACTAAGCGTAACAGAGATCCACGAGACACTAGAAATCGAACAAGCAGTTGCTTCTCATCACTTAAGTATCCTTAAAAACAAAGGCGTTCTACTTTCTGAACGTTCAGGAAAGAATTGCTATTACTCGTTAAAATTTCAACGATTATCCCAAATTGTAGCATGCATAGATAAATGTCAACACTAATAACATGGAATTGGAAATTATAGGATACATCTCAGCAATATTAATTGGGCTTTCTTTAGGCTTAATTGGTAGTGGTGGCTCTATACTAACAATACCAATACTGGTGTATTTGTTAGGAGTGGAAGCTGCAGAAACAGCCCCTGCCTATTCTTTATTTGTTGTTGGAATAGCCAGCCTAATTGGTGCAATTATCAAATATAAACAGGGTTTTGTTGAATTAAAAACTGCTATTTTTTTTGGAATCCCTACCATTATTGCCATTTTCCTTACCCGAAAATTCTTAGTGCCAGCCATACCAAATAATATAATTACCATAGCCCATTTTGAAATAAGTAAACGCATATTTATTATGGGTATATTTTCAATAATTATGATTATTGCAGCAATGATTATGATAAAAGGAAGAAAAACAACAAAACCTATTGAAAATAGGTTAAAGACAAAAAACCACATCACCAACTTTTTAGGAGGTTTTGGAATTGGAGGTATTACAGGGTTGGTAGGTGCTGGTGGTGGGTTTATGATTATTCCTGCATTAATAAAAATAGGAAATTTAAACATGAAAACCGCAATAGGCACCTCGTTAGCAATAATTGCTATGAACTCCTTTTTTGGGTTCTTAGGAAGTGTTAGTACAATAGCTATAAATTGGGAACTATTACTTCCTTTTACGGGGCTAGCAGGAGTAGGGATTTTTATCGGAAACTTATTATCAAAAAAAATAGATGGATCTAAATTAAAAAAAGGATTTGGATACTTTGTTCTTATTATGGGAACATTCATTTTTATTAAAGAAATATTTTTAACTTAAAAAATTATATTATGTACGTAGAACAAATTTTTACAAGTTGTTTAGCCGAAATGGCTTATTATATTGAATCGAATGGAGAAGCGGTTGTAATTGACCCATTAAGAGAAACTACTCCTTACATTGAAAAAGCACACAGCAGAGGTGCTAAAATCAAATATGTTTTCTTAACGCATTTTCATGCAGATTTTGTTTCTGGACATGTAGATTTAGCCAAGAAAACAGGAGCAACAATTGTATTCGGACCTAATGCTAAAACTGAATTTGATTTTCATGAAGGAACAGATGGTGAAGAATTTAAAGTAGGTAATCTTACGCTTAAACTATTGCATACTCCAGGGCATACCATGGAATCTTCTTCTTACTTATTAATTGATGCAGCAGGAGAAACTCCTTATATTTTTACTGGAGATGCATTGTTTATTGGAGATGTTGGAAGACCAGATTTAGCAGTAAAATCGGATGTTACTCAAGATGATTTAGCAGGTTATTTATTTGATTCATTGAGAAACAAAATCATGCCTTTACCAAATGAAATTATTGTTTACCCTAATCATGGTGCAGGTTCTGCTTGTGGTAAAAATATGAGTAAAGAAACCTATGATACTTTAGGTCATCAAAAAGAAGTGAATTACGCATTGAGAGCTGATATGACCAAAGAAGAGTTTATTAAAGAAGTTACTGACGGTTTAGTTGCTCCCCCTCAATATTTCCCTAAAAATGTAGGTATGAATAAGGGGATAAACAAAAGCTATGATGATATTTTAGCGGACGGGAATAAAGCCTTATCTGTTTCAGAGTTC
>Ga0256845_1002148_pt1 | contig 14602 bp, 16 predicted proteins | sample RiftiametaG_FD_189101 | JGI IMG/M metagenome (GOLD analysis project Ga0256845, IMG submission 189101) | Tube worm associated microbial communities from hydrothermal vent at the East Pacific Rise, Pacific Ocean - Riftia | ecosystem: Host-associated > Annelida > Integument > Unclassified ...
AGTGAATTTCAAGCTTCTTCAAGCTTCTTCAAAGTCAATTCAAGCATTTAGTATATAAAAAAATAATAATCGCTACAGAAAGACAAATTGTCTTTCTGTAACCTAGAATAATCAAACTACAAGGATATAACGATGAATATTAAAACGACTATTTCAATTCTACTCTCAATCATGGCTGCATTTGCTTTTTCAGCTGACTCAAAACCTAGTTTTTACAAATGTGAGCCAGCCTATAAATTTAAAATTAAGCATAACAAAACCGGTGTTAGATGCGAGCTCACTACAAAAGATCAAGTTAACCCTATTTCATGCCCTAGTATCACTATTGCTGGCAAATCAATAGGCACATTTCCTCAATCAAGAAATGGTAAAGATAAGTGTAAAGGTGGTACTGGAGTAGCAGGTATTGCTGGCGAACATAATCCCTTAGCTTGTCCAAGAGGATATTCTTATAAACAAAACTATTCTGGTAAAATAGACAAGTGCGTTAAAAAAGGCAAGCTTACGATCAAAGCACCAAGTGTTAAATTTAGATAACTGGCTAAAAAAAAATAGCCCAGAGGATTATGATCTCCTGGGCAAACAATCTATCACCGTGAACTTTGCACGAGTCGCTATATCCTGAATTCATATAATAAATAAAAAAAATCAGTATCTATAAATGCCATTAGTCCCCCTTAAACCTGAATAATCAGTTGAAGTCGTGGAAAAAGTGCTGGATTGTTTGGTTCGACCAATGTAGGCCTTCACTTATTTGTTCCCATCTTAAATTACAGATTTTAGACCAATAGTCCAAATTAGACAAATAATCTAAATTATGTTATCTTGGCCTAACTTTAAGATTCTTGGGTTAATTGCGATTATGGGCGGACTAAAATCTATTCCAGAAAACTTCACTCAGTATGCATCGATTGCCGAGGCAATTACAAATTTGTTTTCCCCGCATGTTGAGGTGGTGATACATGACTTTAAGACTGACAAAATTATTGGCGTATGGAACAGTTTTTCAAATAGACGTGTAGGTGATGATTCATTGCAAGATGGTGAGTCGGAATCGTATCATGATGAATTTGTGATAGGACCATATGAAAAAACGGGTTTGCATGGTGAGAAAATAAAATCCATAACCTCCGTGCTGTATAATAATGCGCAAAATGATAAACCAATTGGCCTTTTCTGTATTAATCTAAATGTCTCTCACTTGGATGTAGTATTTAAATCGCTATCTTCATTTTTATCGATGGAGCAAGTTCAACCTCAAAAGCTATTTGTACACGACTGGAGAGAAGATATTCAAACGGTTGCACACAATTGGTTAAAAGAGCGTGATCTTACCGCTTCTCAACTTACCAAAAAAGAAAAAATTAAATTGGTTGCTGAATTGGATTTCCTTGGTCTTTTTGAAGCCAAAAATGCCGTAAAGCATGTCAGCGTGATCTTAGGAGGTTCTTCTCGTGCTACGGTTTACAATTATTTAAGTGAAGCTCGTGAAAACTCAAATAAAAATTCCCGGATTGATAAAAGCTAATGACAACTATAATAAAACATACAGAAATTTTATCGGTCGTCAAAGATATAGACATCATTGCTGAAATGGAAAAGGGGTTTATAGAATATAGTAATGGTAATGTAATAGTACCTCCAGTCGGTGAATTGCTTTTTGATGAGCCTAAAGGTGAGGCTCATATTAAATATGGCTATATAAAAAAAGATGACTCCTATTGTATTAAAATAGCTTCAGGGTTTTATGATAACCCAAAGCTGGGTATCGCTTCATGTCAGGGTATGATGTTGTTGTTTAATCAAAAAACAGGGCAACCTCAAGCCATTCTGTTAGATAATGGACTGCTTACCGATCTACGTACTGCAGCTGCAGGTGCTTTGACTGCAAAGTATTTTGCACCAAAAAATATCCAGGCTATTGGAATTATTGGTACAGGTGTACAAGCTAAGTTGCAACTTCAGTACTTGCAAAAATATATCTCAAACAAAAAAGTATGGTTATGGGGAAGAACAACGGATAATGCATTGAAGTTTAAATCTGAACTGGCCGAATTTGATATTAACATTGCTGCTAGTCCTGCTGAGCTAGCAGCACGCTGCAATCTTATTGTTACCGCAACTTCATCTGAATCGCCTTTGCTTTTTTCCGATGATATTAACCCAGGGACACATATTACTGCAATAGGGTCTGATACTCCTGAAAAGAATGAATTAGATAATAAATTACTGTGCAAGGCAGATTTGCTAATCTCTGACAGTATTGCTCAGAGTAAAAGCAGAGGGGAAATATATCAGGCAATAAAAAATCACGCTATTTCAATGGATAAAGTTAAAGAGCTTGGAAGTCTCATTCAATCTACATTCGCGCAGCACTTAGGTAGCAATAATATCAGCATTGTTGATCTTACCGGAGTTGCAGTTCAAGATATTGTGTTAGCGAAAGCTGTCTATAAGAGAGTTATAAACAAAAGGAAGCAAGATGATGCTTAAGTATGTCAGCAATAAAGGAGGCTGTGAACCGGTGGATTTTGAAACAGCTATTTTAGATGGTTTTGCATCCGATGGTGGTCTTTATGTTCCTCAGCAATTACCGCACATACCGAAAGAAAAATTAAGACAATGGTCAGCATTAAGTTATATAGATTTGGCATTTGAGATTTTATCTCTATTTATAGATCGGTCTATTATTTCTGGAGCGGAGCTAAAACAGTTACTTCATGATGCTTATGACCCGTTTGAAAAAAAAGAAGTTATACCTCTGCATAAATTGCAGTCTAGAAAAGATATTTACATTATGGAGTTATTCTATGGACCTACGCTTTCTTTTAAGGATATCGGTTTGTCTTTTTTGGTTAACTTGGTGGACTTTTTTTTAAAGAGGCAAAATGAACGCCGTTCAATCATAGTAGCGACTACGGGTGATACCGGGCCTGCTGCTGCATATCTTGCTGCCGGAAAGTCTACATTAGATACGTGGGTGTTATATCCTAAAGGACTGATTACAGAAGAACAAGAACGCCAAATGACAACTATCACTGCTTCGAATGTGCATCCAGTGGGAGTTTATAATTGTCCTGACGGCGGGGATGACTTAGATTTGGTAGTGAGTAAGTTATTTGAAAATAAGAGGTTCAAAGAAAAATTAAAACTTTCTAGTGTGAACTCAATTAACTGGGGGCGTATAATGATGCAAACCGTGCATTATTTCTACGGCTACTTTCGTGTGATTACTGACACGGATGAAACCATCAATATAGGAGTTCCCTCCGGAGCATTTGGTAATTTGTGCGCTGGTACCATAGCGCGTGAAATGGGTCTGCCTGTAGATACTTTTGTTTGTGCTAATAATGAAAATGCATGTTTACATAGAATTTTTTCACAAGGTGTTTTTTCTAAACAGGACATTATTGAGACAGTTTCTTCTGCTATCGACATTTTGATCCCATATAATTTTTGGCGATATTTGTATTTTTCGACCGGCCAAAATCCTGAAAAAATAAGTAAGTGGATGAGTGAGTTTGCTAGCGTAGGATATTTAAGCTTTGATGATGAAACATTTTCACACGTTAAAAAAGGCATTCTATCTCATAGTGTTTCAGATGAAAATACGCTTTCTCTCATTAAAGAAACCTATGAGCAAGAAGGTTACTTATTAGATCCACATGGTGCAGTCGCACTAGCAGCAGCAGGCTATTTGAAAGAAAATTTAAAAGACAAAAAACTAATTTGCTTGGCAACTGCACATCCTGCAAAATTTTCAAAAGCAATTCAGCGTGCTTTGGGTGACAATATAAACTTACCACCAGAGGCATTTCATAACAGTATTGAGGCTGCAAGAAAACGCTGCCAAAAACTCCGTTTGTGTGAGTATTTACATCTGGAAGAAGCATTGATGCATGCGATGGAAAGCCAATGGGATATAGCAAGGAACGCTAACTAATGGGTTTAATGATTTGATTGTAAAATTTATGGGAACTATATGCTTAAATATAGCATTTTAGATAGAAAAATAATTTCATAAATTCTTTCGAAATATAATATTACGGGTATTATTTCTTGGTCTGCTTTACCGGGTGGATCGGAGAATACAAATTATATTGTTAGTGCTGATCAGGGAAAATTTGTTCTAACCATCTGTGAAAAAAAAACGTTGGCAAAGACCATTGAGCTTGCTAATTTACTGGAGTATCTTGAAGAACATGATTTTGTTACATCTAGGCTCCAGCCTGACTCGAATAGGCAATTTGTAAGGACTTGGAATAACAAACCTATATTGATAAAAAAATATATTGAGGGAAATATCATTGAGAATATTCCCGCTGAAGTCGCAGGCATAATAGGTCGTGAGTTAGGAAAACTACATCAGATAAAGGCACCAAATTTTCTCTCGGGATCTTTTAATTATGCACAAGATTTTTTTGATGAGGTTAAGACCTATGAGCCAAAATCATCTTTTTATCAATGGCTGTCAGAAATAAAAAAATATGTGAATAAATATATTACAGATGACTTACCAAAAGCTTTAATTCATAGCGATATTTTTTTTAGTAATGTAATTATAAGGCCCAACAATAAAAAGGTCGTGATAATGGATTTTGAGGAGGCCTGCTATTATTACAGGTTGTTTGATATTGGAATGGCAATAGTCGGGTTATGTTGTCAGAATGGTAAACCAGATATGAAAAAAATTAGCTCCTTTATGAATGGATATAAAGAAATAATTAGACTATGTTCTGATGAATTAAAAGCGTTACAAGCATTTATAGTTTATGCGTCCGCAGCTATTGCTTTTTGGCGGCATAGGCAATTTCGTTTTATTTATCCAGATACTGATTTATATGAACATTATATGCCAATGAAAGAGTTGGCCGATCATGTTAAAAGACTACCTAATATTGATTTCAATCAAGCATTATAAACAACATTTATTAAACGTTTAGTTTTCAATCATGAAAATTGGCCGTCAATCTGAAGGATAGAAAATGAAACGAATAAAAACGGTTTTACTTGGTTTGGGTGCTGTCAATATTGGCCTAATTAAAATTTTAAATGCCAAGCGGAAAAATATTTCTGATTCTTATCATTTGGAACTAATGATAATTGCTGTGGCAGACTCCTCAGGTTTCGCGATAAAAAACACAGGGTTTGAATATGAAGAACTCATTGCTTTAAAAGCCGCTGGCCATAAGGTACGTGATCTTGATGGTTACATTTCCAATACACCAGTTGATGATATAGTTGCCAGAGTTGATGCTGAATTGTTAGTAGATGGTTCGCCTGTTAACCTTAAATCTGGCAAACCAGGCCTACAAGCCATTCGCGATGCTTTGGAAAAGAGTTGGTCGGTAGTGAGCGCAAATAAAGCGCCTCTAGTACTTGCTTACGATGAGCTGCATGCTTTGGCTAACCAATACGGTGGTGGACTTGCTTATAGCGCTACTGTTTGTGGTGGTTTGCCAGTGATTAATGTGTTACAGCGTGATATGAGAGCTACCAACCTTATTAGTTTAAAGGGTATTTTTAATGCAACCTCTAATTTTATTTTAGAAGAATTGGAGAAAGGAAATTCATTTGACGAGGCGGTTAAAGAAGCTCAAAGAATAGGTGCGGCAGAAGCAGATCCTTCTTTGGATATTGATGGTTATGATACTGCCAATAAACTTTATATTATTCTAAAATCTTTTTGTGATTTTTCAGGTAAGGTATCTGATATATTTGTAGAAGGTGTGCGTGGTATCGACACCGAATGTATTGAACGAGCCTCAAGGCAAAAGAAGAAAATAAAACTTCTCGCAACTGCAGAAAAATCTAACGATGAATGGCATCTTGCAGTTAAGCCTGTTGAACTAGACGAAGATACTTTTTTGGGTGGCTGCCACGGCTGGGAAATGGGAATTGAGTTTCAAACAGATTATTACGAAGAAATTGCCATGAAGATTAGAGAAAAAGATCCTATGGCAACCTCAGCTGCAGTTCTGCGCGATATTATTAATATTTATTACCATTTATAGAGGAGTAATTTATCGAGTTTGATGTATACGGGCATAGCTACCTTGCCAGTGATGAACCCCTTTTTCGCATAGTCAAACGCGCTGTGGAGTGGCACTATTTTTTTGTAATTCAATTGATTAATCGGTTTAAGCTTTTCTGACAAATTTTGACTTAAGCATCATTTGACCTGCGCCATCAACCTTGCAGTCAATATCATGATCGCCATCGACAAATCGTTTAATAATAGCCTTGGTACCGACCTTTAACGTGGTTGAAGTTCCTTTAACTTTAAGATCTTTAATTAAGGTCACTTTATCACCTTCTGCCAGTAAATTACCCACGCTGTCTTTAAGAATAATGGCATCTTCATCGACAGGTTCAACATTGGGATCCCATTCGTTTCCGCATTCTGGACAAATTAACATGTCACGATCCGGGTAAACGTAAATTGAATGGCATTGTGGGCATGGTGGGCATGGTGGAATAGTATCTGACATTGGATATCTCTATGTTAACCAGATGGAGTCATTTTAAGCATATTAATCATCCGCTTCTTCAACAAACACGGCAGTACCATATACCATCATTTCAGCCGCGCCAGCTGCAATTTGCGAAGTAGAAAACCTCAAACCAATCACTGCATTGGCTCCGAGCTCGCGGGCATCATCCATCAGTCGATCTAATACTTGTTCACGACTTTCTGCCATTAGTTTAGTGTATTCATGGATTTCTCCGCCAACCAAACCCCGTAATTTTGCCAAAATATCATGACCGATATGACGGGCCCGAATACTGGTACCTCTGACTAATCCCAGATGTTTAGTAATTTTTTTTCCATAAATATGTTCGCTTGTTGCGAGGAACATTCTGCTCATATTTTCACCCGGTTATATTTGTCGTTCTTTCTGCTAATCAGTCTTTGCCGTAATACGCTAAATAATAATGCTAATCCGCCAACACCTAGCGCACCTGATAAAATTTTGATTAGCATGCTGATAGCTTCATTAATAAATATTGAATAGAGAGTAAAAGCCACTAATACAAAAGAACTGACCGCCATTACTGCAAAACCAAATAACCGGGAAACTTTAGCGACGGGTTCTTGAAATAATTTATCCAGATGTTCCAACTCACTGTCTTGCAGACTAAGTGATTGAACTTCATGACGCATGGCCGTCATTTCATCGTGTAATTGTTTATATTCCCCATCACTTTCTAGTAACAACATGACCTTTTGAGCTTCCTGCTGAGTTAACTCACCATCGAGAAAGCCGGACAATAATTCGTACTTACTATTTTGCATACTTTGACTTTGGATCACAGAAGGATCGATGGATTGGTTGGTTGGTTGAGTCTTTTGAGCTGTTTTTTGATAAACTGATTTTTGCGGTTCTTTTTCAATCATTACTGCCCCCTAAAGAAACCCCTTTATTCACTAGGATTTCTCTTAGAGCCATTCTTGCTCGATGTAAACGTGACATAACAGAACCTTTTGCAATACCTAGTATTTTGGCAATGTCTGCGTAGCTAAAATTATGATAATCGCGTAGTAGCACGATTTCTTTTTGTTGCATATTGAGCTGTTCAAGCGCTTGCTCAATGCTTTCTTTAAGCTGAAGTTGCTGCAATGAATGGTCGGGTTCCGTGCTTTGTGGTGCTTGAGTGTGATATTCCTCATGCTCCACATGGGGTAGACGCTTTTTACGGCGTAAGATATCGATCGATTTATTGCGTACCACGGTAAACAACCAAGGCTTAAATTCCGCATGATCAAGTGCCGGAGCACCTGGATGGTTAAGCCCTTTTTCAATCGAGGTTTGCACTACTTCGAGCGCATCATCCTGATTATTGAGTAACCGCAAAGCCAGAGCAAAGGCTTGCTTACGGCACTGGTCGAATTCTTCCGACACCTGCATGGTGTAATCCCTTATTGTTGCTTGATTTGTCTCGCTTACTTTAAAAAGCGGCGTTCTGTTGAAAACTGTCATGTCTAGGACCATCAAATATTACGCTATCCAGCACTAAAATTGTACATTGTTTGGGTATAACGAGCCTATTTTTTGAATATTCCAAATTATTGAAAGTTTTTTGCGCTTTACTTTATACCCACTGGATGATTAAAATAGAAGCTTAAGCTCCAGTGCTTGACTCATAGATATCTTAGAAGCAGATACCTTGAAAACAGATACCTTAAAAACAGGCATCTTGAAAACAGTACTTGGCTAACCCTTTTTTTGAGTACCTATGTTTTTGAAAAATACGCCAAAAACCTCCTCTAATATCTTTGCAAGCCTTTGCGGCTGCAAATTCATCCTTAATTAAGCCATTTTCTCCAACTGGCCTTTGTTTTTCATCATTCAACGGGCCTTGGTAATTGTGCTATTCTCAATTGAATAACAAATAATTACCCACTTACTGGGGTATCCCAATAAAATAGTTCGAGTTCGCTGATCATTTCTCATTTTATTGGAATAAATAAAATCAATAAGTTACGAGAACATATTATGAATTTTGATCCATCGAGCAGTCCATCTAATATAACCGCTGATTCGACAATCAACACCGACAAAGCCCCGGCCCCGGTGGGGGCTTATCCTCACGCCAGAAAAGTAGGCCATTTATTATTTTTGTCTGGCGTTGGCCCCAGAAAAGCGGGCACCAATGATATCCCCGGAGTCACCCTCAATACAGATGGCTCAATAAAAACCTATGATATCGAATCCCAGTGCCGTAGCGTATTTGACAATATTCGAACCATTCTCGAAGAATCAGGATCGAGCTGGATGGAGTTGGTGGATGTGACCGTCTTTTTAACCAATATGAAAGACGATTTTAAGATTTACAATAAAGTTTACGCAGAATACTTTGCCGACAATCAACCCTGTCGGACCACCATAGAAATCAATTGCCTGCCGACACCAATTGCGATTGAACTGAAGTGTATTGCGACAATTAATTAAGATAAAACGTAAAAGACAAGAATAATTATTCACCGCAGAGACATAAAGAAATGGAACAAAGATCATTATCCTAAATCTTTGAGCCTCCGTGGTGATCATTCTTTTGATTGAAAAAAGGAAAAAAATGATGAGCGCGCCCATGCAAGTACTTAATTTCCAGAAATGGATCAACGAAAACCGCGACAAGCTAAAACCGCCCGTTTGTAACAAAGAAGTCTATCGCGATGGCGACATGATCATCATGGTCGTTGGCGGACCAAATGGTCGTAAAGACTTTCATTACAATGAAGGACCAGAGTTTTTCTATCAACTGGAAGGCGAATTATTACTTCGCACTCAGCAAGACAAAGGCGTGGTGGAATATCGGCTAAGCGCCGGTGATGTTTTCTTATTACCGCCTAAAGTCCCTCATTCTCCAGTTAGATTTGAAAATTCGATTGGGCTAGTGATTGAACAAGTCCGTCGTCCCGAAGAAATCGATGCCTTGATGTGGTTTTGTGAAGAATGTAATCACAAACTTTACGAAGAATTTTTCCCACTAAAAGATATTGAAAATGATTTTGGTGCCGTCTTCGATCGATTTTTGTCTAGCGAAGCATTACGCACTTGTAATTTGTGCAACCATGTGATGCCTCATAATAAATTTGAGTTTGACTAAAAGACTGTCGGGGAATATAAATATGCTTACTATCGACATACACACTCATATACTGCCAAAAAACTGGCCCAATCTAAAAGAAAAATATGGTTACGGTGGCTGGATCCATTTGGACCATCATAAGTGCGGCTGTGCTCGAATGATGAAAGAAGAACATTTTTTTCGTGAGATCGACGCCAACTGCTGGGATGCAGAGATTCGCATGAAAGAATGCGATCAACATAAAGTAGATGTTCAAGTACTTTCCACCGTACCGATCATGTTTAGCTATTGGGCAAAGGACACCGATGCTCTGGATATTTCAAAACGGCTAAATGAGCATATCGGCCAAATTTGTGACACTTACCCTACCCGTTTTGCTGGTTTGGGAACCATTCCTTTACAATCACCCGATTTAGCCATTAAAGAGTTAGAAAGATGTGTCAATGATTTGGGACTTTCTGGTGTTCAAATTGGCTCTCATGTTAACGATTGGAATTTAAATGCGCCGGAGCTATTTGCGGTGTTTGAAGCAGCGCAAGATTTAGATGCTTCAATATTTGTCCATCCTTGGGACATGATGGGCAGTAGCAAAATGAAAGATTATTGGCTTCCTTGGTTAGTCGGTATGCCCGCTGAAACTTCGCGCGCCATATGTTCAATGATCTTTGGCGGCATCTTTGAAAAACTTCCGAACTTAAAAGTCGCATTTGCTCATGGAGGCGGTTCGTTTCCATCAACCATCGGTCGTATCGAACACGGATTTGATTGTCGTCCCGACCTAGTTGCAAAAGATAATAATATTAATCCAAGAGAATATTTAAATAAAATTTACCTGGACACTTTAGTTCATGATGCACCGATGCTGAAATATTTAATTGAACTCATGGGCGCTGATCGTTTAGCGCTGGGTACTGACTATCCTTTTCCATTGGGAGAATTACAACCGGGAAAATTAATTCGTGAAACGATCATTGATGACGAAGTGAAGCAACGATTACTTAACGGTACAGCTTTGGAATGGTTAGGGTTAGAAAAGACCCGATTTAAGATAAACTAAAACAGGTAGGAACGCCCTTCCCGGTGTGATTATTGAACCGTAAATTCGCGCCGGGACGGACGCTCCTACCAATATAGCGAATAATATGAAAATAAATATCCAAATAGACAATCAAACATACTCGGCTGATCTCAGTCAAGGCAAAAGTATCGCGATCACTTTATTACCTGGTGGTGATCAGCCCAATCACTTTGAAGCGCCAGAATGTGTGAGTGAAACATTAGTGGCAGGCGATTTTATTGGCAATACCAATCGTGGCGGAAGTTGTAACGTCAATCAACTTTCTATCATTCCACATTGCAACGGCACCCACACTGAATCGGTTTCACATATTGTCAATCAATTAGTGCCCGTATATCAAGCCATTGAAGATTCAATTTTTCCTTGTATTTTAATCACATTACAACCAATTAATGCCCGCGATACCGATGATTCCTATCTACCTTGTCTGGATGGAGTTAATCGAGTGATCACTCGACAACAATTAGAACACAGCCTGACAGAGTATTCTGATGAGCAGCTACGAGGTCTGGCGATCAGAACCTTGCCAAACGACATCGAAAAAAAATCGCAGATTTATAATAACGATCACTATCCACCTTTTTTCACCAATGACGCAATGAAATATCTAGTGGAAAGAAAAATAGAGCATCTGTTGGTTGATTTCCCATCGGTAGACAAAATGTTTGATAACGGTCAATTGACCAATCATCGAATTTTTTGGAACGTAATATATAAAGATAAAAATTTGACCTCGGGATCAACAATCAACAAAACCATTAGCGAAATGGTTTTTGTCGATAATGCTATCGAAGACGGTTTCTATTTATGTAATCTTCAGATCCCAGAAATAAATACCGATGCGGTTCCGTCTAGGCCCGTTTTGTATCGACTTAAATAACCTTTAATTCCGTGACCTAAATAGCTCTACTATGAATAGGTCTTTTATTTTGAATGAGACAATTATGCTATACCAAAACACATTAGAATTTGCTCAAAAAATGGACCTACAAGATCCCATTGCCGAGATCAGAAAAGAATTTTCTATTCCCAAAATGGCCAATGGCAAACAGGAGATATACCTTTGCGGTAACTCGCTGGGATTACAACCAAAACTTGCCGCAGAATATGTTCACAGAGAACTCAATCAATGGGCACAGCTTGGCGTTAAAGGACATTTTAGCGGTGACTTTCCATGGATGCCTTACCATGAATTTCTTGCAGAAGGCTTTGCCGATATTGTTGGCGCACAAACTGACGAAGTGGTGAGTATGAATACCCTCACTGCTAATTTACATTTTATGATGGTGAGCTTTTATCGGCCGACAAAAACCCGTTATAAAATATTAATTGAAGAACACGCATTCCCTTCTGATCATTACGCGGTCGAATCTCAAATAAAGTTTCATGGATACAATCCCGACGAGTCGATGTTATTGATCAAACCAAGAGAGGGTGAAGAAGCGATCAGAAATGAAGATGTATTAACCTTGATCGAAAAGGAAGGAGATTCAATTGCTTTAGTGATGTTACCGGGCGTTCAATATTATACTGGCCAAGTGTTTGATATGAAAAATATCACCCAGCGGGCCCACCAAAAAGGCTGTAAGGTAGGATTTGATCTTGCCCATGCAGCAGGTAATATTCCCATGCAACTTCACGACTGGAATGTCGATTTTGCATGCTGGTGTACTTATAAATATCTTAACTCTGGACCCGGCTCGGTGGCTGGCTGCTTTGTTCATCAAAATCACCATCACGATGAAAACCTGCCCCGATTTGCTGGCTGGTGGGGTCACGACAAAATGTCGCGATTTAAGATGGAAAATAAATTTAAACCAATGAAATCCGCCGAAGCTTGGCAACTTTCCAATCCACCTGTATTGTCTCTGGCGGCTATTCGTGGATCTTTAGATACCATCAAAAAAGCAGGTGGCATAAAGGCGTTACGAGAAAAAGCACTAAAACTATCGGGTTATATGCGCTTTTTATTGGAAAAGGAGTTGGCCGATGATATCAATATTTTGACGCCGGCAGATACGGCGGCATCTGGCAGTCAACTTTCACTGGCGCTCAAACTTAAACCGGGAGATCCAGAGGAACGGGGTAAACAAATTTTTGATGCCATTGCAGAAAATGGCGTCACTGGTGATTGGCGTTATCCAAATGTCATTCGGGTAGCACCAGTGCCTCAGTACAACTCATTTGAAGATGTCTTTGAGTTTGTGCAAATATTATCCACCGCATTAAACAACAATTAGAGATGACCATGAATGCTATAACTAACACATATACAACGCAAAACAGCGAAACGATTACTCTTATTGGCGCAGGGTTGGTGGGCTCATTGCTAGCGGTATTATTGGCGAAAAAAGGCTACAAGGTGGAAATTTATGAACGCCGTCAGGATATGCGTAAACAAGATATTAGTGCCGGCCGCTCAATCAATCTGGCGCTAGCTAATCGAGGGATCTATCCGTTAGAACAAGCAGGACTAATGGATAAAGTTACCCCGATTTTAACCAGCATGAAAGGCCGAATGGTTCATAATCTGAGCGGTGAAGAAAATTTTCAAAGCTATGGGCAAAAACCGGAGGAAGTGATTTATTCCGTATCCCGTGGAAAATTAAATAAAATCTGCATGGATGCCGCAGAAGCAACCGGACTGGTAAAAATTTATTTTGAACAAAAGTGCGAATCGGTTAATTTTGACAATAGTACTCTTCAACTAAAAAACGAACACGACGGTGAATTGATAGAAAGACATTTCGATCGAGTCATTGGCACTGATGGTAGCACTTCAGCAGTTCGTGAGGCGATCCACAAAATCGACTCCAGGCAATTAGATATTTTACAATTGGGCCATAGTTACAAAGAATTACGCATTCCTCCCGGAAATAATGGTGAGTTTCGTATTGATGCAAACTCGCTACATATCTGGCCAAGAGGCGGTTATATGTTGATAGCGCTACCCAATGAAGATGCTTCCTTTACAGTGACTCTTTTTATGCCGAATGAAGGTAGAATTAGCTTTGATAAAATCGATTCAATCGATGAAGTACATTATTTCTTTGAAACCTATTTCGGCGACACCTTAAAGTTGTTACCTGATTTAGAAACCGATTTTTTTGAAAACCCCACGGGCCACCTAGCAACCGTTAAATGCTCACCTTGGCACTACAAGGACCAAGCGTTACTCATGGGAGATGCGGCCCATGCGGTGGTCCCTTTTCATGGTCAGGGAATGAATTGTGGATTTGAAGATGCATTGGATCTTGTTGAAACTATCGATGCATTGTCCGAAAAGGGCGGTGATTTAAATTGGCAGTCTGTTTTTGCTCAATCCGATGAAAATCGTAAAATCAATGGCGATGCCATTGCCGATATGGCGATTGAGAATTATATCACGATGCGAGATTCGGTTAGAGACGAAAATTTTTTACTTAGAAGTGCATTAGCATTCGAACTAGAGAATCGTTTCCCAGAAAGATTTTGTCCAAGATATTCAATGGTAATGTTTCACCGTTTACCTTATTCCCAGGCGAAGCAACGTGGTGCGATCCAAGAGGATATTTTACATTGCTTAACAAATGATATAACCGATATTGCCGAGGTTGATTTTAACGCAGCGGAGAAATTGATCTTAGAAAAGTTATCGGTTGTGGAGCTAAATCCCTAGAACTTGAATGTCAACTTGGTTCGAGAAGCGGACGTTCGAATGAACATCTTACATTTTTTAAAAGCGTTTCGCAGCGCTGCGCTCTGACTGCGAGTTACTTTTGGCAAAAGCCCCAAAAGTAACCAAAAGATCTGTCGTTCAATCAAACTAATTGGTCTTTTTGGTTGTATTACATCTATCACTTCGCTGTCTTTATTCTCCTTTAAGCGCTGCATCGGGCGCAAAAGAACTCGCTGCGCTCAGACAGCTTCTGCGCTTATCCGACGCATCAT
>Ga0256845_1002149_pt1 | contig 14601 bp, 14 predicted proteins | sample RiftiametaG_FD_189101 | JGI IMG/M metagenome (GOLD analysis project Ga0256845, IMG submission 189101) | Tube worm associated microbial communities from hydrothermal vent at the East Pacific Rise, Pacific Ocean - Riftia | ecosystem: Host-associated > Annelida > Integument > Unclassified ...
AAATCAAATTGGAGAAACTGTTAAAGCTGAAAATTTAAGCCTTAACGAACTTTTTATAGAAATTGTAAATATAGAGGACAAAGCATTTTCTTTGGAGCTGTCATGAAAAAAGTAGTCGTATTATTGTTTTATTGTCAACGAAATGTTTTGGTGGGGAGGGTAAAAATAAAAAGTTGAAGAGATATTGTTGAATCTGGATGACAATCTTGTGTTTTCAACCGTAAAAGTTAAAAAAATTTTTAAAAGAAACAATTTTATTGAGATTGATTTAATTCCTTATGAAAACGGATTGTGAAGAATTTAGAAAAAACATTAGTAAAGTTCTTAAAAGGTATTTAACATTTAGGGAGAAAAATAATGTGTAAGCGAATAGTATTATTTTTAATTTTAATATTTTTTTTAATTCGTTGTAGTAATGAAAAAAAAACCGAATTTAAATCTTTTACAATAAAAGATAATAATTTTTTTAAGCAAGTAAGTTTTGAAAAATTGTCGGAGCAAAGAGTACCGGACATTAGTTTTCCATGTCTTTATCTTGATAAGGGGGTAATTGGAGTTTATGGTTTGGATGTAGAAGGAGAAAGATATTGGAGTATAAAAAGGTTTAATTTAGATTTAAAGCTTATTGATGAGCATAAACTAAATTTCGGACAAGGACCCGGTGATATCGGAACCGGCGGTGTTTTTTATTCTAATGGGATGAATCTATATTTTCATGATAATTCTTTAAGAAGAGTTAGTATTTTTAGCCGGGATTTGGTTTTTAAAAAAATGGTAAAAACTTCAGCATTTTATCCAATAACATTTATAGAAAAAGGGAAATATTTCCTTGCTACTGAAAACAATTATAGATATGGGAAAAAGTCCTTTTACGATTTCAATATTATTTCTTTTCCGGATTTTAAAAAAAAGTTGTTTTATCAATTAGGTCCTTTTTGGCCATTTGACGAAAAAATGAGGTTGATAGTAGGAAGTTTGCCGGGATTTCATTATTTCTATCATAATAAGAATATTTTTTTTCTTAATATGAAGAAATATGAAATTATTGTTTTTGATTTAGAAGGGGAAATCTTATTAAAGGCAAAATTAAAGTTAAATGTTGAGCGTCTGGATGATATCACAAAGGATAAATGGTTAAGAGCATATCTCGGGAATAATTATTCGAAAAAAAGATTTACAATGGATGATAAAAAGCAATTTGCTTCATGGATGATACCTTTAGAAAAGGGGTTTGTGATAGTAAGAAGAAATTATAAGGATTTTAACTGCATGAAGGGAATTTTAAAGGGGGATTATTTTGATTATGAATTAAACTTTAAAGGAGTAGTCAAATTTCCCTGTTTTTATAAAAACTTCACTCTAACATCGGGATATTTTCCAAATTCCATATTTTTTCAAGAGGGGTATTTATATCTTCTTAATGAGGTTAATGAAGATTATTATATAGAAAAGTGGAAGGTAGCTGAATGAGCAGGACAAAAACGATTTTATATAAAGTGGAGTGATCCGGATTATTCTCGGAGAGATAGACGGCAGGGGTGTTGCTGAGATTATAAAACCGGCAAAGGGAGTTATAAAATGACAAAAAAAATCTCTGTTTTTCTTATAATATTTTTTACTTTTTCTTTTTTGATATATTTACAAAATGTTAAAGTTATTAAAGACCCTAAACCAACACATTTTGAGAAAAAATTTGTCCGGTTAAAAATGGTTAAAAAAGTAAGTTATGATTTTGATGATGAGAATTTTATAGGGAAAGTCGGCTCGGTAACAGCAGATAAGGAAGGTAATCTATATATATACGATTCACTTCAAGCTAAAATATTCAAGTTAAACAAGGATTTGAAGTATATAAAATCTTTTGGAAGGGAGGGCAGAGGCCCGGGAGAATTCGGCAACAGTTTTTCTCATATGGAATTGAATATAGGTCCGGAAAACAATCTTTATATTTCCGATAGCCTTACACATAGAATTCATATGTTTGATACTGACGGCAAATTTATAAAAGATTATCCTGTGAAATTTCACGGAGGGTTTTTTCCGATTATCACTTCTTTAGGGAATTTTATTATTCCGTCAAATAATAATGAGACCGTATTTACTGAATATACGAAAGATATGAAAGTGAAAAGATCCGTTTTGAATGCTAAAGGTAGTTTTAACAAATTTTTCTATTTTAAACCCGATTATATGATGCTAAGATTTCTAACTTATCCTAAGTACTTTTTTAATTATATTTGCAAAATATCGCCCGATGGCAAAAAATTTGTAGTTTTTATGATTAATAATGTGACATATTATTTATTTAATAATTTTAAGCTTGAAAAAAAGATGAGAATCCTGCCAAAAAATGTTTTAGAAAACTATAAAAAATATTATCTGGAAGATATTATGAAAACAAGGGAGTCATATCAGCCGTTTACAAGAAAGTTGTTTTTTGATCTTGAAAATTCAAATTTTTTATACATACAATTTTTAAAAGAGATGGACAATTTGAGAGATGTTTTGTATAGGTTTTCATTATCGGGAGTCCTTGATGAAGTGCTATATATAAAACTTTCGAACAATAAGGAATACAGGGTATTTTTATTGGAAAAGAACAGTCTTTTTTATGTAAGGGACAGCGAATATTTTTATATATATAAAAAACAGGGAGAGAAAAAATGAAAGTAAAAAGACACAAGATTAAAGTTAAAAGTAAAAAGATAAAAAAAGTGGAGAGTGGGTGGTTTTAAGTTTTAAGTGTTGAGTTTTTAGTTTGGGATTACAAAGATTGTCAATTTAATTAAGAATTAAGAATTCAAAATTTATAATTTTTTTTTTTGGCAGTTCGCTTCGCTCCTGTCTAAATTTGAACATTTCAAATTTGTCGAACCCGAAACGTGGGTTCTCATCCCACGGCTTTAAATTAAAAGAGATCGGAGAGGGTGGGATTCGAACCCACGGTACCGTATTCCAGTACAACTGCTTAGCAGGCAGCCCGTTTCAGCCACTCACGCACCTCTCCATGTGGAATGCCGAGGAGGGGACTCGAACCCCTACAGCCTTTCAGCCACAAGCACCTCAAGCTTGCGTGTCTACCAGTTCCACCACCTCGGCTCTGATATGGTAAAACTTAATTTATTTGGTTTCCTTTGTTGTTTTGTTACTCTTTTCCGGAATCTTTTTTTCTTCTTTTTTATCGGTAGTTCCTTTAACCGGGGTTGTCTGTTTCTGATGCTGTTTCACTGCATTTTTACCAAGAACAGTGTCGGAATCAACTTTGTTTGTCGCAACTATATAGAGGAGGAGTGAAGTTATCATAAAAGTAACTGCAAAAACAGTTGTAAGTTTTGATAACAAAGAAGCTGTTCCTCTGGGACCGAAAGTAGACTGACTACCGCCGCCTCCGAATGCTCCTGCAAGATCCGCACTTTTTCCGCTCTGAAGCAGAACCACAATTATAAGCAGCAGAGAAACAAAAATATGTATAAATAATAATAAACCTTCCACAATATCCTCCTGTTATTCAACCAGTTCAAGGGAATTTTCGATTATATCAAAAAAGGAGTCGACTTTCAAGGATGCTCCTCCGATTAGGACTCCGTTAATATCCTTTTCCCCCAGCAGATTTTTACAGTTATCAGGTTTTACCGAACCTCCGTATAGAATAGGCCGGTCGTATTGTGATCCTGTTATTGATTCGATCTTTTCCTTTATAAAAGCATGAACCTCCTGTGCAAGTTCCGGTGTCGCCGTTTTACCCGTACCGATCGCCCATATCGGTTCATAAGCAATATAGAGCTTATCAATCTGTTCGGGAGTGATTCCGTCAAGGTCTGCGGATAATTGTCTCTCAATCTTTTTAAAGGTGTTTCCCGATTCCCTTTCCGATAAAGTTTCACCGACACAGAGAACAGGGATCAGGTCTGCATTAAAGGAAGCTTTTATTTTCTTGTTGATATTTTCGTCTTTTTCTCCGAATAGTTCTCTTCTCTCCGAATGACCTATCAGCACATATCCGGCAATTTCTTTTATCATTGCAGGAGATATTTCACCGGTAAAAGCCCCTTTATCTTCGTAAAATATATTTTGTGCTCCAATGGAAACAGGGGACGATATATCCTTAAGTGGAAAGAGTGAAGTATACGGAGGAAATATTAGAATCTCCAGATTTTCGAAATTTATATTATTTTTAATTCTTCCCAGTTTTGTATTTAATTCTTTGATGAATGAAATAGATTCGGATGTGGTTTTATTCATCTTCCAGTTGCCGGCAATTATAAATTTTTTTTTCATTATTCCTCCGAAAGTGATTCAATTCCCGGGAGTTTTTTTCCTGCAAGAAATTCAAGAGAAGCACCTCCGCCGGTTGATATGTGAGTGATCTTGCTTGATACTCCGGCAAGGTTGACCGCTGAAACCGAATCTCCTCCGCCTACGATTGAAATAGCGTCCGAATCGGCAATAGCTTCTGCAATCCCGAAAGTTCCTCCGGAAAATGTATCGATCTCAAAAACACCCATAGGTCCGTTCCAAACGATAAGTTTTGACTCTTTTATTATCTTTTTATAGATCTCAAGAGTTTCAAAACCTATATCAAGCCCTTTCATATCTTCCGGAATATCTTCACCCTCTTTTACTATCCTGATTGTAATATTCGGTTCGGCAGTAAGAGCTGCGATATGGTCAACCGGAAGAAGAAAACGGATTTTTTTCTCTTCCGCTTCTTTTAATATTTCTTTACAGATATTTATTGAATCCTGATCCAAGAGAGAGTTCCCGATCCCTTTTCCGGAAGCTTTCATGAACGTATAACTCATTGCTCCGCCGATCAGAAAATTATCTGCTTTATCCATAAGATTTTTAATCACCGGGATCTTATCTTTAACTTTTGCTCCTCCGAGAATGACCGTATATCCTTTCGGTGGATTTTTTAAGGCTATTGTTAGATTTTTTATCTCTTTTTCAAGTAATTTACCTTCACAGGAAACCGGGACAAAATTTGTTATTGAACTGATTGATGCATGTTTCCTGTGTGAAGCACCGAATGCATCATTAACATATACATCAATTCCTTTAGCCAACTCTTTTGCAAATGATTCATCATTCTCTTTTTCCCTTGCATCGAATCGAAGGTTTTCAAGAAGAAGAATTGATCCGTTTTCCAATCCGGATTTTTCTTTTTCTATATCATTTCCAATTGTTTTTCCGATGAAAATAACCTCTTTTTGCAACAGTTCGGTCAATCTTTTTGCCACAGGTGAAAGAGAGAGTTCACTTTTAACTATCCCTCCCGGTCTCCCGAAGTGGGATGAACATACAACTTTGGCACCGTTGTCGATAAGGTATTTTAAAGTTGGAATAGAGGCTTTTATCCTTGAATCATCTTTAATAACACCGTTCTTATCAAGAGGAACGTTAAAATCATTCCTGACAAAAACCGTCTTCCCTTCAACTTTTACATCCTTGATCTTTTTCCTGTTCATTTTAATATTTTGATATTTTAGCGGTCAGATCGACAAGTCTGTTAGAATATCCCCATTCATTATCATACCATGTCAATATTTTTACCATCTTTTCACCGACAACTGTTATAAACTGACTGTCGACAATAGAGGAGTGCGGATTCCCGATTATATCGGTTGACACCAGAGGTTCTTCCGAAAATTCGAGAATATTCTTTAATTCATTTGCAGCCGCTTTTTTATAATGATCTTTTAATTCTTCAAGATCAATCTTTTTTTCAAGTCTTACAACGAGATCTACAAGAGAACCGTCGGGAGTAGGGACGCGAATAGCACTTCCGGTTATCTTTCCGTTAAGTTCCGGAATTACAAGCCCTATTGCTTTTGCCGCACCTGTTGTCGTTGGAATTATATTGATTGCTGCCGCTCTTGCCCTTCTCAGATCTTTGTGAGGAAGATCCAGTATCCTCTGATCATTCGTATAAGAGTGAACGGTTGTCATGTTTCCTTCTATTATTCCATAGTTGTCATGAATAACTTTTGCAGCGGGTGCAACACAGTTTGTTGTACAAGATGCGTTGGATATTATATTGTGTTTATCGTTATCATACAGTTGATCGTTTACACCGAGGACTATTGTTATGTCCGGATTGGTTGCCGGAGCGGAAATAATGACTTTTTTTGCTCCAGCTTTGATATGTTTGGAAGCATCTTCTCTTTTTCTGAAAAATCCGGTTGATTCTATAACAAGATCTATTCCGAGCTCTTTCCATGGAAGTTTTTCAGGATCCCTTTCGGCAAAAGCACTGATTTTTCTACCGTCAATCTCAAGAGAATCCGAATTAACGGATATTGTTCCGTTATATTTTCCGAAAACACTGTCATGTTTGAGCAGATGGGCAAGGGTTTCGTTTGAAGTAATATCATTTATTGCAACTATTTCAAAATCATCCATCTTTCTGCTTGCTCTGAAAACATTTCTCCCGATTCTTCCGAATCCGTTGATGGCAACTTTATAGCTCATATTTAATTCCTCCTTAAAGGTGCAAAACTAACATAATAAGTTACAGAATTCAAGATATCTTTCCCTGCAAAAAGATAAATTATTTTAATCTTTTTTTTTAATAGCCTGAATCCCAATAAACCCGCCTTCACCATAACCGTTTTTAAAATTTTCAACTTCGGAATTATCACCTTTAAAAAGTGTCTGGACGGTTTTTTCGATGCTAAATCCGGTTGATGTAATAAAACCGTATATTTCGGGAACTGAGTAAAATTTTGCACTTTTATAGAACTTACTTTTTCCCTTCTTTTTAAGATATGATTGCCCTATTCTGCTCATTTTATCGACAAATCCTACTATAAATGAACCCTGGTTCTTTAAAACTCTGAAAACCTCGTTAAATGCTTTCCGGGGATCATCAACAAAGCAGATAGTTGTAACCATAAGAGCAAAATCAAATATTGAATTTTTAACAGGTAAAGATTCTGCTGTTCCCATTATGGATTTTATACCCGAATTTACCGCTGCTTCTAACATTTTTTCGGAGGGCTCAATCCCGAGATCAACTCCGAGCGGAATAGCAAATTTTCCGCTTCCGGAACCTATTTCAATCCCTAATCCGTTCTTGGGGATAAGATGTCTGAGTGCATTAAGTTCTGAAAAATATATTAGTTCATTTTTATCAAACCATAGATCATATTCTCTGAAGTATTTGTTAAAATCTTCTATCCCTGCCATTCTTTTCTCTTTGTAGAATGATAGAACAGTATACGAATAAAATCAATTAGATTTTTGTATTGAACATATCCGTTTATAAAGTATAATCCGTATTATATATATGAGGTTTAAATGAGAGATAAAAACAATTATAAATTCAATTCTAAAATTTATCCTGTGATTTTAATTCTATTTATGTTTTCTTTCTGCAATCCTTTTTCAAAAAGCAGTAAAGGTTTGAACGATAGCGGTGATAATGATAATTCGGAACGAAAATGGGTTGAGGAAAACAAGCTTCTTGATGGTACGTTCAGGATAGATATTTCAGAAATTGATGTGATTTTCAGATTTAATCCGGAACAGGGGAAAGTTTATGGAAAAGCTAATGTGAAATTTAAAATGAGAAGCGGTCAGAAGTTTCCGATAATTCATTTTGATCCCGCATTTGATAATGCCGTTAATAAAATTGTTCTTGACGGTGAAGGGTTAACCTTTTCGGATACGGGAGATGTGAGACCGAAAACTTTTGATGATACTCAACAGAAGGGACTTGAATTTCAAAGGGATTGTTCCGATGGAAAAGTTCATGAAATTGAGATGGAGTATACTCTTGAGAAAAAATTTGAATCGGGTAGATTTTTTACGAATGTAAATGATATTTCCGGAAACGGGAATGAGGATCTGTTTCCGACAATAAATACTCCGGCGGAGCTGTCTCGGCATAAAATAACTTTTATTGTAGAGAGTTCTGAAAAGTATAGATGTGTAGGATCAGGATTGGTTGAGAATAAAAGTGATAAAAATATTCAGAAATGGGAACTTGATACGGAGAGAGAGATCGCATCATATACCATTATGTTCATTGTTATTCCTGAGAGTGAGACGGATTTCCGTGAGAAATCTATCAATGGAGTTGATGTTCGAGTAATTAGTTACAAAAATGTCGGAGGAATTGATAATGTATTTGAACAGCTGGAGGCGTGGCTTCCGGAACTTGAAAAGAATATAGGGAAATTCCCGATGCCGAGAGGATTGAGCGTTTTTTTGACAGGAAGCGGTGGAGGGATGGAATATTATGGTGGGACAATGACATCTCTTTATGCTCTTAAGCATGAGGTTTTCCATATGTATTACGGTTGCAGCTTGATTGCGAAAACATATCGTGATTCATGGTGGGATGAGGCTATTAATATGTGGTATGAACTTAATGCAAAGGGAGATTTGAAGCCTATCGGTGAACAGTTCAGATCAAATATAGTAAGCGGAAGAACACCCGTAAGTATAGGGTTTGATGACAGGGCATATGATGCCGGAGCACAGATAATCGAATACTGTTCCGATGTTTCTGGAGGACGTAATAAATTTATCTCCTTTCTTCATTATCTTTACGGGAAATATAAGTTTTCTCCGTTTAATACATTCGGGCTTGTTGAATATTTCAAAGATTACTCGGGAGTTGATCTTAACTCAAAATTCCTGAATTGGCTTTATAACAGTGTCCAAACCTATTATTCGGGCATTTCTAATATTCGGTTAAAATATCACAAAGTTGATATGACACCCCCGCAATGGATTATTGATAAATATAAGAATAGGTAGCTGTTTAATAATGTAATTTAATATATTTCCGAATCCTATAAATTTACTTGATTTGTTTAACCATTTTTATATGGGGTATTCCAATCTCTTCGAACTCTTCTCCTTCGGGGATAAATCCCGATTTGAGATAGAATCCTTTTGCATACTCTCTTGAATGAAGCTCAATTTCCGAATATCCTTCATCCTTGAGAATTTTTTCCGTATCCTTTATAAGCAATGCTCCTAATCCTTTACCTCTCTCGTTTTCAGATACAGCCATCTGTCTTAATTTGATTCTCTTTTTTGTTATCTCTTTAATCAGAAGGCATGCGATCATTTCCCCATCACTGTTTATCAGGCAGAAATGGGAATTATCTTTGTCTTTTTTTAAAAATTCCGGTGTCAGTTTCATACCTAACGGTTCCCTTAATACTCTGTTTCTTAGAACGATCTCATCATCATAGAGAGGAGAATCGGTTTTAAATCTTATAAATTTCATATTTCGATTTTATATTATTATCGTTCTCTTTGTAAAGATTATTTATTTGTTTGATGCAGGGATCCGAATTGTTATTATTAAAGATATTAGTTGTAAGGGCGGATATAAAATCCGCCCCTATATTTTAAATACAATACAAACTGTTGTTTTATAGTATATTTATTTTGTAATCACATCATGTTAACGTATATTTTTCATAGCACGATGTCTAATGTTGCGTTCATTTCTTACCGTATTCATTACAAGTTGAATAAATTTAGATTGATTATCCAACATATTCTTAAGGTCTGAATCTGTTTTTTGGGATTTTGCTTCTGCTTCTTTCAATATTGCTTCATATCTGCCTTTCAACATAAGAAGATCTTTTATATCCTTACGACCCAGAAATCTGGGAGTTTTCAACTCTGATGCAGTAAAGTATTCAACATTGAAGTTTTTCGATCTTTTACTCTGAAAGAGATCTTTCCCCAGTTCGGCATAACCTTTAACTTTCCCCAATTTTGCTTTGTTGACTCCGCCCTTCCGTGTGATCCGTTTTTCGATATCTTTGATATAGTTCATGAGCTTATTTTTAACGATGGTAATCTTTTTAGATGCATTCTCAATCTCACCTATATCTTCCGTGATAACTTTTGCTCCGTGAGCCAGTACATATTTAACTCCGTTCTGATTCTTCGGACCATTGAATCCGGATTGTTCCGTTGCATTCGTAGCAATCATTAAAAAATCAGCACCTTCTGTGAAAAGTTTTGCATTTTTCATAAATATTTTGGATGCATCTGTTGCCTTTGCAAGTTGATCGGGATCTAAAGATCTGGTTATATTAATATAAGTCTCTTCAAATTCCGGTGTCAGTTGCTTCTCTTTTGCCGATAGAGGAAAAACCGATATAACAACACACAATGATAAAACAAACAATGATGTAAAAATTACTCCTTTTTTAATTTTCATTTTTTCTCCTTTCTTTTTTTATTTCACTATATTTATACAAGATACGGGATTAAAATCTCATTTTTTTATATATTAGATTATTTTAAATGATTTAAATCGTTAAATAACATTTGATAATGATGTTTATTCCCGCAGAGGGGCGTTTCCCACGCTCTTATTGTTATCAAACACAGGGTAGGTAACTCAACTTACATCTTTTTCAGAACTAAACAAAAATCAAAAAATTTTAGGACTTGACATAAGAAAAATTGAGATAGGTGGAACAATATCTTTATCTGTTTTATCTTAACGATTTTAATTGTATAATTCCGTTCTATGAAACTTACAAAAGAGATATCGGAGAAAAATTATAAAGCTTTTCTATGGCATGCTGTATTTCTCTCAATAGCGATGAATTTCATGGATATAGATACTATTGTGCCTTCAATGCTGATTAAGGCCGGAGGAAGTTCATTGCATATCGGGATAATGACCGCGATACTTCTCGGCGGGTCAAGTTTTTCTCAAATATTTTTCTCTCTTTTTATCCAAAACCAAAGTAAGAAAAAACCTTTTCTTATTATGGGGATTAATGTCAGAATAATTTCTCTTCTCTCTCTTGGTCTGCTTTTTATAATTACAAGTGGTAAAAGCGGATCGATAATGTGGTGGATATTTTTTTTTATAATTTTATTCTCATTCAGCGGAGCGTTTTCCAATATATCCTATATTGATATATTGGGGAAATCCATATTAAGTGAAAAGAGGAAAAGATTTTTCTCTTTGAATCAGACTATCCGGAGCGTTGCAATATTCCTTACGGTCTTTATTGTAAGATATATAATTAATAATGTTAACTTTCCCGCGAATTATTCCATGCTTCTGATTATAGCCGGGATATCTCTCTTTATCGGAAGTATCGGATTCTGGAGAATAAATGAGTTTGATTCAATAAGTTTAAAAATCTCGGGATTTAAAAATTTCTTCCGAAAAATGTCCGATGAGATTAAAAATAACAGAAGAGTTCTCCACTATTTGTTTATAATAAATACACTTGGTGTCGGACTTTCCATACCTCCTTTCTTGCTTCTGTTTGCAAAAGAAAGTTTTGGTGCGAATGTTTCCATTGTGGGCAATCTTCTATTGTTTAAAACAATAGGTCTTATTCTTGCCGGCTTTATTATGTTTAAATTATCCTCGATTATAAAATATGGGAAGATCCTCTATTTCTCATTCTATCTTGCTCTTTCACTTCCGTTTATTGCATTTTTTCTGAAGGATTTAGTGGGGTTTTATCCCTTTGTATTTTTTATTTCGGGAGTCTTCTCGACACTTTTCAGAGTGACAAAATCCGGAATTTTATTAGAAATTTCGACAAATTCAAATAGATCCCTCTATGCCGGATTGTCGGGTTCAGGAAATATTCTTACAATGGTATTTCCATTTATAGGAGGACTGATGATTTCAAAAGTAGGATTTATACCTTTTTTTATCCTTTATATAGTAGTAATATTATTATCATATAAGGCAATAAGCGGATTGAGGTGTAAAAAATGAAACTTTTACTAATATATTGTGATGAATTTAGTTTTAAAACGACTGTGAAAACTCTTGATTCTGTTCCGGAAAATGATATGGAAAAAACATATAAGAATATTCAGGTTGCATTTATACATATGGAAGAAGATGATAAGGAAAGAGAAGTAGAAGTTGCAAGGAAGTTGGTTAAAAATATAAAATGGATTGCGAGAAAGAATAATACGGAAAAAATAATACTTCATTCATTCGCACATCTGTCTGAAAGTAAAGCAGATCCTCTGTTTACCAATAAATTTTTAGATCAGATGGAAGAGAGGTTGAGAAACACCGGATTTGATATTTATCAGACTCCGTTCGGTTATTTCCTTGATCTGAAAGTAGATGCACCCGGATATTCATCCGCAAGGGTATTTAAAGATATATAAGCTAAAGAATCACCTTATCTTTTTTAATGTGACGTATGCTTTTTCAGTCATCTTTTTTTGAAATTCGGCATACTCTTCCGGTTCATGAGTAGACATTAAAAACAATTTTGTTTCTTTTATAATAGATTTTTCGGTTTTAAGAAGGGGAGGAAGGATTCCGGTTCCATCTCTGTTTACCAGTTTTGTAAGATCAATATATTCGACTTTTTCTCTCTCAAGGAAGGGTCTTAAAATCTTCCTTATTCTAAGTGATTCTTTATATATAGGTGAATCTTTCCCGGAACTTACCAGATCGGGTGTTGTTCCGGATTCTACCCAGAAAGGAGTTGCGATTGAGGATAAGGGTTCCCCTGGAATAACCCATAGAGTTGCCACCGATCCGGATTTTCGATGATCCTTTCCTTCAATTATTATTGATGCGGATGTATATGATCTGTCAATTGTGTCCTTTGTTAAAATCCAGTAATGTTCCTTTGCACTGAATCTTCTGACAGTATCAAGTGAAGGATGGTTTAAAAGTTCATGACCAAAATCCCGTGAAAGGTTTTTAATGATTTTTTCTATGGAAATTCCTCCGTTTTCAATTCTTGTAAAAATTTTTGATGCACGTTCAAATCTAAGGTAACCGGCTCCTTTACCCTCTTTACCGCTTCTTGAAAAATTTGTGTTAATAATATAATTTCCATGAAAATCCTTTGTGTCAAGTTTTTTATAGCCGTGGTTGAAAACTTCAAAAATGGCTGAATTGCCGAGTTTGTCTATTACTCCGAAATTGGTTTGAACTCCGAGAGCAGGACCTAAATTTTTCTTTAAGAATTGTTCGAATTCATTTATTGAAGAACATTTTCTTAATGCATCAGCCATAACGATCCCTTCGAGATCGTGGAGTTCATTTTCGTCTTTCGGAAGATTGTAAGCTACTGAATTCATAATCGCAAATCCCTGCTCATTTAGTCCCGCCCAGACCTGTCTTCCCGATGAGTTGTTTGAATTTACTATACCGATATAGGAATAGGGGGTCTCCTTAACATAAATAATTTTGTTGGATATAAAGCCAGTGTCTCTGTTCTTCCATAGTATCGGTAATCTGTTTGCAGATGCATCTGTCCCTATTACTGCCGTTGTACACCCTGAAACATTTCTATCTGTTGAAAAAAAAAGAAATAAGGATATAGAAAGAAGAATTATTGTGTTTTTATATCTCATTTACTCCTCCTGATTTGATATTTTATCACACTGTCAACTAATTATTTTTTTACTGAAAAATCCGGATTTATCTCCGGTATGGTTTCCATCTCTTTCCAGAATTTTTTATTAAGATCGAGATTTAAGGTATATCCGGGAATACTCTTAATGAATTCATAAATATTTAGGAACATTTTCTTGTTGAAATTTAAAATAGTTTTCTTATCCAGTCCGTTAATGAGAAATTCGTTTGCCTGCTTTGCGAGTTCGGTTAAAAGACAGAGTGATCTTGCAGGTCCTGTTCTTTTTATTTTATTGCTATCTCCTCTGTCAAAAAAAACAATAGTTGAGATTGGAATTGATTTTTCAATATTCCATTTTTTTATCGAAACGGATAGTTTTTTCCCAAAGAAACTGCTCCAAGTCGGCAGGGGATGTGCCGAATAACTATCATCACTGTTTTTTGTGATAATAGTCAGATCATCCGACAAGGAAAACCAAGGAGGTTTAAACAGACGGCTTGCACTTGTTTTCCCCGAGCCTGAAGCTCCGGAAAGGATCACTCCTTTATTACTATCTTTAAAATTAAATCCGGCCAATCCGCTGTGAACAAGGAACCCTCCGTTTAAAAGAGTATATCCTCCTACAACGGACGACAACCTTGTCAACTGTCTCCATCTCCACTCATCTCTTGTCATTTTACCGGGATCAGGGTGATCCGAACTGTCTATATCGGGTTCTCTCGGAGGAAATCTGTATATTGTCTCCGGTTCAAGTTTAAGGTAAGAATCGTTACTATCTATGTTAATAATTGATGCGTTATCTTTTTTTGATGATAATAATTCATTTTCATTTGAAAAAACAAAAATTCTTTTCTTTGATTGTGTTGTCTTTTGATCATCCGGTTTTAACTGTGTTGCATCTGCAAAAAAATCAATGATCTCTTTCGATTTTTTATCTTTTGCAAAGATCGACAATTCTATTTCATCATTTAGTTTCAGGCTAAAACCTTGATTTTTCATTTGTTGGTTTCGGTCATTTGTTCGGATTTGTCTTTGACAACAAAGAATCTTCTGTATAGTTTTTTACAAAACTCTAAAATATCATTTGAGATTATTTCAATCGGGATGTCGAATTTATTACTTATTGTTACGGATATCTCTTCCATTGAAGATTTACCGTCTATTTTTTCCCATATTGCAAGACCGGTTTGATTCAGTCCCATTGTTTCTCCTGTATAGGGCTGAAACAGAACCGAATAGTCTTCAAGATCATCAA
>Ga0256845_1002150_pt1 | contig 14593 bp, 12 predicted proteins | sample RiftiametaG_FD_189101 | JGI IMG/M metagenome (GOLD analysis project Ga0256845, IMG submission 189101) | Tube worm associated microbial communities from hydrothermal vent at the East Pacific Rise, Pacific Ocean - Riftia | ecosystem: Host-associated > Annelida > Integument > Unclassified ...
CATCGTTCTAAAAGGATTGATAGTGAGTAGCGGTCGTACATCCATTGGTGGATTTCTCCACTTAAACGAAACCGACCTATTTGTAAAGTACGATACTCCCTTCCGAGTAACAATTTATAGAAGCTCTCCCGAATATAAATCGGATAGCGACGGAAACGACGAAGGCGTGTTAGAACAGGATGTTGCCAAAAACTTAATCGCGACGTTTGTTCTCTTTGAGCCTTCAATTTTAGTTCTTTAATGAGGTTCTTGATTTCAACGCCGCCATGTTTCACAATAAATTCTTCGTTGAGCGAGCAGTGCCGGGAAAGATAGTTTAACATCTCTCCTCCTGGTGCGTTGCGCACTTGTTGATCAAGCATCTCCAGCACAACCCACTCGTAATCAGGGTTCCAAGCTGAGCTTGCCTTGAGAGACTGCTCGAGTATTCTTAAATATGTACGGACAAGCTTTTCCAAGTCAGGAACGACAACTCGAAAAATTCCCTTGGGGGATAAAACACGGTAACATTCTTGTAAAAAGCTCTGAGCTGCTGTTTTAGGAAGATGTTCCAACACCTGGGAATGATAGACCATCTCAAAAGATGCATCAGGAAAAGGGAGTTTGTGTAAGAGATTGTGTGCAATCACCCCCTCTCCGGTTGAGACAATATCAACATTGACCCATAAGGGATGAAAACGACGTCCACATCCAAGATTGAGAAAATTCATATCTTTTTGTCGTCCTGCCATGATGAGACTGACCCTACTGACTGAAAGCCGGCAGGGTTTGGATTACCGACTAAAAGTCAAGACAGTAGCCTCGTACCCGAAGATGTTGCCCCAATAGCGTTTCCGCACATGATGACATCCGTGGTAAAGCATCAGGGGATCGCCCTTTCAGTTGTTGCCTCAGATAACTCACCGCCTGCTGGGGAGGAGCAGAGACCAAGAGGTGAATGTGATCTTGTTCCACCGAGCCTTTCAAGAGCGTCAGATCGTGCTAAGGTTTTAAACCAGTCGTTTTGAAAATAAAAAACCGAAATACTTCGGTTGTTCAGGAGCTTGATCAATAGGATATGATTCCTCGATGATGAATTCACGTATAAGTTGTAGTTGACTTTTACGAGCAATATGAAGAAATTCATCATGGTTTAAACACCATCCGAGATATTCAGTATTATAACCGTACTGGTAGGGCCGTTGAGCTATAACATACGACGGGACATGTTGAACAAGAGGGAGACGGGTGATAAATAAGTATCCGGATGTGGCTTGGGCTAAATCCTGCAATACGGCCATACAATCTTGAGAATACTGCAACGAAGAACTCGCAAGTACAAAATCGTATTTTCTCGTTAAACATGTTCTATCAGAGTAAAAATAGGCTTCGGGAAATAATTGTTTTCCATATTCGATAAATCGAGCAAAATCTTTGCAATGATATTCAATGGTCAAATCAGGAAGCAAAGCTTGACTCAGTAGATAATAGTGACCAATTCCCCCTCCCCAGTCTAACATCGAAATACGTGATTTATATCTGACACAATATGCCAGAACATACCCATAAGTCATAACAATATTATGGTGTATTATATTTGTATGCTGCTTCAAATTAGATTCCAGAGAAATTCCTAGTGGTGAAGTGCTTTCAAGGTTCTTAACAAAAGTTGGCCAATTGGCTTTATATGCTTCCAAAACTGATTCGACATCCCATCCTTTAAGGCTGGGATCATTCCGGGCGGCGCGCCACCCTTCTGGGAGATATTGCCATTCAAAAAAATATCGCTTTTGAGAGGGGAATAAGGCCAAATAGAGCTTTTTAACCATCCGCCAGATGAGAGGGGGGACAAGATCCCGTAACATCTGTCTCCGCGTATTCAGCTTTTCCATAACTATTTTCTACTTGCTCTGAAAGCCGCCGTTTAAGATTAAGCAGCAATCATAGGCTTTTGGCTTTTGGTTATACCGTGGGACCAATCCTCTCTAAATGGCAGACTCCCATCGGAGGCCCAAAAATACAAGTTATGACGAGTCGGATAAATGGTTTCAAAAACAGTAACATTCTTAAAATAAGGGCTTAGAAAACGCAATAAATCTTCTTTGCTCTTAAATTCATATTCATGGTGCGTGAGAGATATATTCCCATTAGCACGTTCAACAATTGTATAACCACTCAAAATACCATTATCCACCAATCTCTTTTTAATGTTTCGAAGTATGTTCCTTATTTCCTCCGGAGTAAAGTGTTCAATAGCAGCATCCCACACGATATTTTTAAATTCACCTTGAGGCATATCCGTCCTTATATCGGCTAAGACAAATTCTACATTCGGAGCACTATTCTTTTTCCGTGCTATTTTGATTGCTCCGGGATCAAAATCACATGCAATCACATGGTGCGACCGAAGACTATAGAAGTTTCTTGCACTAAAGCCATCACCACACGCTAACTCTAACAAATTTCCTCCTTGTAATACCAGACTCCCAAGAACTCCACGTTCCAGCCATAATGAATTTCGCGTTGCAAGCCATTGATAGAATACGTCAATATGGTGATCAAAATGTTCTGGTTGTGGAAGCAAAGACCATTGGACGTTCATCAGTCTTTTATAAGCACTTGATACCCAAAGGCTTGCAACATGCGATTCAAGCTGAAATATCATTTCTAAAAAAGGCTTGAACGAATTTCTAAACAACATTTTTTTGAATAGCTTTTTTAGCATATCCTCATTAACAATACTTCGGACAGTTTTTGAAATATACTCAGCAAATTCCTGGAAAAGCCTATAAATAAGGATTTTTAGAAATACGTTATCTAAAATGTGTTTTCCCCTATTTACCGTAATACCCAAGTTTCATTATAAAAACTATCCGAAGTATTGCATTAACGTTTTCCTGATAATAGTATCAAGTTGAATAGCCCGATGATCAAATGTATGCTCATACAATGTCCGGCGCTGCCCCGCAAGGGCAATTGTCTTTCGTTCCTCTGGATGTTCAAGCAGCCAATGAAGTTTTTCTATACATTCTTCAGTAGAACGGTAAGTAACAACTTCTTGATCTGGTTGGAATATTTGCGCGAGGTTTTCTTTCCAATCTGTTAAAAGACAGGTTCCAACCCCCGTTGCTTCAAACATTCGCATGTTCGATGCAGAATAAGGGGAAATATTAATGTGAGTATTGAGAGTGACTTTCGAGTTTAACAATGTTTGAAACATCTTTAAACCAAAGACAGGAGGAGATGCTTTTTTAATGATGACTTTATCAAGAGGAGGAGAAACCTTCGGACGCTCTTGTAACTCCGCATACCTACAGATTTTGGGAATTTTAGCAAGAAATTTTTTTATCGGTAGAAATAATTTCATTAATTGGGTGCCATCATAAATCAATTGTTGTCTATAAATTTTTAGGAGACCTGGGGGGGATACATCAGAAAAAACTTTCAGGTCTGTTTCCCTGACCAGTTTTTTCACTAATAGCTCTCGCTGTTCATGAAAGTCAGGACCCTTTATTAGAGAGCCGATGAAAGAAAAATTGATGGGAGATTGATTCGGATAATTCATATTTTCTAACACGCGAGGAGCGAACGCATGATGGATATGTTCTGCACGGTGACCAAGGGCACGAAAATGCTCCACTAATTCAGGAATATTCGAGAGTACAATGTCATACGCATGAAAAACGGTTTCATCTTGATACGGGGCGCCACACCAGCCTAGCACCAATTTAATACTGGAACACTCCTGCCGTACATACCGAATGAAGCCCTCAGAATAGGTGGAATAGTCATCTACAAACAAGATATCTGGCCGGAAAGATTTGATCTGAGCAACAATAACATCGGTTAACCATGTTTTATGCGTATAATGCACCCCATGCTCTTTAGCCCATGCTTTCTGCATCTGTCCAGCATTTCCGACGGGCTCCCAGACCTCATAGCCTAACTTTCTTAATGCATGCGTCCAAAAATCTGCCCAGCCAAAACAGTCTGCCATAAGCTGCTGATACTGTGCAGCGTAAGGTTGCTTTTTGAGTAGAGGATTTTTGGTGTAGAACTGCTTGAGATACGTAGAATAGTTGGTTGTAATACGAATTAGACGCATACGGATTCCTGTAAGACAACCTGGCGGTACCAGACTTCTAACAATACCAGTTTATACAATAGAAAAATAATTCTCCATCTTTTCTCAAAATCATGGCGTATTTTTTGTAGATAATCAACATCAACCACTTTCAATTGGGCTAAATATCCATCCATCAGCCAGTCAAAATAGCGTTCAATAATTGTTGTCATCCATTCATGAACCGGCGGCTGAAATCCCAGCTTAGGACGGAGCAGGGTCTCTTCCGGAAGTAGATATTCTACCGCAGATTTGAACCAGGTCTTATGTCCTGATATGTGATCCGGATATGATTGGTGAAGACCTATGACAAGTTCGATTAATTGGTAATCTAATAATGGGAATCGAGTTTCTACTGAAGAAGCCATACTTACTCGGTCTCCGAGTGCAAGAGAATTTGAGGTCAGCCAGGTATTAAAAAGCAATTGACAGATATGGAGAGGGATATTACGTAAACCATTTAGCTGAAGTTCAAAAGGACGGAAAGGATTCCTGTTGGACAGTTGATCGGAAAAACCGCGTGTATAAAAGTTTTTGCTATAATGTAATGCATGAATGAAGTCTGGGAGCAAGTCATAAAAAACAGCTTGCTGAGGGGAATGAGGGATAATTTTCCCAAGTTCAAACCCCTGTTTGAAAAATGAACTCATGAACTTCGGCATTTTGTAGCTGTGAGCGAACCGTTGATACAAAGGCGTATTTGTTAACTGTTCCCATATCCGCCATACCCATCGGGTATGGAGTGAATTTTGTAGCTTGTGCTGTTTCTGCCTTGTAAGCCGCACGGCTTCTACCACCCATGTATAGCCCCAAAATAGTTCATCACCACCAATACCGGCAAGCATAACCTTAACCCCGTGTTCCGCAGCTAATTTCATCACAGCATAATGCCCATAAACAGCAATATCCGCAATTGGGTCGTCAGTAAGCATGACGAGTTCAGGGAAAAAATCTACAAACTCTTCTGTCCGAAGCTCAATGTCGTGGAACGGTAATTTGAGTTTCTGAGCGAGTTGCTCGGCCTGTTTTCGCTCGTCATACGCTGGACGACCTGGATACCCCACACTAAAGGCGTGAAGCGTATCTTTATATTTCGGGGCGGCAAGGGCAGCGATTGCCCCGGAGTCAATGCCCCCGCTCAGAGCTAAACCGACAGGCACGTCAGAGCGTAATGTCAATTCAATGCTCTGCTCTAATTCCTGACGAATCAAGGAGACAGGGTCTCCCTCAACCGGTTCAGCATCTTCCAGACTCCAATACTGTTCAGGGCGTGGTGGCCCTGAGGCAACATTCATAAATAAAAAATGCGCCGCAGGGAGTTTATACACCCCTTTTAAAGGAGTTCTCGGTTCTGGCACGTACTGATAATGTAAATATAAATCAATAGCCGCTGGATCGAGTTCTGGTGTGTGAGGAAGTAAGAGAAGTAACGCTTTTAACTCTGAAGCAAAATAAAAATTTTGTTCTCCATACCAGTAATAGAAGGGCTTCTCTCCGACTCGATCTCGAGCTAAGAAGAGGTGTTGCTCTTTTCGATCCCAAATTCCAAAAGCAAACATTCCCCGAAGTTTCTTTACACACGCTTTCCCCCAACGAGCATACGCCGCTACCAACACTTCTGTATCGCTCTGGCTGATAAATGAATACCCTGCCGCTGCAAGTTCTTGTCTCAGTTCAAGATAGTTATAGATTTCTCCATTAAACGTAATCCAAAACCGTCCATCCTGGTAACTCATCGGTTGGCGTCCCAAGGGACTGAGATCGAGAATGGAGAGACGGGTATGCCCCAACACAACATGTGTATCAAAGAACGTCCCATGATCATCAGGGCCTCGATGGTGAAGTTGACGTAGAGCTTGCTCCACGGGGACCCGATGTGTTGGGTCGTGAAACATACTGCCGATGATACCACACATAGTTACTCTTCTTCCCTGGAGAGTTGTGAATTGTATTCGTCATCACGTGCTTCAGACGGGAGAAGCTCCCATGACTGGTGAAATAAAAAACTGCCTTGATCATGACTGGGTAACCGTCCGCTCCCCAAAAAATCTCCAGCTTCAACGTGAAACACGGCGGCCTGCGTCACCCAGTCGGTGACAGCATTGTTCATATGGCCGCACACATTAAAACTATATCGACCTGTATTGAGCGGGAGGTTGGGCAGTTGACATCTGATCTTCCCGTATAGCGGAACATGTCCCCAATCCTCCCCAGTACTTTCATTCCCTAAATCGGCGAGTTGCTCTCCCATTGACCCATTTAACGCAAACGTCACAGAAAATGCACGCAACGGGGTATGCTGGAGTGTTTCGTAGGTTGCCACCAAAGAAATATTCTGGCCGCTGTACACAGTATCAACGACGTCTCCGTCCTCATTTTCGACCCAGGCATCGGTAAATCGCATTTCTCCGGTTCCCTGACGATCACTCCGTGTCCGTAAGCTTGCATGAGTTGGCGTCTGATGGTCTAAATAGTAGGCAATCGTGTCTTGCACGCTGCCATCCATCACCACAGCCCCTTTTTGTAGGGCAATTGCCCGCTGACAGAGCGTCTGGATCGCGAGCATGTTGTGGCTGACAAAGAGCACCGTTCGTCCTTCTTGTTCGGCCACTTCCTCCATTTTTCCCAAACACTTCTTTTGGAATGCCGCATCGCCAACCGCCAGCACTTCATCAACGAGCAAAATTTCTGGTTCCAGATGGGCAGCGACGGCAAACGCCAGACGCACATACATCCCACTGGAAAAACGTTTCACCGGGGTATCCAGAAATTGTTCCACTCCCGCAAACGCCACAATTTCGTCAAACTTGTGCTTGATCTCTTGCCGGGTCATGCCAAGAATCGCCCCATTCAAATAGATATTCTCCCGTCCTGTCAGTTCCGGATGAAAGCCTGTACCGACCTCAAGTAACGAGGCCACGCGTCCTTTTAGCCGCACTCGTCCAGTTGTAGGATCGGTGATTTGACTGAGGATTTTTAACAAGGTTGACTTTCCGGCGCCGTTCCGTCCGATAATTCCAATCCGTTCTCCTTGCCTGACCTCAAAGTGAACCTCTTTCAAGGCCCAGAGTTCTTCAATATCAACCTCTTCTTTGTTCGGAGACAGGGGATGACGCACCCGTTGCCACAACCCTCGGGTTGTGTGCATCATCACATCCCGCAAGGTCGAATAACGCTCCTGGCGTTGGTGGCCTATCTGATAGCATTTCCCAAGATTTTCAACCGTGATGACCGTCATATAATATCAGCAAACCGCCGTTCTGTTTTCAGAAAAAACCGTATCCCAGAAATAAACAGGAGAATGGACAAACTCATCGAGACCCAAAAACCGGTCCAATAAATCGAAACATCACTCCCGAGTAACGCCCAGCGAAACCCATCAATCACGCCGACCATAGGGTTAAGGGAATAGAGCAACCGCCAGTTCTCAGGCACGACGTCACTGCGAAACCCGACCGGTGAAATATACAAACCAAATTGCACGAAAAAAGGAATCACATACCGGAAATCACGATATTTCACATTTAACGCGGAAGTCCAATACCCCATCCCCAGCGAGGTACAGGCGGCGAGCAGCAACAGCACTGGCAACACGATGATTTTCCAATCGGGGAAAAACGCATAATACACCATCAGCACAAGAAACATCCCAAAGGAAATACAAAAATCGATCAAGCTGACAATGATTGTCGTCGTGGGAATAATAATTCGCGGAAAATAAACCTTTGAAATCAAATTCCCATTCAAAATAAGGGAATTACCGCTTTCACTGAGGGTATTGCTGAAAAAATGCCAGGGGATCATAGCCGCATAGACCATCAGTGGATACGGTACATTCCCTGACGGCAATTTTGCAATTTTCCCAAACACAATTGTAAACACCACCATGGTCAAAAATGGCCGGATAACGCTCCAGGCCACCCCGATAATCGTTTGCTTATAGAGCACCAGTATATCGCGCCATGCCAAAAAAAAGAACAATTCCCGATAGCGCCATAGTTCACGCCCAACATGAGTGAGTGTTTTATTCGGTTCAATAACAATGTCGCGCATACTGTTAATTCTGCCGGATCACATCTACGCCATCCGGAATCTCGAATGTAAACAAGTCATCCGGGGGAGCGATATTCGTTTCAATACTGTGTAAAAACACGTCGGTGATGTTCCCATAGGGATCGTACACGGCGGTATGAATAATACGGTACGAGTCCGGATCGACGGTCAGGATGAGCTTTGCAAGCTCAGGTTGCGGCTGTTTTGGCAGCAGTTCAAGTTTGTATTCACCTTTTTCGCCTGATGGCAGGAGTTTCATATAAAAATCATTTTGCAATTTCCCCATGCCTGATAAAAAGGTGACCGGAGTCCTGGAACCATACGCGTCTTCGGCATTTTGCACAATCACCTGGCTGTCTTCGGCCACATAATACCACATCGTTTTCCCGTTGCTGACCAACAGTTGTTGCTCCGGATTCGTGTATTCCCAGCGCATCTTGCCTGGCTTTTTAAAATACACAATCCCTTGCGACTGTTTGGGAGCCGGAAGCGATCGTAAACGCGAAATTTGGGTAAACGTGGCGTAGATGTCCTGAGTTCGTTCGTATTCCGCCTGAATCTGGTCGATAATGGTGTTTAAATCCTGTGCAGATATTTCGCCGCCCGGAGCACGGAACAGAAACATCATGCAGAAGAAAATCAACACGAATCGTTGTGGTGGTTTCATAAGCTCGTTCTCATATCTCTCAAGCGTCATACGGGGTGAGACATCTGACGTCTGAGAGTATTTGCCATTACTCGTTGTATGTATGGTACAAGAAAAGGGAGCACAATTATTCCCCTTTCAAGAAGGTCATAAATCGGTCGATTGCCTGCTGATCCATCAGCCTTTCTTATGTTATTCACAGGGGATATATTGTCAACAGATTTCCGTCAATGAATGCGATCCATCTTTTAATTCTGCGTGGGGGATTAGGACAACAGAGGTAACGTGCTGATGCCTCACGATGATGCCTGATGTTCGTTGTCTGGCTGATTATATGGTGTAAAAGGAAGAATAACGTAAAACGTCGATCCGTGATTGAGCGTACTTTCAACCCAAATACGTCCGTGATGAGCCAACACAATCGCCCGGCAAATCGCCAGTCCGGCTCCGGAACCTCCAAATTCCCGGGTTGAACTGTTATCAACCTGAAAAAATTTATCAAAAATTTTGTCAAAGTACTCACTTGAAATCCCGATCCCCGAATCGCAGACTGAAATCTGGATACCTTCCTGCACCCTGCATATCTGTAATTGCACAGAACCATGTTCCGTAAATTTTATCGCATTTGAGAGCAAGTTCTTAAACATCCGGGTAATTTTATGGTCATCAGCAAGGATTTTTGGAAGCTCTGGTTCTATAACTAATTCAAACTGCAATCCTTTGGCATTGGCGGCTTCTTTCGCCTCTTGTGACAGCTCACGAGTCAGCGTTTCAATATCGAGAGGGGTCGTGAGCAACTCCATTCGGTTGGCTTCCAGCGTGGTCAAGTCGATAAGATTCTCAATGAGTTCTGATAAAAATTCCCCTTGCTTTTTGGAAAGAGCAATAAATTCCCGTTGGTCCTCATTCAACTCTCCCAGACTTTCCTGGAGCAACAACTCATAGGTACTCAGAATTGAGGTCAGCGGCGTGCGGAGTTCGTGAGAAACGGTGGATAAGAAATTGGCTTTCATCCGGTTGATCTCTTTTTCTCTGGTGACATCTCGTAACACCGTCACGACTCCCAAAGGGTGGTCGTCTTTATCTCGGAGAGTTTTCGCAATTGCGATAATTGTGGTGTCGTCCATCCCTCCGGCGCGGGGCAGGACCACCTCATTGCTCACCACCTCATTTAATCGGTGAGAGGCCTCAACGAGAAGCATAATCAATTCTTTAAGCTCAATCACATCCAGAATGCGTTTTCCCAGCAGTTCTTCTTCAGTTCGCCCCAAAATTTCTGTGCAGGCTGAATTCACCAAAGAAATCCGGTCGTTTCCGTCAAAGACAATGATCCCGTCGGCAATTGAATGAACGATGGCTTCGGCTTTATTTTTTTCGGTGACAAGGTCTTGAGCCAGTCGTTCGTTCATTCTCTTGACGCGAGCTTTCTTGATTAAGTCAAGAACAATGGATTTGAGGTCTTCATAATCCCAGGGTTTTTTGATGCAGCGGTTCAGATCAGCATGATTTACGGCATACACGACATCGTCAAATCCGGCCTGTCCGGTCAGGATGACAGTCATGATATTTGGATTCCGATTGTGAACGATTTCCAAAAATTGCGACCCTTGCATACCGGGCATAATTTCGTCGGTAATGATAATGTCAACCTGTTCATTTTGCTCTTCAAGTTCATCAAGAACCTGCAGCGCTTCTGCCGCACTTTCAGCGACTTCAATTTCACAAGCATGACCAACTGCACGTTCAAGTTGCGTCATCAAGGACCCAACAATTTCTGGTTGATCGTCGACACAGATAATAAATCCTTTTTGCATGAAGTGAGTAGCCTCAGTTATCGCTGTTGGATGCGAAGGTGCAACGGCGTTTCGGTGAATGCAAAATACTCTCGAAACTGATTCGTTAAATATCGTTTATAGGAAAAATGCACTCCCTCAGAATGATTACAAAATAAGACGATTGTCGGCGGACGGACAGCCACCTGTGCGCCATAATAGAACTTGACCTGCTTGCCTTTATGAACCGGCGGATGATGTTTGCGGACAATCTGCTCAAGAGCCGTGTTCACCTCTGACGTGGGGACGCGTTTATTGTACTGTGCATACAGATTCTCTGCCATCTGAAGAGTTTTAACCACTCGCTGTCCGGTCAGGGCTGAGGTAAAAATGATGGGAGCGTAATCCAGATATTTGAGTTTGTCTTTAATCTGATAAACAAATTGCCCGGCAGTATGCGTATCTTTTTCAATCAAATCCCATTTATTCACAACGAGCAAAATCGCGCGTCCATTGTTATGGGCATATCCGGCAATTCTGGCATCCTGGTCGGTAACTCCCTCCAGGGCGTTAATCATAACAAAGGCCACATGACATCGATCAAGACTTTTAAACGCTCGTACCACGCTATACCGTTCAATCGAGTTTTTGATTTTGCTTTTGCGGCGGATGCCTGACGTATCAATAAAAACATATCGGGAACCATTGACTGAAATCTCACTGTCAATCGAATCCCGAGTCGTTCCGGCAATATCCGTGACGAGCATCCGCTCTTCACCAAGCAAATGGTTCACCAGCGATGATTTCCCGACGTTCGGTCGTCCGACAACAGCAATACGTATCGTCGATTCATCCTCCGTCTCTTCCTCAACATCCCGGACATGTTCGCAAATTTTGTCAAGCAGTACGTCAAGTGCCAATTTATGCTCAGCAGAAATCATGATGATTTCCGGAATGCCGAGTTGATAGAAGTTTACCGCATTCTGTTCATGCTTTGCCCCGTCGATCTTATTGGCAACGTACAAAGTCGGTTTACTTGTCTGCCGAAGGCTCTCGACAATCTCATAATCCGTCGTTGTGAGTTCCGTCTGCCCATCAAACAGACATACGATGACGTCAGCTTCTTCAAGAGCCAGATTCGTTTGAAGCTGCATAAAGGAGAGCATCGGATCATCCGAGCTTGGAGTTAATCCTCCTGTGTCAATGAGAGAGAATGTTTTATCGAGCCAGAAACACGTGCCATAGATACGATCCCGCGTGACTCCCGGAAAATCTTCGGTAATCGCAGTATTTCGGCCGACTAAGCGATTAAATAACGTTGATTTTCCAACATTCGGTTTCCCAACGATGGCTACAGTCGTTCTTTGCATAATATGTAACTCATGTTGCGCCGTCAACGCTGACGGCGTCATAAACAAGAAAAGGTTACAGCCACTCTTTTGTTAGAAAGCCTAACCTTTTGTCGATACGTGCAACGCCTTATGTTTCGTGGTGTCTGTTATGCGAGCAGTCTGTTGAGTCTGGTTTTGACATCACGATAGCCTGGATTTATTTGGAACAATTCCTGAAACAGGTGGGCCGCTTCGCCTTGCCGTCCACCTTGTTCGTAGGAGGCTGCGATCTGATAGGTCAAATCCTGATATCGCTCTCCCCGTTGTTCAACTCGCGCCCGAGCCTCTTGCAACGACTGGATTGCCTGATCATAATCTCCCTTTTCAATATAACAGAGTGCAATAACGCTCTGACATTCGACGAATTTTGCTGGTTCAAGGGAGGCGAGCTGCAATTCTTCAATGGCATCGTCGAGCAGTGACATCTCTTTATACGAAATGCCTAATTCATAATGGGTTTCATAATCTTCTGCCCCAACTTCTTCTAACACGCCTTGCTTAAATTCTTTGACAATATCACCGATCTCGCTGGTGGCAAGTTTTTCAGGGGCTTTAATTTTTAAATTCGGGGCCTGGGAAGAGAAATTCTGCGCTGGCGGGATTCCCCCATGATCGAACTGAACTGATGTATCAAGCTTAGAAGCAAGATCAAAAAATCCCGTTGCAGATTCTGCTGTTGCTGATTGCGAAGCAGGCGCGGCGCTGCTGTCTTCAAGACTAAAATCCAGAGTATTGCTGTCTGTGGCCGCATCTCCAGAAGGAGGCGCGGCCACAGTGTTCTGCGCGTCAGCGTCGTGATCCCAGGAAATAGCACCCTGCTCTTCAATGTGAAAGTCTAATGTGTGGTCATCGCCTCCACCTTGCTGAGATATGTCAGTGATCTCACCTTCAAGGTTTTCCACCTGGAAATCAAGCGTCGTCTCCTGAGCTGACTCGTCCTCTCCAAAATTTAACGATGTCAGTTCTTCTTCAGAAAATTCGATTGATAATGATGGGGATGTTGGCTGTTGCGAAGGGGCTGGCGAAACGGCCTCCGCCAGCATGTCAATCTGTTCTTTATAATCAATATTGTCGGGAAACATGGCCTGCAATTGCTGAAAAATTTTTGCGGCATCTTCCCGCATGTCCAGATCAGCATAAGAATACCCGATCCGGGACAAAATCTTTTCACTCTCTGGTTGAAGCTCTATCGCGCGATGGTAATAAGAATGTCCTTCCTGAAAGTTCTCCTGGATGATCACATCACCAATATCAACGTATATTTCGGCCGCATCTTCAATAAAATTTTCATTTTTATACATTGCCGCCAGTTTTGACCGGATGTTGATATTATTCGGGTCAAGATCGGCAATTCTCCGATATGTATCGAGAGACTCATATTTTTGGTTCGCGGCTGCCTGCATTTCAGCAGCATTCAGGTAATTCGATTTCGCCTCCCCAATTAACCCCTTCTGAACGTATAAATCTGCGAGTTCAAGATACGTGCTGATTTGCTCCGGCTTGGCCCGTTGCGCTTTTTTATACACAGCAATCGCTTTTAACGTGAAGCCATCTTTCGCATACAATGCGCCGACCCGTAAATAGTATTCACACGCTTTATCCGGGTCCCCGCGTTTGGCATAGAGGTCTCCCAGAGCATTCAAGGCACTCCGGTCATCCGGCTGCTCTTCCAGGATTTTTTCATATTTCTCAACTTCTTTGTCTTTTCCGCCCTTTTTCTGGGTGATGCCCTTGACGACATCAAAAAAGCTTGGTTTCCTGGCCATCCTTATTTTTCTCCAGTTTGTAGTGCCTGTATCCCTCTAAGAGAACTCTCAGACAGCGCACTCCACACTCGTTTCAGCCGGGAATATGACATTCCCTGGTTGAGCAGCGCAACAGAGGTTCCCCAATGTGTTCGCTGTGACGTTCCTCTGTCTTTGGACAGGTATTCCCAGCGCAAGGTAAAACACATTTTTTTTGAAAAATCTCTTACCATAGAGAGCACTGCATCACGAACATGGCTGTGAATGCTCACGCGAGATGATACACGTTCCTTCAGTCTCTCCTTTTCTGTTATCGCCTTGTGCAGGGAGCCTGTTCCGGGACACACTTCACGCATGGTGCTGGGTGTGCAACACACTATGAAGAGATGTTTCTCTGTAGCCACACACTGCACACACTCGACTCGACTGAATCCTGAGAACAGCCGGGGAGAGCCTGCGCAGCTTTTCTGCTTCTATTGCTGAATTAACTTCTCGTAAGCCGTCGATGACAAAAGTTGTGTCGCATCTTCAGGCGTACTCATTTTTATTTCAATGAGCCACCCGGCCCCATAGGGTTCGTTATTGATCAATTCAGGAGTGTCATCTAATGCCTCATTTATTGCGACAATTTCTCCACTTAACGGAGAATAGAGGTCCGATACCGTTTTGACCGACTCAATTGTGCCGCAGACTTCAAATTGCGCCACCTGAGAACCAATTTCGGGAAGTTCGACATAGACCACATCACCAAGTTGCTCCTGGGCGTAATCGGTAATTCCAACTACGGCAGTATCATCCTTGAACTTCACCCATTCATGCTCTTTACTATATTGTAACTCTTCGGGGTACATAACGCTCTCGCTCCTTCTTTATGCTGGCATGTC
>Ga0256845_1002151_pt1 | contig 14590 bp, 7 predicted proteins | sample RiftiametaG_FD_189101 | JGI IMG/M metagenome (GOLD analysis project Ga0256845, IMG submission 189101) | Tube worm associated microbial communities from hydrothermal vent at the East Pacific Rise, Pacific Ocean - Riftia | ecosystem: Host-associated > Annelida > Integument > Unclassified ...
TTCAGAGCGCGGATGCGAAGCCGCCGTCTGCACTGGGCATCGTTCCGAATTATACTGATTCTGAGCAGCTATCGTCCACAGCATTTTTTATATTTTTTCCCGCTGCCGCAGGGGCAGGGATCATTCCTGCCGACTTTCGGGTGCGTACGAACCACGGGGCGAGGTTTTGCGTTCTCACTCGTATTGGTTGCTAACTCATCAACCGGGCGTTGCTGGGCCATCTGACGCCCCCGACGCAGGGCTAAACCCTGACTGTCTTCAATTTGTTCGTTTGTGGAGACAATAATCCCACGCCGCCGGGGTTCCTCCGGTTGGGCGCGCACCGAGAATTTCATGACGAGTTCGACTGTCTCTGCGTTGATACGGTCGATCATTTCGGCAAAAATATCAAATGCCTCTCGTTTGTATTCTAACAGCGGATCTTTTTGGCCGTAGCTTCGCAGCGAAATTCCTTCTTTTAAATGATCCAGAGACTGGAGATTATCCATCCAACTTCGATCTATAACGCGCAGCATCACAGCCCGCAGGAAGACATTAATTTTGGTGTTGTCTTCTTTAATTGGTCCGAAAAACAGTTGAAACGGCTCATCAGGGATGCGGTTCAGGTCGTCTTTTTTCTCCTGAAATGATGTGACAAACGCCTGCTTGAGGATGTCGTACAGATTATCGCGAATCAATTCTTCCTTATCGAGATGATCAAAAGACTGATACACCCCAAAGCGATCCAATAATTCGCTCTTCAACGCGTCATAGTCCCAATCTTCGGGATATTTATCCTGGGGGGCATGTTGCTCCATCAGGTCAAAAATCACATCTTCCACCATGTAAAAGAAATCCCGTTCCAGGTCTGGGCTGAAAATGACATGATCGCGGCGGGTATAGATGACCTCACGCTGTTTATTGTTGACATCATCATATTTGAGCAGCTGTTTTCTGATTTCAAAGTTAAAACCTTCGACTTTTTTCTGAGCGTTTTCAATAGTTCGTGAGATCAGCCCGTGTTCGATCGGTTCATCCTCGTCAACGCCAAGCCGTTCCATAATTGATGCAATGCGTTCCGACCCGAAAATCCGCATCAGGTCATCCTCCAGAGACAAATAAAAACGCGACGATCCAGCATCGCCCTGCCGCCCGGAACGTCCACGAAGCTGATTATCGATTCGGCGGCTTTCATGGCGTTCGGTTCCGATAATATGCAGACCGCCCAGGTCGGCAACCCCATCTCCCAACACAATATCAGTCCCACGTCCGGCCATGTTGGTCGCAATCGTCACTGCCCCCCATTGTCCGGCCTGCGAGACAATTTCGGCCTCTTTTTCATGATATTTGGCATTCAACACGTGATGTGGAACTTTCCCTTTATGTCCGCGTTCTTTCATCACGGTTTTGAGCTGTTCCAGGGTTTCTGAATCAAGAATTTTGGTAAGATGCTTCAAGTTGAGCATCTCGCTCAATTCCTCGGAAACTTTGATCGTGATCGTCCCAACCAGGGTGGGCTGTCCCCGCATGTAGCAATCGACAATTTCACGCACAGCATTTCGAAATTTGGCGTTTTCCGTCTTATAGATCACATCCGGCCGATCGTCCCTGACCATAGGCTCATTGGTTGGGATGACGACGACATCGAGCTTATAGATATCCATAAACTCTCCCGCCTCAGTTTCAGCAGTTCCGGTCATGCCGGACAGTTTGTCATACAGCCGGAAATAATTCTGGAGCGTAATCGAAGCTATCGTTTGGCTGGCTTTTGCGACCTGGACGCCTTCTTTGGCTTCCAATGCCTGGTGTAAGCCATCGCTGTACCGCCGTCCCGGCATCATACGGCCAGTAAATTCATCAACAATCACGACTTCGCTGCCATTGACCACATAATCGACATCTTTTTTGAACAAGGTGTAGGCTTTGATGAGTTGGGTAATATTATGAATTTTTTCATGTCGTTCATCGTACAGACTGGAAATCGCTCGTTTGGCCTCAGCTTTTTGATGGGCGTCCAACGAATCATCATGGTCTATTTTCGTGAATTCCTCATCCACGTCGGGCAGCACAAAGAGATCAGGGTCTTTGTGCGATAATAAACGCTGACCCTCCTCAGTCAGCTCAACGTTGTTCTCTTTCTCACTAATCGCAAACATCAGTCCTTCTGAAAGCTCATGGGTCCGTTTGTCCCGCATATAGTCGTTCTCAACCTGAAGCATCTGCTTTCGCGCGTTTTTATGTTCGGCGATATATTCAAGCAGTTGATCGTTCTTGGGGTTCCCACGCTCGATTTTCAGCAAGGTTTCAAATTTTTCGTAGGCTTCCGGATCGGTCTCATCATATTTTTTCACCTTGCGGAACAGATCGGTCAGCACGGTCCACTGGCGATCAACAAGTCCTCTCACAGGACGGCGAAAATCAAGAAACTTATTCGAGTCGTGTTCCACTTCACCAGAAATAATGAGGGGAGTCCGCGCCTCATCGATCAGGATGCTGTCAACTTCATCGACAATGGCGTAATGCAATTCCCGCTGTACTCGTTCTTCCGGATCGCTTTTTAAATTGTCGCGCAGGTAATCAAAGCCATATTCGTTGTTTGTGCCGTAGGTAATGTCACAGCCGTAGGCGTTCTGCCGATCTTTTGGGGGCATATTGTTCTGAATGACTCCAACTGTTAATCCCAGAAAGGTGTAAATTTTCCCCATCCATTCGCTATCCCGCCGGGCCAGGTAATCGTTGACCGTCACCACATGGACGCCGCGCCCGCTTAGCGCATTCAAATAGACCGGGAGAGTCGCGACCAGGGTCTTTCCTTCTCCGGTTTTCATTTCGGCGATTCTTCCCTGGTGCAAAGCGATACCGCCCATGAGCTGCACATCAAAATGCCGCATGTTCAAGGTACGTTTTGACGCTTCCCGCACAACGGCAAATGCTTCAGGCAGGATCGTGTCCATAGACTTTTCTATTTCTTCGTGCAGGGTTGCCCGCAGATAGTCCTCGATACCCTCTCGCAGAAGCTGCTGATCTATATTTTCAAATTGGGCAAGCTCACGTAACTCGTTAATTTTCGCGGCAATTTCGCTGTCAAGAGTCGCCAGAATGCGCGTCAGGACTTTGTTGTGGTACTTCTTGACGCCAACTGCCAAAAAATCATTGCCTTCCTCTTCACCGAGTAGCTCCTGAAGATGTTTGCGCAATCCTCGCAAATCGTTTTCTAATCGAGATTTTGAGCCTTGCACAGCATCGTCCACGATTCTCTTTCGAAAATTTTCGGTCTTACCGCGTAATTCGTCATCGCTGAGTTGTTCGAATTGAGATTCAAGAGCGTTAATCCCATCAACATAGGGTTGAAATTCGTTGAGCGTACGCACATTTTTGGGTTTAATAAATTTATGGAGTAAGGTTTTAAACATAGTGGTTATGAGACGCTCTCAGAAATAACATTTACGTTATTTCTGAGAGCGTCTATTCTTTACATGTATAGTGTCCAGCAGTTGAATTCAGCCCTGACAATGGTTAAAACCCGTCAGGGTTGGGTTGACATGCGGCTCACGTTTCATCCTGTACGTGTGTCGCACTGGACCATTCGACCCCAGCCAGAGGGGTTCATCAAAGGGAACGTTCACTGTGAACGTGTATGGGAAAAAGGGTCTGATGTCAAGGACGTTGTGTCAGGAAAATCAAAACAGTTGCCTGAAATTTGCATGGCGGATTTTCTCAAAGTTCGATTCTCCATAGGGCAGTTTCATCGCGTGTGTCCTCCTACATAGAATTTATTATACGTGAAAGGGGAAAGGCTGTCAATGAATTCTTCGCAAATAGCGGTTCTTATTGTTTCAGGGCAAATCGGATAAGCCGCAGTTTGACCAGAGCCGGGACGAGCAAAATATCCGCCAGCAGTGCGACGATCAGCGTCATCGGCAATAAGGTCCCAATAATACGGATGCTGAAATAGTCGCTTAGCCCGAACGGCAGGAATCCGGCAACAAGGATGAGCGTGGTGGACACCATGGCTCGCCCACTAAAGTGGAAAGTTTGCCGAAGCGCAATATCAGAATCAGCAGTACGCGCACTCTCAAAGCGCAGGCGGCTGAGAAAGTGGATGGTGTCGTCAACGCCGATTCCTATCGCAATCAGGGCCACAATAAATGTATCGGAATCCACGTACTCATAAAAAAATCCAAGATAGCCTCCTAACACAAGCAGCGGCAGCACGTTAGGCACCATTGACCACATTCCGATCCTGAAAGACCGGAAGATGATGATCATCATGAGCATGATGGTCGTGCAGGCGAACAGAAATCCGCGTTTTTGACCATGAACGACTTCATCCACAAACCCTCCTGTCAGATAGCTCAGACCAGTGGTTTCAACGTGAATCCGGTCGTCAAACATTGTTGCCGCCATGGCAGCGACGTTGTTGCCGATCTTATACGAAAATCGGGTGCTTGTGTCTGTCATGCGGGCGGCCAGGCGCATTGTGCGGCGGTCGAAACTGAGAAAGCGTTCCAGGTCTTCCCCTCCTGAACTTTCAAATAAGAGGATATATTGGGCTAATAACTCTCTGGTCCAGGGGCTGTAGGTATCTGCCGAATATTCGGGATTTATGGCTCTGTCAATTGTGTGGATAAGGTCTACAAACGACGCCACTTTGTCAATTTCAGGCAGTGCTTCAATCTCTTGTTGGAAAATCTCAATCTGGCGGAAAACGTCAGGGTCGAGTACGCCGTTTTCGTCTGAGGCATCAAGAAATATCTCCAGAAAATTCGCTCCGGCAAAATAGCTGTTGTAATAGGCTTCGTCCCGGCGAATAAGGCTCTCTTTATCAAACCGTTCATTGAGATTTGTTTCGACAGTCAGATGGCGAATGCCAAGCAGCGCCAGGACAAAGCTTAATCCAAAGAGCGTGACCACTTTCCAGGGAGCTTGGAACGTGTGTTGCTCAACCCAAAACAATAGTTGGCTCAACAGGCGTTGCGACCGGCCATCCTGAAAGGTTTCGGCTTGCGGGCGTTTCATGAAGGAAAAGAGAATTGGACTGACAGTCATCGCAAGCAGGAGCGACACGGCCACCCCAAACCCCAGTGTAACGCCCATCTGCTTAAACACCGGGATCGGCACAAACACCATCGCAATAAATCCCACAAAGGTGGTGGCAGATGTCCAGAAACAGGCAGTTCCCACTTCTGTCCCGCTTCGCAGAATGGCGGTCATCTTGGAATTACCTCTGGAAAGCTCCAGTAAATACGCGCTGCACAGGTGAATAATATCAGAGGTGGCGACAATCAAGATGACAAGGGGGGAAATTGAATCGAAAATGTTGATGTTCTTATCCAGCAAAATGGAAAAACCGAATGTCCAGATAACAGAAACCAGGGATACGCTGAACGTAATTGCTACGGGCCAGAGACGATGAAACATCACAAAAACCACCATGAGCAGAATCACACAGCCAACGGGGAACAGGCGGGATATGTTCATATTCGATTGTACGATGATTTCCGGGATGGTGGTAGCAAATCCGACCCGATGAAGGTTTTCACGGGGAAACCCGGCCTGCTCAAAGCTGGCGAGCGTACTCTCAATAATGGCTGGCGAGCGTTCTGCCGGCATCAGTTCATCTGGCAGCAGTTCCACGATTATCGCGGCATGTGAGCCGTCTTCAGAGATCAGCAGATTTTGATAAAAGGGATCATTTCTGAGCGCTTCCATGAGCGGCGCTGTGTTTTCTGGATTATCCAGAGCCTCGTCAATATAGAAGTTGACAGAGAGCGTGTTATCTCCGGCAGAGGTGTGCTGGGCGTTGAGGAGGCTGTCAATTCTTATCACTTCCGGAATCTGTTCAATACCGGTTACCACCTGTTCAAGTCGCGAGATGCTTTCCTCGGAGAGCGGGGCTGCATCGGGATAGCAGATGATAAACACGCCATCATTGGCAAATTCCTGAATACGCTGTTTGTAGCGATTATATCCGGCATGATCGTCGCCGAAGAGAATGCTGCCAAACGTAGTCGCCACCACCCCTTGTCGCGCAATCACTCCGAAAATGATGGTGATCCCGGCGAGCACAACTAACACGGCGACGCGATAGCGTAGGAGCCAAATAATATACCGTTTCACCATGATTATCATGTCCTTTGGTTGATGGATCGGTATCCCGACGTTTAAATAGAGTGTGATACTACTTGGGTTGACAACTTTTTGTCAAGGTTTCTTTTTATATTCACCGCTGAGACGTAACGCATGAAAAACAACAGATACGTAGCCCTATTTTTCCGCGTTTTCGCGTCTCTGCGGTGAACTGACTCATGATACTGATTTCAGGGTTGACAAAATTATCCTCTGGAGTATCATAGAGTAAAGGGGGGAAGGCTTATGAAAAAGCGGGTCATGTATGGAGTTGCAAATTACGAAGAGCTTGTCCGCAAAAATGGCTATTTCGTTGATAAAACCGAGTATATCGAAAGATTAGAGCAGGTAGAGAATCCGGTGTTTTTGCGTCCCCGGCGTTTTGGGAAATCGCTGTGGTGCCGCATCCTGGAGTGCTATTATAATATCCGCCAACAAGAGGCGTTCGACGATCTGTTCGGGCACACTTATATTGGGCAGCATCCGACGCCCTCGCGGAATGCCTTTTTGGTGCTGCACCTGGATTTTTCCACGGTCGCTCCGGCAGGAACGCTTGCGGACATTGAAGCGAGTTTCAACGAGACCTGCAACTATCGCATGAAAACCCTGGTCGGGGTGAATGCCCGCTGGTTTCAGCAACAGGTCCGGATTGATCTCAAAGGCTCAGCCATCGCCAACCTCAAGGCGGTGATGAATGCAATTACGGAGTACGAGTTACCGGCGTTGTATGTGATTATTGATGAATATGACAACTTTGCCAATCAATTGATTGTAGCGCACAGGAATCGTCTGTACGCTGAACTGATGGCGGATGATGGGTTTTTGAAAACCTTTTTCAAAACCCTGAAAGAAGGGCGTAAAGACGGCGCGATTGCCAATGTGTTCATGACCGGGGTCCTGCCGATTGCCATTGACGATCTGGCCTCCGGGTTCAATATTGCAACATTTTTGACCCTTCACCCCAAATTTGACCAGATGCTTGGGTTTACCCAGCAGGAAGTCGGACAACTGTTGGATGCCATTTACCAGGATTACAACTTTGATCCTTCGACCCGTGGGGACGTAGAAGCTCTGCTCAAAAATCATTATAACGGCTATCATTTTGCCACGACGGATGGGGAATCGCTCTATAATTCCACTATTCTCATGTTTTTTCTGAATCAATTCTGTGATGTGGGAACGATTCCGAAACATCTTACGGATTTGAATTTGAAAACCGACATCTCCTGGATTAAGCGGTTAACGTCCTCCAATCCCCAGAAAACCGAAGCCTTTGTGAACCGCTTAACGTTACACAATACGATTCCCTATGACGAGGTTTTTCTATTAGAAAAATTCAATGCGTCCCAGTTTTTTGATGAGAGCTTTTTCCCAATCTCCTTTTTTTATCTTGGCATGTTGACCCGCCAGGATGACTTTTATCTGCGCTTGCCGAATATGAACATGCGCAAGATTTTTGTGGAGTATTTCAATGAATTGCACCAGATTGACGTGTCCACGCGCTACACGGAGATCATGCAGCAGTTCCTGGTCGATCTTGATCTGACTGCCCTGTTTGCCGGGTACTGGGCGCAATACGTGTCGCAACTGCCGGAAGCGATTTTTCAGCAGGTGAATGAAAACTTTTACCGCACGACCTTTTATGAAGTGTGCAGTCGGTATTTATCGCGCTGGTTCACGTGGAATGTGGAACGTTCGTATCCCCAGGGCCGGTCGGATTTGGAATTTGTGGGCAAATATCACGAACGCTTTGCCGGGGTCCGGTTCGTGATTGAATTCAAATATTATTCCAATGCGGAGTTCAAACGCCTCAACACCACGATTGAGAATGTTCAACTGCAAGCCGAAGATACGCGCCAGATTGCCGGGTACGTGGAGGGCTTGCAACAGGAATACCCCGAAGCTCAGATTACCCAATATGTCATTTATTGTATCGGGAACCAGGGCTTTCGGGTCTTTCGCGTCACTTCTCCTATGTAACGTGTGAATGTAGGTCGAACTTTCCAGTTCGACTGGTCGAAGCGGAAGCTTCGACCTACAGCGAGCACTTTTCATCCTGTGCATGTGTCCATGATGGTCATGAACCACTCCCAGCGGGTAATTTCTGGAGAGGTAAGGCGGCCTCGCCCCTACTTCGCAGCCCGGTACAAGAGTTTCACTTCTCCAGGTTGTAAGTGGTATTCTAAATACGCGGGGACAGAATCCAGACGATGGGCATGGGAAATATCCATGACATTCTGTGTCCCCAGGATACTCTCGACTGACAGACGTACAGTATGCGCTTCATGGCCTTCCGGGTTCGCCACCACCATAATTTTTTCCTGCCCATCCCGGCTCTCCTTCGTAAATCCGAACAAGCGTCCATCATTGAGGTGGATAATCTCGATATAATTGTCTTCCTGGAGGACACCGTAACTGGATTTAATCTCATTGATCGCGGCGATCTCTTTTGAGATGTCGTAATGAATCGGCTCCCACCAAGACGGATTGGTGTGGACAACATCAATCTGCCGCTGAAACCCATATTCAAAACCGATTGTGATTGAAATGCCTGAGCAGATATACGCGCTTAACGCATATTTCATGACGGCTAAGTGCTGATTCCCGCTGACCTCAGCGGCATACCGGATCGTATCATGATTTTCAGGGAAGGCGAGTGAAGGAGCATGTCGGCAGTATTCCCGGTTTTGCTCCAAAAACCACTGATCGCGCAGATTCCACCATTTGAAACTGTTCGAGATCAGATCAAAGCCTGCTTCGGCAATTTCTACGACCTGGTGAGGCTGACAGCCTAATGTTTCGCCCAGAAACACCACATCAGGATACCGTTCTTTGATTTTGGGGATGAGAAAACGCCACAGATCAGTCGGCACATGGTACGCCGCGTCGCAGCGAAAGCCCCGAACCCCTAAACCGGCGTAAAACAAAAGCATCTCCAGCCAATAGGTCCAAAGATTTTCACGGTCGCTGGAATGGGCATTATCAATTTGAGCCAAGTCTTTCCATGCGACCCAATTTGAGCCATCCATCGCCCCTGGATGTTGGAAATGTCCTTCATGATTGCGCACGTACCATTCCGGGTGTTCTTGCGTTAATGGTGAATCAATGGCGGTATGGTTGATGACAAGATCCATCATGATGTTCATGCCGCGTTGTTGAGCTTCCCGGCACACTTTTTTTAGAAGCGTGTTCCCCTTTTTGACATGTTTTTCGGGGTGTTCGAAGTCGAATGTGCCGGTAACATACAGGGGGTGATACTGGTAATGATGCTTGATGGCATAATCTGAACCGGAAAAGCCTGGGTAATTGAAGGGATTAATGTAAATCCAGTCAAAGTGCATCTTGTGAATACGATCAAAATGGGCGATCCATTGCTCCATTGAACCAACCAGTTTGGGATAGAGGTTATATATCCGAATACTTTTTGTCATAGCGATGTCCTTATTTTATACAGCATTATGCAGTTGTGTACACTCTGTTAGAACTGGGTTAATACTCGTGAAGAATAATGTTCTGAACGAAACAGCGCGTTCTGCACTCTGTCAAGAATTTTCCTTGATTTTCCTTAAAAGGTCTTCTCATGCGTGGAACTTGGTGAGAATGCAGAGCTCTTTTCCCGATCGTGAATGGAAAAATGGTAGATGGTGGGCGGTAAACGATCTGTTTTGTAGAGTTAATGAACCCCTCTAACTCAGAATTTGTGAGGGAATCGGACGAAAACGTTTAGCCGGTTGCTCCTTTTGAGGGCATTGTGTCATTTTTTCCCAAATGTGTTGCTGTTTTTTTTCTCTCATCCAGTCCCACACAGATAATGCCGAGGAAACCCATCCCAAAGAGCAACGTTGCCCAGGGCGCAGGGATGTGAGAGATCGTTTGGAAAGTCTGGAATTGTTGGATCTCACTGTATAGCACACTGACAAGGCTTTTCAGAAATGCAAAGTATACATGGATTGTTCCCCAAACGGTCCCAGCCATGACGACCGATATGCTGATCAGAATGCTATAATGCTTGTGGATGTTTTTCATGAGCCCTGCATGTATCCTCCGGGTTAGAGCCAGGTCCCTTTTTGCTCCCCTTTCTTCAGTTAGGAGAGGGACTGGGGGAAAGGTTAAAAAACGTGAAGCTATTTTCTTTCCGCCCTTGTGGTGGTGCTGACACACCCTGAGACGGCAGTCATGCTAAAACGTTGAGTAAAATATGTAAATAATGACAACCATCACTATTGTTAACTAGCAAAATATATGCCAAAACTATTAACTTGTGTAAATTACTTCTTCATCCCTGTATATCAGCGAATTCATGGTGTTTTTGATATTATGCTCTTTGAAAGATGGGGTGAAATGGTAACAAAAATTGTCACTACTAACTGACGTAAATTGTCATTTATTGTTATATATAACAGACGATTTTTGTCTGTTAAGATGAATGGACGCTTGAGAATGGTAATTAACGTGAATACTGAAAAGAGAAGCCGTGCATGACCATCAATGGACCCACGCACCGAATGAAACGTGGTTCGGGCCGCATGGAGGTCGAAGCGTCTGCTTCGACCGGTCGAACTGGAACGTTCGACCTACACCCACTTTACATAGGAGAACCAATTGTGTTTTGACGAAAGTCAAATCTTGTCCCCTGACAGGGTTTGAAACCCTGTCAGGGGACAATTATCACGCTTACCAATCACGTGTGGCTCATCGGCCAGGCCGCAGAAGGAGGTTTGGCGTAAGATGATTTACTTAATGACCATTGGGGAAAAGAGAGGAACCCCAAATTTGTCTTTGCCAAACTCTTGAATGATCTTTTGACCTTCCGGCGACGTCACCCACCCGATAAACGCCATCGCATAGACATATTTTACGTGTGGATATTTGGCAGGGTTGACAGCAATAATCCCATAGGGATTATAGAGAATTGGATCGCCCTCAGTCAGGACGTTCAAGTTGATTTTTTCTGAAAATGCCAGATATGTCCCGCGATCAGCCATTGTATACGCCTGCTTATCATTTGCGATGGTCAGCACTGCTCCCATGCCTTGTCCGGCTTCCTGATACCATTTGCCCTCGGGGGTCAGACCGACTTCCTTCCAGATAATCTTTTCTTTTTTGTTGGTTCCGGAATCATCGCCGCGAGAGATAAACTCAGCCTGAGCCTCTGCGATTTTCTGGAACGCTTCAGCAGCACTTTTTGCGGATTTGACGCCAGCCGGATCGCTTTCCGGGCCGATAATGACAAAATCATTATACATCACATCCCGCCGGTTGACGCCATTTCCATCAGCAACAAATTTATCTTCAGAGGGGCGGGCATGAACAAACACAATATCTACATCCCCATTGGCTCCGAGGGCTAACGCTTTTCCCGTCCCCACGGCAATTACATCGACTTTCACGTGAAGCATCTCTTCAAACGGAGGGAGCAGCGCATCCAGCAAGCCTGAGTTCTCCGTGCTGGTCGTGGTGGACATTTTCAAATGTTCCTGGGCAAAACTTCCACTGGCAAATAAATAACTTATCGCGAGTACGACAACAAGCGCGCGCAGGTATTTTTTCATAATTCTCATATTTTACAACACAACATAGAAGGGCTATGAAGTGTTGAAGGACGCCTTTTTCGTCCGTGTCAAAAACGTTGCGTGTCAGAATGTGTAATACAACAAGTATAACTTAAGGTCTGTATAAGATACTTTTCGTCAATAAAAAAATGATAACGTTTAAATAAGTTTTAAATAACCTATATGATTCTATGATGACCGACGTGGGAATATTGGCTTTTTCTTGACAAATTTTTATACCTTTCTGTAGGGTAACGCATGTAAATATTTGACGATCTTCGTTTTTATTGGTCGTGGTGAGCAGCCAACTCTGGCAGAATTTCAAACCCTGACAGGAGTTGGTTTCACTGGCGGTATAACACTTCATACGTGGGGGAACCACAAATGTTTCGGAAAATACTCTCTATGCTGTTTGGTTTCTATCTCCTGCTTTTTCCGACACTCTGTTGGGGAGGCATGACGTCACATTCCGGCGATATGACCCTGTTCCATCAGGAAGGCGAGCATTTTTCTCTTTTATTGGGTGTATCCATCCTGGCAGAGTCCGGAGAGATGGCCTATACCATTCAGGGACCAGAGGATGGAGGGTGGAAAAGCTCTCTGGAGTGGCCTCTTAAAAAAATTTGGTATGCTGGAGGAGTTGGGTCTTTGAGCTTTTCTCAGAGATTTACGCTGACCGCTGGAGTATGGGAGGACATTACCAATGATGCGGGAATGATGAAGGACAGTGATTGGCTCTATGCGGTTTACGGAAATACGAAGGTGATCTACTCTGAAACGCACACGACCGTGAGTGCCACTCATATTGATGTCAACGCACGCTATAATTTGGGGCAGAGTAAAAACGTGGCGTTTGGGGCCATCCTCGGCTATGCCTTGACAAAGTGGGATTGGACCGCCCGGGATGGATTTCAATGGACAGTTAATCCGCTCTCATTCTATTACGGTCCTATCGAAGGAACCGCGATTACATATAAACAAGAATTAAAGGTTCCCTATTTGGGAGGCGCTCTTTCAATCTCTCCGGGAAACAGCCCTGTCAGCCTCCACTTGTATGTCCTGTATAGTCCGCTGGCCAAATGTGACGACGAGGACGATCACGTGATACGATCAAAGCTCAGTCAGGGAAAAACCGATGGTACCTTTGTGGCTCTCGGTGGAAATCTGCGAGTGAAAATGACATCTCGCTGGTCAGTCACCGGAACATTACATTACTCGGCGTATGATTTGAAAGGTACTCAAACTCAATATTTCTACGCCGGGGCGGATGAGGGAAAAGGATCGACGAATATTGATTTGACCGTTGAGGGTAGTCAGGCGTATTTTGGTCTGACGGTCGGGTACGCACTGTAAAAGAATCCGAGGTTGCCTGTAAAGCTGGAGCTTCACAGGGTGCTCGTTCCCAAACTGAAGTTTGGGAACGAGCACTTGAAATGACGCTTCCTCTCCCCTTATTCCCCCGCCCCGACAGGACGTCCGTCACTGACCCCATCGCTTGATTCGGCGAGAACGATAATCCGTTGTAGTTTTTATGCTTGTTTGTGCTGCACATACATTATCGGAAACGCTGCATAAAATGCTGCGGATTTCACAAGCTGTTTGACCTCAACCTGATCGTCAACAGAATGGGCATGTTTTTCTTTCCCAGGGCCAAACCCCACGCAGGGAATATCAAACATCCCGGCCACACTGACGCCATTGGTGCTGAACACCCAATTCCCAACCCTTTCAACCCTTTCGTCAAACATCTCTTCATAGGTGTTGACAGCGGACTGCACGGCGGGATGATCTTCTTCCACCATCCAGGTCGGGAAATATTTTTCGGTTTCATACACGAGCCCCTTATAACTTGGAGTCGAATAGCGCGGCACTGTGACTTCCGCTTCTGCGCCGGCCCGGCGGATCGCCTCCTTCACTTCCTCAACAGCAGATTCTTTGGTTTCCCCAGCGGTCAGGCGGCGATCAAGATGAATATAGCACCGATCCGGAATTGCGTTAAACGACGGAGTCTGACAATCAATGTACGTGACGGCAATCGTCCCTTTTCCCAGGAATGCATGGTCACGAAGCCGTGTGTTGAGTTGTTCGATTTCCTGGATAATCCTGGTCATTTTGTAAATCCCGTTGTCTCCCCGTTCCGGGGCCGACGCATGGCACGAGACACCGGTGGTTGTGACGCCGATCTCCATGCGGCCGCGATGTCCCCGTCGTACCTGGCAATCGGTGGAATCGGTGATAATCACACATTCCGGACGGATGTGATCTTCGTTAATAATGTACTGCCAGCATAATCCATCGCAGTCTTCCTCCTGCACCGTGCCGACCACGTACAGCGTATAGTCGTCTTCAAGTCCAAGGTCTTTGATGATCTTGGCGCCATAGACCATGCCTGGCAGCGCGCCTTCCTGATCAGCGGCTCCCCGACCGAAAATGATGCCATCTTCCAATTTTCCTTCAAAAGGATCGTGCTTCCACTGGTCGAGATTGCCGACCCCAACTGTATCAACGTGGGCGTCAATCGCTAAAATCGTTTTCCCCGACCCTATCCGCCCGAGCACATTGCCCATCGGGTCCACTGTAACCTCATCAAAACCGACCGTCAGCATCTCTTTCTGAATGTGTTGAATGACCCGGCCTTCCTGACAACTTTCAGAAGGAATCGCAATCAATTCGCGCAAAAATCGTACCATGTCTTGTTCATAAGACTGAGCCAGCTCTAAAATTTGTTGTTTTTGGGGTATCATAGTTTTTTCTCCCATGTCAATGGTAACCTGCCCTCCTGGCCCCCTCCTTGCCAGGGAAGATGAATGTGCTCCCCTCGCCTTCTAAGAGAGGGGCAGGGGGAAAGGCTGCCTGTTCACGCCGTGCGCATGCCGAACTGGAATTGTTCGGGAACCATGATCCGACATGTCACGAATGACTATACCTGT
>Ga0256845_1002152_pt1 | contig 14587 bp, 11 predicted proteins | sample RiftiametaG_FD_189101 | JGI IMG/M metagenome (GOLD analysis project Ga0256845, IMG submission 189101) | Tube worm associated microbial communities from hydrothermal vent at the East Pacific Rise, Pacific Ocean - Riftia | ecosystem: Host-associated > Annelida > Integument > Unclassified ...
ATCGGCTTCGCCTTTTGATGATGCTATTGAAGCATTTACAGAGTACGTAAAACTTTATCCTGATGCAAAATACACCGATGACGCTTATGATTTTTTAGGAAAAGCGTATAGAACAACAAAAAATTATCAAGCTGCAATTGATGCTTATGAACATATCAAAAATATTACTAAAGATATTGAAATAGCTTATCAAAGAATTACATTTTTTAGAGGTGTAGAATTATTTAAAAACAAACATTACAGCTCATCTATAATAAATTTTAATAAATCGTTAAACAACACTAGTTTTAATAAACCAATTAGAGCAAGAACATTTTATTGGCGAGGCGAGGCATATTACAGAATGCAAAGATACAACGATGCTATTAATAGTTTTAAAGAATTTTCTACAACACCCGGAGCTTATTCATTAACAGAATATGCTAATCTACATTATAATTTAGGATATTGCTATTTTAAACAAAAAAACTATAAAGAAGCCGAAACTTGGTTTAGAAAATATGCCGATATTGCTAAAGATAAAAATTCTGCAATAGTAAACGATGCATATCTCCGAATTGGCGATTGCTTTTTTATGTTGAACAAAACAAATTTTGCAATAGATTATTACAACAAAGCAATTATTGCAAACAAACGTGATGTTGATTATGCATTATTTCAAAAAGGTTTTTCTTTAGGTTTGTTAGGAAAAGGTGATGAAAAAATAATTGTATTGTCTAAAATTTTAAACGATTTTGACAAATCAATTTATGCCGATGATGCAAGTTTTGAAATAGGTAGTGTTTATCTAAATCAAGAACAATACGATATGGCAATAAATACCTTCACTAATTTAATAAACGATTATTCTAAAAGCTCATACATTCCAAAAGCATACGATAAGCTGGGCTTGATATACGTAATTCAGAAAAAAAATGATGAAGCAATAGAATCGTATAAATATGTTGTAGAAAATTATCCTAATAGTAAAGAAGCAGATAATGCAAAAATAGGATTAGAAACAATTTACGTAAAAATATTAGGTAATACCGATGAATATTTTACATATCTAAAATCAATAAACCAAACTATTAACATAACAGAAGAAGAACAAGATTCTATCAGCTATGCTGCAGCAGAAAGATTTTATTTGCACGAAGATTGCGATAAATCTAAAGAGTTATTTGCTAAATATATCAATAAATATAAAAACGGTAAAAATTTAGCAAGTGCAAATTTCTATAAAGCAGAATGCAATTATAAAGCAGGAGAACTTGATGAAGCCCTTGTTTCGTATTCTTATATAGCAAATTTGCCTAAATCTAAATTTACCGAAAAATCATTAGAAAAAGCCTGTGAAATAACATATTCGCAAGAAAAATATGCCGAGGCAATTGAATTTTATCAAAAATTAGAAAAATATGCCGATAAAGAAAGTAATGTGTATAATGCTCGATTAGGAATTATGCGTTGTTATTATAAACAAAAAGATTATACCAAATCTATAAAAACCGCAATAAATGTTCTAAAAGACAATAAAATTTCTGACAATGTACACCGTGAGGCACACTACGTTATAGCAAGTTCTTTCTACAACTTAAAAGATTACGAGGGAGCATTCGAAGAATATCAGATTTTATCTAACGATATTGATACAAAAGAAGGTGCCGAAGCAATGTACAGAATTATAGAAATAAATTATCTGCAAGAAAAATATGACGAAGCTGTAGCAGATATAAAAATATTTAAAAAATCTACCACCCCTTATAAACAATGGGTTGCAAGAGCATATATTATTTGGTCTAAAATATTTGTTTCTAAAAACGACTTTTATATGGCAAAGAAAAGTTTAGATGTTGTTTTAGGAGGATATAAAACTCAAAACGATGGTGTAATTGACGAAATAAACGAACAGTATGCTAAAGTAAATGAGCAAGAAGCTGCATTTGAAGAGCTAAACAAAACAGTTGAACCAGAAGTTATTGAAGAACCCGGCGAAGTAGAAAAATTAATTGATAATGATGAAGAAAATAATTCTGATGAAAACAAATCGGAACAAGAAAATACTGAACCCGAAACAAATACAGAATTAGAAACTGAATAATTTTAAGAATTATGATTGATACTCTTATAAATATAAAACAGAAAAAAGTTATTGAAGTAAAAGCAATCATTATTTTGCTATTATTTGTAACTTTTAGTTCATTTGCACAATCGCGAATAGAAAGAAACACTAACGATACAATTGTTGGCGATGTAGTGGTAATAAAAGCATATAGCCCCGCAGTTTCCGATGTAAATAAAATACAATTTACACCACAAGTTACTGATACTGTTATGCCAAATATTAGTTTTAAATATTATTTACGCACCTCGCCTGCAAAAACGCATTATAATGTAATACCTATTCACGCAGCAAAAATTTTGCCCGAACCACTTACAAAACTATACGATAATTGTGTAAAAGCTGGTTTTGGTTCTTACGCAACACCTTTAGCAGAATATTGTTATAGCTCGCATAGGTCCAAAGAATACTCATTAAATGTGCATCTAAAACACGAATCATCTACAGGCAAAATTAAACTTAACGATGATTACCCAGAAAAAGCACACTTAGGATATAGCAATAATTTAGCAGATATAAATTCTAAAATATTCTTTAAAAGAAATAAACAAATGCAATTGGGTATTAAATATAGCAGAAATGTAGTGCATAACTATGGTTTTAACACAAGCCTTTTGCCTGACACAATGCCTGACAAATCGGAATATCGCCAAAGATATTGGTCGGCAAATACACATCTCAGGTTTTTAAATACTGTAAATCAAAAATCTAAACTAAGCTATAACACAGGCATTAATTATAGCTTTATGGAAAATATTCAAAAAAGCAATCAACACACAATTGAAATTGATGCAACTTTAAGTCAATATCATAATAAAGAACTGCTAGGAGGCGATTTATTTGTAGGAGCTTATGCTTTTAACAGTGTGGTAGATAGTTTAATGACTGACCCTAAAATTTTAATTGAAGCAAAACCTTGGGTAAAAGTAAAAGGTAGAAAATGGGATGTTAAAGCAGGTTTAGATATCGTTAACGACCATTACAACGATTCTTCTTTTTATCATTTCTATCCAAATGTAATGTTTAATTTTAATCTTGTAGAAGATTATTTTTCGCCATATATTGGTGTTCAAGGAAAAGCAGAAGTAAATCATTACTATAAACTTATACAAGAAAACCCTTTTGTTTCGCCAAATATTATGCTTAAAAACACAAACCATATATTTATAGGTATGGCAGGGCTAAAAGGTAAAATATCGCAGAAACTATCTTTTAATTTTGGTTTAGATTATTCAATTATTGATAATGCATACTTTTTTGTAAATGACACAAGCGAACAATACGATAATTTATTTATTGCAGAAAGTGATGATGTTCAGTTACTTACACTGCATGGTCAGGTTTTTTGGGATAAAAGTAAAAGTTTAAGATTTCTTTTAAAAGGCGAGTATTTTAATTACACAATGAGTGTTTTAGATAAACCATGGCACAAACCAGATTATACAATAACTTTTAGTACATATTATAATTTAAGAGATAAATTTATTGTACGTTTTGATGTGTTTGCACTTGGCGAACAATATGCAAAAAACTTTTATGGACAAGAAAAATATATAAAATTAAAAGGTATGATTGATATTAATTTAGGATTTGAATACAGATATAATAAAAGAATTTCTGCATTTGTTAATTTCAACAATATTATAAGTCAAAAATATCAGCGTTGGAATCAATATCCAACACAAGGATTTAATGCACATGGAGGTTTAATGTTTTCATTTTAGCTTGAGTGATAAACTAGCCGCCAAACCTTGTAAAAATTAAATATCTCAATAAGGATTAAACTATTATAAAATTTAAGATTATGAATATATTAAAGTATGCTTTCGCTCTAATATTTATTTTTAACATGCAATTAATAATTGCACAAGACAATATAAACTACACAGCCGACAAACCATTTCAATATATTTCTAAATGGAAAAACGGACAAAAAAAATCTGAAGGAGAGCTATTGAATAGCCTTGAAGAAGGAAAATGGATTTTTTGGAATGAAGATGGAATAAAAAAACAAGAAGTTAATTTTACAGAAGGAAAATTTCATGGATTAATGATTAGTTATTACACTAATGGGCAAAAAAACAATGAAGTTAATTATTATTACGGTATAAAAAACGGACTTTATAACGAGTGGTACGAAAACGGAAAATTAAGTGCTAGTGGCAAATTTACCTTAGGACATAGAGATAGTGTTTGGACATATTACACAGAACAAGGAAAAATATTAAAAAAAGAAATGTATAATTATAGATACGATAATCCTAAAATTATAGATTTATATGATAAGTCTGGAAAACAAACCGTTTCAAACGGAACAGGAACCGCTGTCGAATTTTATGCCAATGGACAAAAAGCATACTCCGGTAGCTATTTAGATGGCAATAAAAATGGCGATTGGATTTATTGGTACGATAATGGACAAAAATCTGCACAAGGGAGTTTTAAAAATAATATAAAAATAGGAAATTGGAACTCTTGGTACGATGATGGTTCAAAAAAAAGTATAGAAAACTACGAGAATGGTCAAAGTAAATATTGGTATAAAAACGGTAATGTAGAGATGGAAGGAGTAGTTAAACAAGAGAAAAAACAAGGTCTTTGGAAATTTTATTACAATAACGGCACTCTTAGAATTGAAGTGAACTATCAAAATAACCTAAAAAATGGAATAAGTAAAAAATATTACGAAGATGCCAAAATTGAAACAGAAATAAATTATAAAAACGATAAAAAAAATGGAAAAGCAATATGGTATTTACCAAGTGGAGGTTTAGATATTGAAGGTAATTTTGTAAACGATATACAAGATGGTTTATGGACATATTGGAGAACCGACGGACAAAAAGGAAACGAAGGATACTACAAAAACGGAAAAATGGATGGCGAATGGAAATGGTGGTATAAAAATGCCAAAATATGGAAAATAGGAAATTATTCTATGGGAATAAAAAATGGCAAATGGGTATATTTTTTCGAAGATGGCACAAAATTTAAACAAGGACAATTTGAAAACGGAAAAGAAGTTGGAACATGGACAGAATGGTATGAAAATGGAAAAGAAAAAATGACAGGAAACTTTGATAAAGGCGTAATGGTAGGTCAATGGAAAGGTTGGTACAACAACTCAAACCCAAAATATATTATAAATTATAAAAATGGAATACAAGATAGCACTGCAACATATTGGTATAAAAATGGTAACAAACGCTTGTTCGAAACAAAACTAGATTCTGTGTATGTAGGAGAATATACTACTTGGTTCGACGATGGAAAAATTAACATAACAGGTTTTTTTACAAATGGTAAAAAAGACAAAGTTTGGTATTATTACGATAATCATGGAGTAAAAACAAGAGAAGAACATTACAAAAATACCGAACCAAATGGCAAGTGGATAGAATGGTATCCTTCCGGACCAATAAATACTGTTACAGAATATAAAGATGGCTTAAAACACGGACATATATTATACTATTCAAAGCAAGGAGAGGTGCTCTACGATGCACTATTTAAAAATGGAAAACTTGTAAAAGTTCTAAAAGAACAGAAAAAAACACAATAAAAAACAATAAAACTCGTTATAAATTATAAATTATTCATAAATATTATAGATATTTGTAAGCAATTTTATATTTTTGTAAATAACGAAATTTTTAATAATATGAAGAAATATACATTCTTTACTCTGATAATCAGCTTTATTGTTTTATTTTCAAGCTGTAAAAAAGATGATACTGCTCCACGAATTTTTTTTAAAGGTAATGCAGAAACATCGCAAACATGGGTGTTGCAAGAATACTATACACTGCCAACTGCAACTGCATCAGACAATGTTGATGGCGATTTAACAACAAGTATTGTAATTACAAACGATTTAACATTTTATAATGATAGAGTAGTTGCTGCAGATGGCACATATATTTTCCCTAATGGCTCTAAAGTGAAAGACGGAACAGAAGGTTTTGTTGGTAGAGATGGTAATTATACAATTACCTATTCTGCAACTGATGCTGCGGGTAACACAGGAACAAAATCCCTTTCAATTGCTGTTAAAAACAGTATGCAAGCTTGGACAGAAACTGCCTCGGGTACAAGGATTTCGTATCAAACAAAAAGAGAAAAAATAGAAGGAAACCTTGATATTGGAGGAATTTATAAAATATACTCATCGCATCCAGAAGATAGTTATCATCACCCAACTTACAATTTTGATGAAGGAGTTACTACCGACCTAAGAACAGATAGGAATACAAATTACAAGGTTAAAATATCTAAACTTGGAAATATATCAGGCTTATCAGTTGATTTTATTTTTAACCAATATAGTAATGAAATAAGTATTCCTACTATTATGGATATAGGTAAAGAATATGAAAATTTATCTGCTACATTGCCAACAGAATTTATGTATATTGTAACAGGAAATGGTGATTGTGCATATGGTATTTTTCAGTTTTATATTACATATCAAATAGAACGATATAAAGAATCAACAGCAGCCGACTATGATTATGAGTTTGGTGGAACTGTTGAAAATCCTAGATATTGGAAACACGAAAGACAAGCTACATACAAAGAAACTTTTATTAAAGAATAATTAGTTGTTTATAAAGTCTGTTTTTTGCGTTACGCTTGTTTGAAAAATGCTCATTTACATATGTAAATGAGCATTTTTCAAACAACGCAATACTTGAACTCAAACTTTATAGTTCAATCTCTTGACTTTATGGACAGACACTAAGTATTATAAACACGCAATTGTTTATATCTTTTACATAAAGCTATAAAAGCTATTGAGCAAACATATAAATTTGTTATGTAGTTAATAATAGCATAAATTTAAACTAAACAATATGCCTTATAGAAGATTGCCAAATACTGATACAAAAAGAGTTAGAGCTTTAAAAATTGCTTTAGAAAAAGCCGACGAATCTCCGGTTTTTAAACTTCCTTTTTCTATGGGAACCGTACAAAAAGTAAAAAATTTATTCCCTGAATTAGAAAAACGAATTCTGCTTCAAAAAGAAGCATTAAAACATCAAGTATCTAAACAAAAAGATTATTCTGATTTATACAAAAAAGCTAAAACTTATGTTTCACATTTTATTCAAGTAATGAATTTGGCAGTTATTAGAGGCGAATTAAGCAAAGATATATTAAAATTTTATGGTTTTACAAAAGAAACCGTAAAAGTACCTAGTTTTAAAAATGAAAATGAATTAATAGAAATAGGAACACGATTAATTGCAGGCGAAAAAGAAAGAATACTACAAGGTAATAATCCAATAACAAATCCTACAATAGCATTAGTAAATGTGCATTTCGATAAATTTGTTACAACAAGAAGATTTCAAAAGAAATTGCAAGAAAATTATCAACGATGCAATAATGATATTTCAGAATTTAGACCAGAGGTAGATAAGCTAATACAACTTTTGTGGAACGAAATAGAAAATTATTTTTCTGATTTATCAGATAATGATAAAAGAACTATGTCAGCTGAGTTTGGTGTGGAATATGTATATCGAAAAAACGAGAAACAAGAAAATGAAGACATTGAAATACAACACAATATAACAGAAAACAGTGTTAATAATTCAGATAATAATCAACAATATTCAATTTCGTTCTAATTTGTATTATTTTTGCATTAAAGTGTAAAAAAATACTTTATGAGAAATAAACTTATGTTACTCTTGGGAATATTGGTTTTTTCAAACTTATTCTCTCAAACAAAAGATTCTGTTTTAGTTACTACAAATTTTAAATTTGAAGATGGAATTTATATTGATTTTAATGCTGTTAAATACCTATCGCCAATAAATATTAATTCTATTATAACAAATTTACCGATTAAAGATATAGAGTTTTTTAACAAACTCTGCAAACAAGAATACATAGAATACTATAACACACAAGGCGAACGCCAAAAAATCAAGACAATACATATTTGGGGTTATGCTCAAAACGGAACACTCTACAAAAACAGTTCAGGAGATTTTTTTAGAATACCTTTGATATCTTCAATATCTCAATATGTTGCTAATGTAACTGTTATGCGAGAATATGCTAACGACCCTTTTATGAATAATAATTATTACTATAACGGAATGGGAACAACCCGATACGAAACAAAAGAAGCACATACCTTTATAATAAGCTTTGAATATGGTATAGTTTACGATTATGATTATAAAAACTTAGAAGTGCTTTTAGCACAAGATGAAGAACTTTTTAATGAATACACATCATTAAAAAAACGAGAAAAAAAGCAAAAAATATTCTTATATATCAGAAAATACAACGAAAAACACCCATTGTATTTATACAAAACCAATTAGCAATCAAAATTGATAATAAATACATTGTATTATTTATCTTCATTTGATTATTTATTGGCATTAATAAATTGGTAATTTGAAAATTAAATAATGATTGATTACGAAAAATTACAAATATTAGCAAAGCAAAAAGAAAAGGAAAACAAACGCTTTGCAAAAAATCTAAGAAATAAAAAACCAAAAGATTTAGACAAAGTTGTTTTGCAACTTCACAACGAGGTTTTTAATAAAATTGATTGCCTAGATTGTGCATATTGCTGCAAAGGTCTTGGACCACAAATTACTGAAAAAGATATTGATAGAATCTCAAAATTTTTAAAGCTTACAAGTACTAAATTTATAGAGCAGTATCTTAAAATAGATGAGGATAAAGATTATGTTTTTAGTAAAATACCTTGTCCGTTTTTAATGGACAATAATTATTGTTTTATTTATGATGTAAGACCAAAAGCATGCAGAGAATATCCGCACACCGACAGAAAAAGATTTTATCAGATTTTAAACCTAAGTGTTAAGAACACATATACTTGCCCTGCCGTTTACGAAGTAATGGAAGGACTAAAAAATCATTATAAGTAATGTTGTTATGAGTGCCCTTTTACAACCATAATCATAATTTTATAGTTCAATCTAAAGAACATAAAAATTTGATAAATAAAACAAGTTCTCCAAAATTTTGTCATTCTTGTAGGAATTGGAGGATAATATTCATCTTTATAATTTCGTACTTTATCTGTATTTTCCATTTTTTCTAAATTTCTATTAAATTAATATAATATTTACATCAGCTATTCTGGTAATAGCCACCAAAAAGGATAACCTTTTGCTTTGTGCATAAACATATAATGTAAAAATAATTTAATCCAGTGTCCTGATAAGCCAACAACCCCAACAGTTGCATTAATATCACGTCCCCATTCGGGGTATTTATCCCAATCTGGCACAATAGGCGAAACAGTCATTGTTGCCGCCTTTCCCTTTCTTATACCATAACCTGCTGAAACAATACAAGCTGCTGCCATTCTGCTCATACTAGCTTTGTGCTTATGCTCTGTTGTGTTGTTTTTTATCATATTAGCAATATTCAAAGCAATAATTTTACCTATAACACCCGATGGCATTCCTGTTCTTGGAGGTGCTGGGAAAATTGCAGTGCCATTTGCCGATTTCATTGGTTTAGACATTGTATGCGGTGGTGCAAAAGCAATTCCTGCCGCAAAAATATTTTTATATGTAGGGTTATCATAAGTCTCTGGCCAATCAGAAGCTTTCCATTCTTCAAATGGCTTTGGTGTATAATCTGCATCAACAGTCATAAACCCATTTGGTTTAAATAACACATTAGTAATATCTTTGTCCTCTTTGTCGAATGCTTTTATTTCGGCACCTGCAAAACCGGGAATTAACATTGCAAAATCATATTGTTGTGTTAAATATTCACCAGCCAAAGTTTCATAAAAAACTTTATCCTTTTCTACTTTATTTACTCCCGCCCTTTTTATCCATCGTATGCCATATTCGGCTAAGATAGATTCTGCAAAAACCTTTGTAGGTGTAACATAACCGCCACGTTTGATAAAAGCACCACCCATACCAAAATCTCCAAGTTCGTATTCATTTGTTATCCAAATAATATCGGCTAAATGCTCTAATTTTCGTTTTTTAACCTCAAAAGCAATATTTAGTGCATACTCGAAAGCTGCACCTTGGCAAGTTGCCATTGCATGACCAGTTCCTACCAAAAATGTTTGAGGTTTACCTTGTTCCATTTTTTGCAAGGATTTTTGCAATTCTGCCCAAGCATGTGCTGCATGGTCGTAGGAACATACCGAAACCGTATTTCCTGCCTGTGGGCCTAAACCCTCGGTGGCTTCAAAGTTTAACTTCGGTCCTGTGGCGTTTACCAAATAATCAAAATCAACTTTTTCTTGTTCGCCTTGTTTGTCGCCAACAACATATTCTACTGTAACAAAGCCTTTTGTAATCTCAGTATCCCCCTCTGGGTGTATTGATATTGCTTTAGCTTGTTTATACTCAATATCCCATTTACGATATATTTTATCTAGCTTAAATCTTACTTGATCTATACTCATTTGCCCAATGCCAACCCATATATTTGATGGTACCCATTGGTAATAACTATTGGGTGAAATCATTACAACATCATGATTTTTTCCTAATTTCTTTTTTAGAAACGCTACTGCGGTATGCCCCGATATTCCTGCACCTAAAACTACAACTTTTGCCATTTTATTTTATTTAATCATCTAAGTACCTAGATGCTTTATTCAGTGCGAAGATATAACAAATTTTTATCTTTATCAAGATTAATTATAAATAAAATTTATTTTCACACAAGTAAGCATTTGATTTATTGGGTATATCTACAAAAGGAGTAATAGTTTTAGTATTACACCATTTGTTATAGTATAAATTGACAGATTAAAACATAAAATTGATTAAAATGCTTAAAAAACATCTGTAAAGAGCTAAACTTATATTACTTTTGCATTTTATTTTAAGAATTGAACCTTATGACAAGCTCACAGGCAAAAGAGTTTAAACTTAATACAATTGATGAAGCCATCGAAGATATTAAGAACGGAAAAGTAATTATTGTAGTAGATGACGAAAATCGTGAAAACGAAGGTGATTTTATTACAGCTGCACAAGGTATTACAACCGAAACAGTAAATTTTATGGCAACACATGGTCGTGGATTAATTTGTGCTGCAATACCAGAAGAAACTTGCGATAGACTAGAATTAGAGTTAATGATTGGTAAAAACACTGCCCTTCACGAAACTCCATTTACTATTTCTGTTGATTTAATAGGCGAAGGTTGCACCACAGGTATATCGGCATACGATAGAGCCAAAACAATAAATGCCTTGGTAGATAAAAATACTCAATCGAATCAACTTGCACGACCGGGGCATATTTTCCCTCTAAAAGCAAAAAACAGAGGCGTGTTGCGTAGAGCCGGACATACCGAAGCCACAGTAGACCTAACTCGTATGGCAGGCTTAGAACCAGGCGGAGCATTAGTAGAGATAATGAACGAAGATGGCTCTATGGCTCGCTTACCAGAACTTATCGAAGTTGCTAAAAAGTTTAAATTAAAGATAATCTCAATTGAAGATTTAATAAAATATAAATTAGAAAGTGAAAGTTTAATTATTAAGGGTGTTGAAGTAAAGATGCCTACAAAATATGGCGATTTTCATTTAATTCCTTTTAAACAAAAATCTAATGGTTTAGAACATGTTGCATTAATTAAAGGAACGTGGAAAGAAGATGAACCAATTTTAGTTAGAGTTCACTCATCTTGTGTAACAGGAGATATTTTTGGTTCTTATAGATGCGATTGTGGAGACCAACTTCATCAAGCAATGCAAATGGTTGATAAAGAAGGAAAAGGTGCTGTTATTTATATGAATCAAGAAGGTAGAGGAATTGGTTTAATGAATAAAATTGCAGCTTATAAACTGCAAGAAGAAGGCGACGATACCGTTGATGCAAATATACATCTTGGCTTTGCTGCAGACGAAAGAGATTATGGTGTAGGGGCACAAATTCTAAGAGAATTAAATATTACTAAGTTACGTTTAATAACCAATAACCCAGTAAAACGTGCAGGAATAGAAGGTTATGGATTAGAAGTTGTAGAAACTGTTCCAAATGTTATTGAACCAAATAAATATAATAAAAAATATTTGGAAACAAAGCAGAACCGCATGGGGCATTTCTTAGATTTAGTAATGTATAAGCCAGAAGAAGATTAATCATTAAAATTCATTATTATGATTTCTAAAATTGACGAATTAATTCAAGAAACAGATAAATTTATTTCAACTTCAAAAGAAGAAATTGAGAAATTTAGAATTTTAATGCTTGGCAAAAAAGGTAAAATAACTGCCCTTTTTGCTGAATTTAAAAATGTTCCTAACGAGCAAAAAAGAGAATTTGGTCAAAAGATTAACGAACTAAAAAATAAAGCATTAGACAAGGTTAATGAGTTAAAAAATAAAGTATCATCAGATACTGATAATACATCGGGAATAGATTTAACTATGCCTAGCTCCGAGTTTAAACTCGGAACACGACACCCTATTTCACTTGTTAGAAACGAAATAATAGATATTTTTAACCGATTGGGATTTACAATTTCCGAAGGTCCTGAGATAGAAGACGATTGGCATGTGTTTTCGGCACTTAATTTTCCGGAAGAACACCCTGCCCGCGATATGCAAGATACTTTTTTTATTGAGCAAAAACCTGATATTCTTTTACGAACACACACATCGTCTGTTCAAACAAGAGTTATGGAAAATCAAAAACCGCCTATTAGAACAATATCACCTGGTAGAGTTTTTCGTAACGAGGCAATATCTGCCCGAGCACATTGTATTTTTCATCAAATAGAAGGATTATATATTGATGAAGATGTGTCGTTTGCCGATTTAAAACAAACACTTTTGTATTTTGCAAAAGAACTTTTTGGTTCAGAAACAAAAATCCGTTTACGTCCATCATATTTTCCGTTTACAGAGCCATCAGCCGAAGTTGATGTAACCTGCTCGCTTTGTGGAGGCAAAGGCTGTAATGTATGCAAATATACTGGTTGGTTAGAGATTCTTGGTTGTGGCATGGTTGACCCAAATGTATTAGAAAGTAATGGAATCGATAGCAAAAAATATACAGGCTTTGCCTTTGGTATGGGAATAGAACGTATTACTATGCTTAAATACGGAATAAAAGATTTGCGTCTGTTTTTTGAAAATGATGTAAGATTTTTAAACCAATTTAAAGGGGTTTAATTGTAAATTTTCCGAAAAGCTAAATAGATTGAGTATATTTGGGTTCACTAAATAATGCTATTATTTAAAAATGGTATTATATTTGCTAAAGCAATAAAAACTTTTTTATTATGAAAACAATTTATACATTTTTAATAGTACTATTTGTAAGTACTTCGATATTTTCGCAAGAAAAAGAACAAACAACAGCAATAACTCCGGTAAGTGAGCAAGGTGAAAATTTGGAGTTATCGGCAGTTTTAGATTTATTTAAAGAAGCGAAAAATTTAGAAGATTTTGAAAAACAACTAAATGATGAAAAAGTTGGAATTAATAATCTTGATTTAAATAATGATAGCATAATTGATTATATAAGAGTTGTAGAAAAATCTGAAGGAAATTATAGAGTAATTATACTTCAAGCAGTTCTTGGCGAAAATCAATTTCAAGATGTTGCTACAATAAATGCAGAAAAAGTATCTGACGAAGAAATTAAAGTTCAATGCCAAGGCGATGAAGAAATATATGGCGACAATTATTATGTTGAGCCAGAACCAACTGTTCATGTTCATGTGCATGTATGGCCAATTTGGGGAGTAATGTATGCACCACATTATACTTATTATCATTCTCCATATTATTGGAGATATTACCCGTCATATTGGCATCCATACAGACCTGTACCTTATACAACATATAGCCGTAGAACAGTTGTTGTAACAAACAGAGGTGTATATGTTCATAGCAGACATGCAGTTGTGGTTCGCCCTCCGGTTTATCGTAGAACATATTCTTCTAGAACTGTTGTTCATACAAATCCTAGATATAATAACAGCAGACCATCAAACGGAACAAATACTAGACCATCAAATGGGTCTGGAACTTCTAATAGAAATAATCAAGGAAATACTAATACAAGACAAAATAATTCTAAAGACCAACAAAATCGAACAAGTACTCAGCAGCGAAACAACTCATCTGTTCAGCAGCCAAATAAATCAAGCACTCAACGAAATAACCCTTCTACTCAGCAACAAAATAGATCTAGTACGCAACAAAGGAATACTCCTTCTACTCAGCAAAAAAGAAATACTCAAGCTCAACCAAGACAGAATTCTTCTTCTAAACAAAGAAGTAGTGGGAATGTAAATCGTTCTAGTCAAGGCTCTAGAAGTGCAACCCCAAGAGCTAGTGGAAGACGTAGATAATTTTAAATATACCTTATATCCGTAGGTTTAGTTTTAAAATATTAATAGTCAGGGCTTCACTATTTAAAATAAAGTGAAACTGATTAGTATTTAACAACTTATAAACTAACAGAGTGAAACCCTGACTTGCGGATT
>Ga0256845_1002153_pt1 | contig 14569 bp, 14 predicted proteins | sample RiftiametaG_FD_189101 | JGI IMG/M metagenome (GOLD analysis project Ga0256845, IMG submission 189101) | Tube worm associated microbial communities from hydrothermal vent at the East Pacific Rise, Pacific Ocean - Riftia | ecosystem: Host-associated > Annelida > Integument > Unclassified ...
GACTCTTCCATTTATGTACGAACTGCTGCCATAAAAGTGCTTGACAAGAACCCTACTGATTTGGTCATTGCTGAAATAAAGGATAAAATAGAATCTGGAACCAAAGCTGGAAAAGAACTTGGAGAAGGCATTCTTGATGCCCACGCAAACAACATTATTGTGCAATTAATGGTGTCAGATGCTTTTTTATACATATTATCTAATTATCTTGAAAAACAGGCTCCTTTGCAGGTTATTGAAAACTATATTGAATTTCAAAAAAACCGCAAACTCCACTCCTCTGCAAAAAAATATGAAAAAATCCTGATAAAGGAGAGAAAAAAAGAAAAACCGTACTTTACAATAATCAGTAATTGTAAAATTCGTACTAGGATATATACAAAAGTTCTGTCTGCTGCTGGTTATTTTACAAAGACATTTCTTAACTCCCAGTCAGCATTTGAATCCCTGATGACTGACAAGCCGTTTGCCGTGATTTGCAACCTCTTTTTAAATGATATGACAGGGTTTGATTTATCAAGGGAGATCAGGCAGCTTCACACTGAAGAAGAGTTACCTCTTATCTTTTCAACGTTTCAAAAAGATTTCATTAATCCCGATGAGAACATTATTGCATTTCCACCCACTCCAAAACAATTTCATCATTGTCTTAAACAATTATAATTGATATTATTCAGCATGATAAATGATAACATGCTGGACACAACACCGATTGCCATTGGTGCAAGACTGATAAAGAGTAAACACATCAACACCCTTGGATTGAAACCCAATTTTTCAGATTACTCGGAAACTGAAAAAAAACTGATTCAAAATGCTGAAAAAATCTACTTTCCAACTGCTTTTTATGCTGATCTTTTCAACACAATGGGGAAAAAAACATTTCCCAGCTTTCATACCTATAAATTTGTTCAGGATAAAATAAAACAGACAGCGCTTTTTAAAATGCTGGACATACCCCATCCAGACACTAAAACTTTTTATGGAAAAAAACAGCAAAAATCTATTTTAAAATATTTTCAATTCCCTTTTATTGCAAAAAAAGCACAAGGCTCATCAAAGGGTAAAGATGTCTATCTTATAAATAATAAAAAAGAACTTTCTCAATACCTTTCCCTTAGGCACTCTGCGTACATTCAGGAGTATATCCCTATTCAAAAGGATATCAGGGTTGTTATTATTGGAAAAAAAATCAGACTTGCATATTTTAGAAAATCTGGGAACAGCGATTTTAGAACCAATATTGCCCAGGGGGGTAATATTGTATTTGACCCTGTACCAAAAAAAGCTTTAAAGCTTGCGCTTAATACTGCAAAACAATGCGGGTGGGATGATGTTGGCATAGATATTATTAAAAAAAGCAGTGATTTTCTTATCCTTGAAGCAAACATGAAATATGGAACAAAGGGATTTAAAAAAGCTGATATTGACTATAAAAACATGCTTGAACAATTGATACTTTCAAAGGAGATATGATTGTAAAATGAAATATTTTACCCATATAGACACCCCAATAGGCAAAATTTTAGCTGTTAAAAAACAAAATATTTTATATGAATTATTCTTTCCTGAAAATAACAGACCAATAACTCCAGATGCTTTATGGAAAGAAGATAAAATCAGATTTTTAAAAGAGACCCGGGAGATTTCTGATTATTTTTCAGGTCAATTAAAAGAATTTTCAAATATTTGCCTGCCTGAAGGCACAGATTTTCAACAAAAAATATGGAAAGCTCTTTTGGATATCCCATATGGTTCTGTAATTTCATACCAGGAGATAGCTGAAGCTGCCGGAAGCCCGCAAGCCGCGCGTGCTGCCGGAAATGCACTTAACAAAAACCCCCTTCCCATTATAATCCCATGTCACAGGGTAATAGGCAAAAATGGGAACCTGAGAGGTTTTGGAGGTGGTCTTCCTGTCAAACAATACCTTCTGGAACATGAACAAAAATTCTTATAGCAGATCCCTCTCAAGGGGGCTGTTTATTCTTGGAAAAATTATTTTTACTTTTGGTTTATGTTGTTTAATCTGACCAATAAAGTCAGACATACCCTGAAAAGGCAATATAGGTGCTTTGCCTGTTTCTGGGATAGCCCGGGAAAAATCATCAAAATGAAAAGGTACAATAATTTTTGGGTTAACTATATCAATAAGGCGATCACTATAGCCCTCCCTTCTTTTCCATCCGGGTACACACATAAATAAAATATCACAAGTATGACCATCCAACTCAGATTCAACATAATCAGCACTGCCAATGTGCATAAATGTTGTACCACCGATTTTAATCTTTGGGATAAAAACCATGCCATGGCGATACTTTCTGCCTTTCATGGGCAGCAGCTCCTTTGAATTTATCTCACCGGGAAATGGTATACGCCCAAATACAACTTTCCCATGGACTGAAGGGATCATGGAAATGGCAATATCATCATCAAATTTAATCTCTTTTGGACCATTGCACAGAGTGACACGATGGGCAAATCCATGGATTTTAAAAAGAGTGTCAAGGCTTGTGCTTCCAATTATTTTGCAATCAGGTTTACAAATGGAATGGTTTGCAATGTACGGTATATCCAGTGCATGGTCAAGATGTGTATGCCCTGCAACAATGCCTGCAATCTTTGATGGAAGGAGGTCGAGGAATTTATCTATTACAGAAGTTTCAGGCTGGACATGCTTGAAAAAAGTTTGAAACTTTCCCAGCCTTGACAGATAAGGGTCAATAAGAAAAACACCCTGATCAGTTATAAACTCAATTCCTGCAGCTCCTGTCCATCTGACTTTGACCATCTTTTCCTCCTCCTGAACAAACCATAATCATTACCTCTTTATAAATTATTATAATTTGATTTACAATTTTTTTATTGACTTAATAAGATATCTTTGTTAACCATATCATTTTAATTTAGTTAACAAGGCATTTGTGAAAGAAAAAATCCTGCAAACACTATTCAAAACACCTGAAGATATACTTTCAGGGGTGTCTTTAAGCAAAGAGCTTGGTATTTCAAGAGTTGCCGTATGGAAACACATTAAATCATTAAAAGAAAACAGTGTTGAGATTAATTCCACACCAAAAGGTTATTCACTTGCCAACAAAAAAGATCTGCTCTTCCCTTTCTGTTTTGAAAAATATTCGGATAAAATTCACTACTTTTCAAAAATTGCTTCCACAATGAATACTGCAAAAAAGATGGCAAACAATGATGCTGATGATTTTTCTGTCATAATTGCCAGGAATCAGACCGAGGGTCGTGGCAGGCTGAAAAGAGAATGGATATCATCTGATGGAGGATTGTGGTTCACCCTTATTTTAAAACCAAATCTTCCCCCTCCCCTGGCATATATATTAAATTTTGCAGCATCATACTCCCTTGCACAATGTCTTAACTCTCTTTTTAAAATCAATGCAAAAGTAAAATGGCCCAATGATCTTTTAATTTCAAACAATAAACTTGCAGGGCTTTTATCGGAAATGGAAACTGAAGGTGATATGCTCAAGTTTGTCAATATTGGCATTGGCTTAAATGTTAATAATGATCCAAAAAAAGATATACCTGACTCCCTCTCCATAAAAAATATCCTAAAGAAAAATGTTTCAAGAAGAGAAATATTAATTAAATTTTTGACTATTTTTGAAAAGCTTTACCATAAAATCAATAATCAAACCATTGGCAAAAACCAGATTATTTCAATGTGGAAAGAGCACACTTCCACAATTGGAAATTATGTAAGCATAGAAACCTTCGGGGAAAAATTTGAGGGGTTTGTAAAGGATGTTGATCCGACAGGCGCCCTTATTCTTGAAACCAGTGACAAAAAATTAAAAAAGATAATTTACGGAGACTGCTTTTACAAGAGAAAAACATTATGAACACTTCAAAGCAACTTAAAATCATAACCTACTCTTCTCTATTTGTTGCATTGATTGCAGCAGGTGCTTTTCTTGCCATCCCGATTGGTCCTGTTCCCCTGGTATTGCAAAATATGTTTGTCTTGCTTGCCGGCATTCTTCTAGGTCCAAGATGGGGTATTGCTGCTGTGGGAATTTATCTTTTAATTGGTATCTGCGGTCTGCCTGTTTTTTCCCAGGGCAGAGGTGGAATTGGAATGATTTTTGGACCCACTGGTGGATATCTGCTCGGATATCTGCCTGCTGTCTTCACAGCCGGACTTATTGCAAAATTCTGGAATAATAAAATTATTGCAGATATTTCTGCCATGGTTGCAGGCTCAGCAATTATATATACAACAGGCATACCATGGTTAAAAGTTGTGACGGGCATGGGCTGGGGCAAAGCTTTGGCACTGGGCATGTACCCATTTATCATCGGTGATATATTAAAAATTATTGGTGCGGTGTACATAGCAAAAACAGTAAGACCATATATCAAACTATAGAAAAAACATATGAAAAACCTGATACAGACAGAGAAATTGACACATATCTATTCTGATAATAATTGCGGGATTAAGGATGTTTCACTTGGTATAAAAAAAGGTGAATTCATAATACTTGCCGGCAAAAACGGCTCCGGGAAGACAACACTTTTACGGCATCTCAATGGTCTTCAGAATGCCACATCAGGCAAAGTTCTATTTTCAGGAGTATTAATCAATAAGAATATTATTGAGGTAAGGAAAAAAGTAGGTATGGTATTCCAGGATGCAGATACCCAACTTGTTGGTGAAACTGTGTTTGATGAAGTAGCTTTTGGTCCTGAAAACTTAAAATGGGAGAGAGAGCATATAAATAAAAAAGTTGATTCCATCTTAAAACTTTTACACCTTACTCCCATGGCTGACAGAAACCCTGCAACACTTTCCGGCGGTGAAAAACGCAAGCTTGCCATTGCAGGTATTCTTGTTATGGAACCTGATGTTATACTTTTTGATGAACCTTTTTCCAACCTTGATTTTCCCGGTACATCAAATCTTTTATCTTTAATTACTGAACTCCATCAAAAAAAAATTACAATAATTATTGCAACACATGACATTGAAAAAGTCATTGACAAAGCCACAAGATTAATCATCATGGACAAAGGACACATCAAGCAGGATGGAACACCTGAAGAGTTGATAAAAACAGTTGAACAATACGGTATTCGTGAGCCCTGCTCATCAAAACTTAACTTTGGTATTATTAACTGGGCAAATTGAAACTATTTACCTACAAACATGGAAATTCAGTTTTCCATAACCTTGATACAAGATATAAACTTGTAATGATGTCCCTTGTCAGCATTGCTGTGTTAAAAGCATTGTTCCCTGCCCTTGCAGTATTATTCATTATACTGGTCTCTATAATGTTGAATATCGGTATTAAACCAATACAAGGTCTCCACCATATAAAATATTTTTTTGTTTTTCTTATTTTTATCTTTATTTCAAGAATTCTCACAACACCTGGTGATACAATATTTTCCCTATCTGGAATAACAATATCCATTGAAGGTATTAAAACCGGTGCTCAAATTACCATGAGATACCTGATCATCATACTTTTATCGATAATCTTTTCCAATACCACCAAACCCTCATCCATTAAAGGAGCTGTCCAGTGGTTTTTAAAACCCCTGCCATTTATCCCTGAAAAAAAGGCAGGTCTCATGGTAGGGCTTTCAATAAGGTTTTTACCTTTAATAATTGAACAGGTTCAGCAGATAGCTTATGCACAAAAAGCAAGGTGCTCTGACAATCAAAAAAACCCTGTAAAAAAAATTATAAAACTTGTTCCTGCAGTTTTAAGAAAAACCTTTCAAACAGCAGACAGTCTTGCCCTTGCCATGGAATCAAGGGGTTTTTCTGAAGAGAGAACCGAACCTGAGTTTAATAAATCAGGCAGAGAGATAATATCACTCTCTTTAACATTAATTATTGCTACAATATTAGTACTTTACTAAAGTACCATTTTCAATAAAATACATCACCTTTTACTTGATTTTAAAAACTCTTTTCTATAAAGTATCATTACAATTTATTTTCATTACTAATCAAAGTTGACTATATACAATAATATTGATTGTGGGCATACTTTTGAAAAGGATATAAATATGACAAAACTTGAACAGGAGTTGTTTGGTGCTGATCTGTTTGATTTAAGGGCAAAACAGTCTGTAAGGGCAACCTTCAAACTCTCGCGAAAAGCAATTGATTCTTTAGGGCTTGTTGCCCTGCACATGGGGATAAAGCAAAAATCTCTTTTTGATCATATCATTGAAGATGCTTCTGTCTTAAAAGAGATTGCAAGAAGGATTCAAATCCAGAAATTCAAGGAAAAAACAAGGATTCAAAAGACATATGTTTTGAGCAGAAAAACCATAGAAATCCTTGAAGCAATCTCTGATACCCACGATCTTCCAAGGGATGCTCTTGTGGAATATTCCATTATGCAGCTGGGATCTGTAATTATAGCTGAAAAAGAGAACCATAAGATAAGAAAAGAACTTTTCAAAAAAGTTTTGAAACACTTTAATAAAGGAAGAGAGCTTTTTACAACGTCACTGGAACTTTTAGGAGAGAGTGATCCCTTCTGCAAAAAGCTTGAAAAAGCCCTTCTTGCTTTTAATAAGGAAAAAAATGAAATTGAATCTTTCTTAAAAAAAAGCAAACCCCTTGAAGATTTTTAAAAAAACCTTTATTTTAGCTAAAATGATATTAAAGAGACAGGAGGTATGAACCTTGATTGAGGTTAAAAATCTTATAAAAAATTACAATGGTTTTTGTGCAGTTGATGACATAAGTTTTAAAGTAAAAACAGGAGAAATCCTTGGCTTGCTGGGTCCTAATGGTGCAGGTAAAACCACTACTTTAAGAATGTTAACTGCCTTTTTTGAACCAAGCGCCGGTGAGATAGAGATAAAAAATCTGAAGATCAGAGAAGATGCACTTAAAATCAAGAATTTAATTGGATATCTTCCTGAGTCTGCTCCTCTGTATCACAATATGCTTGTATTTGATTATCTTGTTTATGTTGCAAAAATTAAAGGCATTAAACAAGAAGACATTAATGACAGGCTTGCAAGGATGAGTTCCCTGTGCGGGCTATCTGAAATCATGCACAAACCTGTTTGTGAACTATCTAAAGGATTAAACCAACGTGTAGGTCTTGCCCATGCAATGATCTCTGATCCTGAAATACTTATTTTAGATGAACCAACATCAGGGCTTGATCCAAACCAGATAGTTGAAATACGAAAAATTATTAAAAACATAGGTAAAGAGAAAACCATAATTCTCTCGACGCATATATTAAGCGAGGCTGAAGCCACATGTGACAGAATCCTTATTATTGATAAGGGCAAAATTGTTGCAGATGATACTGCTGAGAATCTAAAGGAGGGTGCAAAGAGTGAATCACACATTACTCTTTCGCTCTATGATGCCGATGCAGGAGAAGTAAAAGAGCTTATAACATCCATTGACAGCAGCATTATAGTTAAAGATGCCCACTGTGCTGAGAAAAATGCCATCTCTTTTAAAATAAAGGTATCAGGGATTGATGACCCGATGAAAAAAATCTATCTGAGAATTAAGGAGACTGACTGGATAATCTGTGAATTTAAACATGAATTCCAGTCCCTGGAAAATATTTTTCATAAGCTTACTACTGAAGATGGTGACAATAGTGACAATGAAAATGGTGAGTATAATGGAAACAGTAAAAATTCTCTAGCTCAACAGGAGGCTTAACAACAGATGACCCAGATAAAACATATAGCATTAAAAGAGTTTAAAGATTATTTTACCTCGCCCATAGCATATATTGTAATATCAATATTTTTAATTGCCACGGGCTGGTTCTTTTTTTCAACTTTTTTTCTTTATGACCGAACAAGTATGAGAGACTTCTTCCTTTTACTTCCCACAATATTCTCTTTTATTATACCAGCAATAACAATGAGGCTTTTATCTGAAGAGATGAACGCTGGCACCTATGAAACCCTTCTTACAATGCCGGTATCCTTTACAGACATTGCAATTGGAAAGTATCTTGGTGCAACCTTCTTTATTGTGGCAATGTTGATCCCCACACTGCTATATCCTTTTACCATCTCTTTTTTAGGTGATCTTGATGCAGGTCCAGTTGTGGGCGGCTATATCGGGGCAGTTCTTTTAGGAAGCACCTATTGTGCAATTGGTCTTTTTGCTTCATCCTTAACAAGAAATCAAATTGTTGCATTTATTATTGGTACTGCCATCTGCTTTATATTAACAATTTTGAACAAACTGCTTTTTTTCATTCCAGAAGTCTTTACATCCCTGGTTGAATATATGGGAGCAAACTCACACTTTATTAATATTTCAAAAGGGGTGATTGACACAAGAGATATTATATATTTTGCGAGTATTATATTTATTTCCATCTTTGGAACCTATCTTGCGATGAAAGAAAAAAATTGAGGAGAAAAATGAGTTTACTTCAAACAAAAGAAAGATATTTTAAATTCCTGATCTATTTTATAGTGATTATTTTAATAAATATTGTTGGGATTACTCTCTTTTTTAGAATAGATCTTACAAAAGACAATAAATACTCGCTTTCCAAGGCAAGTAGAGAAGTTGTTTCAACCTTATCAGACCCTTTGACAATAAAGGTCTTTTTTACAAAGAATCTGCCTCCTCCCCATAACAATACTGAAAGATATCTTAATGACCTTCTTGAAGAATACAGTGCTGTGGGCAAGGGAATGTTCAACTTTACATTTTATAATGTAACATCGGAAAAAGCAGGTATTGCCAAGGCAAATGAAAATCAACAGCTTGCAAATGATTACTCAATTGCTCCTGTTGAAATCAGGAGTGTTGAAAATGATGAACTGAAATTTAAAAAAGCTTATATGGGGCTTGTAATAATACATGGTGATATGATTGAAACCCTTCCTGCCATAACATCCATAAATGGTCTGGAATATAAACTTACAACAGCAATCCAGAAACTTAATAATAAAGTAAGCAGGCTGTCAAATCTTAAGGAAAAAATCAAAATTAAATTGTATCTCTCATCCTCCTTAAATACCATAGCACCTTTTATTGGATTAAATAAACTTGCCTCCCTTGGAAGCGATATTGAAAAAACCATAAAAATAATCAATGAAAAACATCTCCAGCAAATTGATTTTCAATTTATTGACCCAACAAAGGAAAAAAATATAAGTAAATTATTTAAAACCTATGATTTTATGCATTTAACCTGGCCTGATATCCCTGACAAAAAGATTTCAAAGGGAAAAGGTTATGCTGGTATTGCCATTGAATTTAAGGATAAAACTGTCAGCTTCCCAATAATTACCGGCATTGAACTGCCAATTATTGGAACTCAATACCAGACCATCGCACCAGAAGAACTTTCCCAAAAAATCTCATCAACTGTGGAGACAATGATTGGTATTAATCAGGAGATAGGATACCTTACAGGTCATGGTTCTCCCGCCTTAATGCCAGACCGGCTTGCAATGATGCAGGGGCTGCCCCAGAAATCACTTAATATTTTTAACCAGCTTCTTTCAAAAAGATATTCTGTCAATAGTATCAACTTGAAAAATAAAAATATCCCTGAAGGTCTGAAATCACTCATTATTGCAGGACCTGTAGAGAAGTTTTCTGATTATGAACTTTTTAAAATTGATCAGGCACTTATGAGGGGTACCAATATTGCTTTTTTCATTGACACAATTGAAGAGAAGATACCGCAGCAGAGGATGCCCGGTGCAAGACCTCAATATAACAAGCTTAATACAGAAATTGAAAAACTTCTTGCACATTATGGTGTCAGACTTGAGCAGGCATATCTTATGGATAAGAACTGTTATACACAAGCTATGCCCCCTGAGCGTGGTGGCGGAGAGCAAAAAATATACTTTATTCCCATGATATCCCAGGAGACTATTAACAACTCTCCTTTGTATATGAAAAATATCCGCGGGCTTGCTACAATGAAGATATCTCCGCTTGATATTATAACTGCCAATATTGATAAAGATAAAATAAAAGTATCCAAACTTTTCTCTTCCTCAAATCAGGCATGGCTAATGAAAGAGAATTTCAGCCTGAATCCGATAATGATAGCTCCGCCTGAAGCAAAGGAAGATATGCAGTCATATGCCCTTGCATATATGCTGGAAGGAAAATTTACAAGCTTTTTTAAGGATAAGAAAATTCCTGAAAAAGAGGTTGAAAGTGCTGATATCAATGAGGAAGATATTGATGAAGAGACTGCTCCAAAACTCAAAGGCCTGGCAGTCGAGAAAAAAATTATTGCCCAGGGGGAAAATGCCAAGATTTTTATTATCTCTTCTTCAGCTCTTGTATCGGATCAACTGCTTGATACCCAGGGTACAACCACCAATGCTACATTTATCTTAAACTTAATAGATCATCTCAATGACCATGACAATATTGCTGCCATGAGAAGTAAACAGCAGTCATTTAACCCGCTGCTTGAGACAACACCTTTTACCAGGAATATAATAAAATCACTGAACATTGCCGTATTGCCATGCATTGTTATTCTATTGGGCTTTATTGTCCTGCTCAAACGATCTTTAAGAAAGAAAAAAATTAAACTTCAATTTACAAAGAAATAAATCAAGGAAAGTTAATATATGAAAAAAGAATATTTTTTACTTTTAGTTGCCATTATCGCTCTTTCAGCATATCTCTTCTTCAATAGCAGGGATCAGGGGAACTCCATGCTGCCTGAAATACCTGATATGGATGAGACCACAATTGAAAGCATTGAAATAATAAAGGACAGACAAACCATACACCTGTTTAAGGATCAAGACAAATGGGTTATTACAGATAAAAAGTTTGAGGGTAATGAAAGAATAATTAAGGAGATGACAGCTTCCATCAAATCTCTTTTACTTACTACCCTTATTTCAGAAAATGGGGATTTAAAAAGATATGACCTTGATAAAGAGAAGGCGATCAAAGTTATAGCTAAAGATGATAAGGATAAAATCATAAGAGAAATCAGCATTGGAAAAACCGCGCCCACTCAGCGGCACACCTTTATCACCCTTAATGATACAAAAAATGTCTTCCATGCAGCAGGCAATCTTAAAAGAATTTTTAACAAAACAGTGGATGGTTTAAGGGATAAACAGATTCAAAAGTTTAACCAGGACGACATTTTCAGCCTGGAAATCAGTAAAGGTAACATCAAACGAATAATTACAAAAAAAACAACTGCCACAAAAGAACCTTCAAAAAAAGAACCTGATGAAAAACTGCAATGGCAAACCAGTGACAATGCTGAATTAAAGCCAGAAGCTGCAGACAGCCTTGTTGAGACATTGTCAGATCTTAGATGTTCAAGCTATATTGAAACCCAGGCAAAAACAGATTTCCAAGATAAACCTGCCCTTTTAAAGATCACTTTAAAAGGTGAAAAAACAGATGAGCCCACACTTGAGTTTACAATCTTTCCCAAAGCAGAATTCAAGAAGTATCCTGGCATCTCTTCCAAGAGCAGATATCTGTTTCTCCTGGATGATTACATTGCAGATGATATTATTTCAAATATTGACAATCTCCTTAATATAAAGCAAAAGAGTGAAAACAATGGGGAGAACTCCTAGAACAATATACAAACTGTATACATGGCTTTTTCTTTTCCCCTTTGTAGCACTGTGTACTGGAATATTTGGCTCAGCATGCATAATTACAAGTATTACTGCCGGCGAAGAGTATACTGATATATTTGCAGTCATCTGGGCAAAGATCGCATGCTTTCTGGTTCCTGTAAAAGTAGATGTTTCAGGCAAAGAAAATTTCTCCCCTGATCAATCATATATAATTGTTGTAAACCATCAAAGCTTGGTTGATATAATTATCCTGCACGCATATTTAAAACTTAAAATTAAATGGATAATGAAAAAAGAGCTGGAAAAAGTATTTTTGTTTGGTCATGCCTGCAAAAAACTTGGCTGTATTTATGTTGACAGATACAATCATGATTCAGCTCTTGATTCCATGCAGGAAGCTCAAAAAAATCTTTCAAAAACATCTTCTGTTATTTTTTTCCCCGAAGGAACCAGAAGCAAAGACGGCACCCTTGGAGAATTTAAGAAAGGAGCGTTCAGGTTTGCCATGGCAACCAGGCTTCCCATTCTGCCTGTTACAATAAAAGATTCCATGAAAATTCTTCCCTGTGAAACCTATGATGTCACTCCCGGATCAGCCGAGGTTATTATCCATCCACCAATTGATATGAACAATAAATCCCTGGACGATTTAGACAAGCTTGTTTTAAGGACAAAAGAGACCATAGCAGCTGTTTTATAGTTTGACTATTCTTCCTGGGCTGCTGATCCTGCCAGCTTTGAAAGCAAATATTTTTCATGTGCTATCACCATTTTGATCTCACCATAGGAAACATCCTTGCCTAAACTCTCTTTTACCTCTTTTAGGGAATTGGTTTCACAACTTATAAGTTTCTCTTTAATAATTTTTTGTTTCTCTTCAATAACAAGCCTGCTGATATCAAGCTTGCCTTTTTCAACAAAAAAACTTAAGTGTCCTTCAATGGTACTCTTGACCAGACCTCGCTCCTGTGCAATCTCAGGGATGCTCCTACCTTTATTGAACAAATCAAAACTTGTTTTTTTTGTATTGGCTTGTATTGTTTTGGTCTTTTTCCCATCAGGTGCTTTAGTATCTGGTTCAACTTCAGGCAGCAACACACTGTTAATATCATGCAGATTCCGATAGGCACAAATATGTTCTAAAAGCTCTTCTCCATATTTTTCAATGGTTTTTTTCCCAACACCTTTTATTTTCTTTAAACCTTTTTTATTATCAGGTAGATATATTGCTATCTGGATTAATGCATTTTGATGTAAAACCATAAAATTTGGAACTTCCAGCTCCTTAGCTTTTTGCGACCGCCACTGCTTCAGTGTATTAAATAATTCAGGATGAGCAATATCTGATTCACTATACGTTGGTAATTTTTCCTTTGTCACCTTGTCAGGCACAAAATCGATCTCAGCACCTGAAATTGATCGTACATAAGTGGATGGTGAAAACCCTTTACCACAACTTTGAATTCCTGCGAAATTAACAGCAACCTCTTTTTTAAGATTATTCAAAGCATTGTTTATTTTCTTTCTAAGCTCTTTATTATCAGTCTCCACAACTATTTTTTGTACAAAATCGTTAAGGTGTTTTGCAAACTTATCTGTAAACCATGCAGATGCTTTACAAACTCTGTCTATAATATGCGCATCAGACCCAGGCAAATTCAACTCTGCTCTTTCAAAGATTGAAAACAGTTGATGCTTGAATTTCTCTGACACAATAAAAATATCCTGGACAACATCCTCTTTTTTTTGAAGAATATCCTGAACTCCTGATAACTGGAGAACACTCTTATTGCCAAGCAAAAGTCGTATAAAATAGTAAAACCTGTTTTGTAACAACTGGAAATCAAAACAATCAAGCAGTAAATTTTGTTGATATTTTATTTTAGCATTTTGCAATTTACTTTCAGACAACGAGTTCTGGCTGATATTTTTGTTAAACTGTATTACAGCATTATCAGTTCCTACTCCATTGGATGAAATTTCTGAACTTAGCACCATACCCTCTAAAGTCTTGCAACGACTTAATGCCACATAAACCTGACCATGGGCAAAAGCTGCCTTTGCATCAATGATTGCTTTTTCAAAGGTCAAGCCCTGGCTTTTATGAATTGTGATTGCCCAGGCAAGTTTTAATGGGTATTGCTGAAATTTGCCAATAACTTCTTCCTCAATCTCTTTTGTCTCTTCATCTATGGTGTATTTTATATTTTCCCATGTAATTGGTTTAACTAAAATTGTCTGCTCATCCCCGGGACAAGAAACAATGATATCACTATCTGAAATTTTTTCTATCCTACCGATTTTACCATTATAGTAAAGTTTTTCAACTGAACTGTCATTGCGTACAAACATGACCTGTGATCCTTTTTTAAGCTTCAGATCATCCGGGGTTGGAAAAATATGCTCAGGAAAATCTCCTGAAACTTGAGCCTGGAAGCTATACTCTTTTGTATTTAAACTTTCAAGCCTTTGTTGATTAATGTGGAGTGCATTTTTATTGTGGGTGGTCAAAGTAATATAACCTTCATCCTCTTGAGGCATAAAACCTGAAATATATCTGGAGTTAAGATCTGATTTAGTGGATTGATCAAGGTTGCCATCACGCACCTTATTCAGCAATGCAATGAAATTTTTATCTGACTGGCGATAAATATGTTTTAATTCAATGGTAATAAATTCAGAATTTGCCAGAGCTTTTGCACAAAAGAAATAGACTGATTCATAATGTTGTTCAATTAATGCCCACTCTGCCTGTTTTACAACGGGAGAAAGCTGATGCAAATCTCCAATCATAAGAAGCTGAACACCTCCAAAAGACTGATCACTTCGCCGATGATGACGTAATGCTGCATCAACAGCATCAAGCAGGTCAGCACGCACCATACTTATTTCATCAATGACCAACAGGTCAAGGCTTTGGATAATTCGCTTTTTTTCTTTGCTGAATCTGTATTGATGCTGTTTACTGCGC
>Ga0256845_1002154_pt1 | contig 14563 bp, 9 predicted proteins | sample RiftiametaG_FD_189101 | JGI IMG/M metagenome (GOLD analysis project Ga0256845, IMG submission 189101) | Tube worm associated microbial communities from hydrothermal vent at the East Pacific Rise, Pacific Ocean - Riftia | ecosystem: Host-associated > Annelida > Integument > Unclassified ...
GCGATACAAATAATTGATGACAAACGTTATGAAATAAATGAAAAAGATCTTCGACTCATTTTTGTAACGATCCACGAATTTAGTCAAAAAGTCAGTGATCTGGCTTAAATTCGTGGGGATCTCTCAGGTTTAATTGTTATAACAGCGACTTAAAAGCCTTATCCGCAGCATTAAGTGTTTTTTCAAGTGTTGAGTCATCATGGGCTGCACTTACAAACCCTGTTTCAAATGCTGATGGCGCTAAATAAACACCTTCTTTTAACATGGCATGAAAGAATTTTTTAAATGCTTCTTGATTGGAGTTCATGACTTGGCTAAATTTAGTGATGTTTTTTTCTTTGGTGAAAAATAAGCCAAACATACTGCCAACATGGTTAGTGGTGAAAGGAATAGAATGTTTATCTGCTAACGCTTGTAATCCGATGACTAAATTTTCACAATATTTATAAAGAGGCTCAAAAAAGCCTTCTTCAGATAATAAATTCAGTGATGCTAATCCCGCGGACATTGCAATGGGATTTCCCGAAAGAGTACCGGCTTGATAAACAGGCCCTGCAGGCGCTAAATATTGCATAATTTCTTTTTTACCACCAAAAGCTCCAACAGGCATACCTCCCCCGATAATTTTACCTAGTGTTGTTAAGTCAGGAATAACGTTATAAAGTTGCTGAGCTGTTCCAGGCCCCACTCTTAACCCGCACATGACTTCATCAAAAATGAGTACAGCCTTAAACTCATCACATAGCTTTCTTAATCCTTGTAAAAAACCGTCAACCGGAGGAATGCAGTTCATATTTCCTGCAATCGGTTCAACAATAATTAAAGCAATTTCATTAGCATTTGTTTCAAATAATGCTCTAACATTTTCTAAATTATTAAACTCTGCGGTTAAAGTATGCTTAGCAAAATCGGCAGGAACGCCTGGTGATGTTGGTTCACCTAGAGTTAAAGCCCCCGATCCGGCTTTAACTAATAGACAATCAGCATGTCCATGATAACAGCCTTCAAATTTAATCAGTTTGTCTTTACCTGTAAATCCTCGGGCTAAACGAATAGCCGACATGGTTGCTTCGGTGCCAGAACTTACCATTCTTACTTGATCAATCGAAGGGATCATGGTGCAAACTTTTTTTGCCATTTTTAGTTCGATTTCGGTTGGCGCTCCAAAGCTAAGACCATTTTCTGCCGCTTTTATTACAGCGTCTTTAATCGTTGGATGATTATGACCATGAACCATAGGCCCCCATGAACCAACGTAATCAATATAACTTTTACCATCAACATCAGTAAAGTAAGCGCCATTGGCTTTTTCTACAAAGACAGGGGTTCCACCAACACCATTAAATGCTCGGACTGGAGAATTAACAGCACCCGGAATAACTTCTTTTGATTGATTATATAAGTCGATTGATTTGTTCATGGATTACTCTTTCTTTTGTCATGATTTCATGCAAAGGTCTTATATATAAGAATAAAACTAATCTGCTAATAAGTCAGCCATTTTTGGACCGTTAGCGAGATTCTTTTGGTATATATCAAGTGTGATTTTTTCAACCAGACTATCAATTTTATCGCTTGCCATAAACATGTTACTAAAACCAGGCTTAACTGGATCAATATGGGTTCTAGCGGAATTAACAAAAGCTGCTATCAAATCTTTAACATTTTCATTACCCATTGAAATCCGCATAGTTGTTGGGTATATCCTTGCTTCTTTCATCGCTTCGGGTGATAGCTCTGAGTGAGAAGTTAACGCAGGACATAAAACCATACTGTTAGTTTGTCCAATGCTTACCATTAAGCTAAACCCCGGCTCTAAACCGTCAAAGAACCTTGAAAATGTTTCTCGGCTTATACCGGCATGCTCCATATCAACCGTAAATAATGAACAAGGCATTCCGCTAGTTAAGCACTTCTCTCTAAGATCATAATTTTCATTGCCTTTGACTGCATGAGAATTAACTTTAAAGTCTTCGTGACTGGCTAAAAAGTTAGCAAAGACAATTGTATTAACAGTTTTTTTAAGAACACGTTGCTCCAATGTTTTCATTCCAGTTAAAACATCGTAGGCTAAATCAGATGCTAAAAAAGCACCTTTAATATAATAGACATCCCAGAACATACATTTTTCCCAAGATAACCCATTGGCTTCACCGCCTTTAGGAATAAACATTCGATACCCTTCGCCAATGATCACGCCAGAAGTCACCGCACCAGTTCCTGAGATATCTTTGGTGTAGCTATGCATGACGTAATCTGGGCGCTCTAGTTTATTTTCTCTTTGCAATGGTTTGTTTAAAACAGGTGTTGCTAAAGTAGAATCTAACATCACTAAATGTTTACCACTATTATGAGTGAACTCACAGATCGCAGGAATATCTAGCATGTAACCATGAGGGTTACAGGGGGATTCGATATAAACATGCATTGAATTATCATTTAGGCGATCGTTATATTTCACCTTGATTTCATTAAAACGATTTTCAAATTCTTCTAATGTATAGCCATCAAACCATTCGATTTGAATATTCATTTTATCTTTACGTGCGAAGTGGTCGACTAATAATTGATGAACACCTCCGTATATGTTTCGTGAAACTAAAAGCACATCGCCATAATTCATAACATTTGCAAGAAGAGAGTCAATCGCAGCCATTCCACTATTAAAATTCCATGCCATATAGTCAGCCGTGTATGGCCCTGCTTCTAAATCAACAATCGCATTGGCCAAAGAAATTGAAGTGGGGTTTAATAGGCGGGAATATATCTGGTGAGTCATTTCTTTGCCTTGAAAGGCGTCATCAACCCATTCTGTACAAGCGTAGATATAAGTTGCCGTTCTGGCTATAACTGGCGTTGCCGAAAAAATAGCAGTAATGTTATCAAATAATGGATAACTACCTTTTGCCATTTGGGTCGTTGCATTGTTATTAAGGCTTTGAGCCGTTTTTCTAAACGGATTTTGTAAACCATCAAGAATCTTTGCTAACTGGAAAGATAAAAATCGTTTTGCGTTAAAATAGGCAATTTTATCCTTTTTATCGAGGCTTTCAATGGTTTCATTGGTGATTTGCCACATGCGAGACATATCAGATTGAGCGTTATAAAGACTCGTTACCGTATCTTTAAGTGCTTTGCCGTAGTCACTTGATTCATCAATACCATAATGGTCTAGTTGCTCTAGTGCTAATTCATCAACGTTAGTCGCTTCTGTAGTGTTTCGTTTTGGAGAAAGAATTTTTGCAGCTTCAAAACCTTGTGGGATAGTCATATTACACTTCCTCATATAGTATTTATTACGGAAGTATACAGTGTTTTTGAAATAAAACGCCAAATATTCATATAAAACACTATTATATTCGATTTTATTGCGCTAGATATTACTTATAAATTATTTTATTAACTTACGCCAAATTTTACAGTGATTAAATCCATTATCTTGTAATCGATGACGTATTGATTCTGTTTTACGCTTACTAGTATAGGGACCTAAAGTGACCCGATACCACCATTCAGCCTTGTTCTTTATGGGTAATACATTGGATTCATAACCAGCAAAAGCTATCTGAGCTTTTAATTCTTCGGCTCTCGATTTTTCTCTAAATGAACCGCAAGGCATAGAATAAGAGTACTGATGATCATCTTCCGGTAACTTTAAATCTTCAATTGGAATTTCAACAGTCTTATTCATCATTTCTTGATGAGTTCGGTAAAAAGGCACTTCATCTTCGGTTGCTTGTTTGCTTATATTTGTATTGGACTGTTGATTATTTGTTATGTTAATTTTTTTAGTTGTGGTTTTAATAGGCTTTGAAACAACGGAGGTTTTTTGCTCAACTCTAGGTTGATACCATTTTAAATAAACGAGTAAAGCAGCAAGTCCAGAAAATAATAAAAAGGCAAAAAAGATTAAACCAATTGGTTTTTTTTGTTTCTTTTTACTACGACTAGCACCACCTTTTTTAGCGGGGCCTTTCTTTTTTGCGTAATCTCTTGCCATTTTACATTTTCTCTGGCGCGCTAATCGCAAGTAAGTCTAATCCGTTAACCAAGACTTGCTTAGTTGCTGTAATCAAACAAAGCCGTGCATCACGCATATTGACATCATCAACAATAAATTTTTCAGCGTTATAGTAGGTGTGAAAATCATTTGCTAAATCACGTAGATAATGAGCGACCATATGAGTTTCTAATGATTGAGCGGCATTTTTAATTAGATCTGGAAATTTAGAAAGTCGATCGATCAATGCTTTTTCATAACGACTGGTTAGTAAATTTAAATTCTCTAGTCCATTCACTTGATCGCTAGTCAGTGATTGTTCTTTCATTTGCCTAAACACAGAGCAAATTCTCGCATGTGCATATTGAATGTAATAAACTGGGTTATCATTCGACTGAGATGCGGCAAGTTCAAGATCAAAGTTAAGCTGTGATTCAACTCGTCTTGCGGCTAAAAAGTAGCGTGTAGCATCTTTTCCGACTTCATCAATGATATCTTTGAGTGTAACGTAACCACCAGCTCTTTTTCCTAGTTTCACTTCAACATCACCACGCATAACGGTTACCATTTGATGTAAAACAACTTCAGGCCAACCTTTAGGAATGCCTACATCTAATGCTTGTAAACCGATTTTGACTCGCTCGACTGTACTGTGGTGATCAGAGCCAAATTCACCAATGCATCGTTTAAATCCACGATCCCATTTGTTGGCATGGTAAGCTACATCAGGTAAAAAGTAGGTATAACCACCATTTGATTTACGCATAACTCGATCTTTATCATCACCAAAATCGGTTGTTTTTAGCCATAACGCACCATCTTTCTCGTAAGTGTGCCCCGAATCTTGAAGTTGTTTGACGGTAGCTTCTACATCGCCTTTGTTGTAAAGAGATGATTCTAAAAAGAATACATCGAAGTTAACCTCAAAAGCTTTCAAATCAAGATCTTGTTCTCTCCGCAAATAGGCAACAGCAAATTCTTGAATGGCTTCAAGATCATTGATATCTCCCTTACCAGCTACATGCTTATCGGATGAGTCGATAGTCTCTTTGTTAATATAAGCGTTAGCAACATCAATAATATAAAGACCGTTATACCAATCATCTTGCCATTCATCAGATTGAGGAGTGAATTTTTTTGCGCGAGCCTGAACAGAACAGGCTAAATTGATGATTTGTTGTCCAGCATCGTTATAATAAAATTCGCGTGTAACATTCCAGCCTGTCGCTTTAAGTAATCGTGCAAGGCAATCACCGACGACAGCGCCTCGGCCATGGCCTATATGCAGCGGTCCAGTTGGATTAGCCGAGACATATTCAACACCAACAGGATTTCCTTGACCAACGTTGCTTCGACCAAAAGATTTTCCTTGGCTTAAAATTGATTCAATCACTTGGGTACTTGCAGATTGACTCAAAAAGAAATTGATAAAACCGGGACCCGCTATTTCCATTTTTTCTATTACGGTTTTGTTGCCAAGGTTTTTTACAATCAATTCTGCCATTTCTCTAGGAGATTTTTTGGCTGGTTTAGCTAATATTAGGGCTAAATTAGATGCAAAATCGCCATGTGACTCATCTTTGGTGCGTGTCACATTGATCTTTGCATTGAAATCATTCGGGATAATTTCGCTGGATTTTAGGTAGGTTAAAACCTCGTTTAACCAAGTTTCCACTACGACTTTCATGGAATTGAATCTCGACAAATAAATTGGCAATCATTATCCTAAAAAAACGGCTTAGTTACTAGCAAAATTAGTATCTAGGGTTAGGCATTTTTATAGCTCTGTTTTTGAAATGTTTTCTTTCCATATATTGATATAACTAAATTGGTATTCTTTTATTTCACATAAATGCTTTGCTCTCGAACAAAATCCACAACTAGAGCGTCCAAAAATGGTGATATTATTCATTGTTTGCGACTAGTTAATAATTTATCGGTATTATGTTCAATGCTCTTAAAATAGAAAAATACTAATTAACTATAAATGTCATAGTTATAACTAACGCTACTGTTTAATGATTAACCAAATATTTCAGATAATTTCAATTATGTAAAATACTAACAATCTCAAATAAAGATAAAAATGCGTAAATATCAGTAAAGATCATATGTTTAATATATATTTAAGGTTACAAGATTTACTAATTAATTTATTTAGACTGAGCGCTATGAAGTATCAAGCATTATTTTACAATCAGAAACTCAAGAAAAACTATATTATCCTAGGTAAAATGCGTACCAAATATTTTCTATGGGTTTGCTTGTTTGCGTTTTTTATATTCTGCCAATTTGGTGCAACAAAGCCGCTTTTGCAATTTCATAATTTGGATAAATCTGATGGACTAGCTTCCAGTGTTGTATATGATATTGCAGAAGATCGCGATGGATTTATTTGGTTTGCGACTCAAGATGGGTTGCAAAAATATGATGGGGTAAAGCTCATAGATTTTCGATTTAACCCGAGCGATCGGAATACACTATCAAATAATATTGTTAGGAATCTCTTATTTGATAGTGATGGATTACTTTGGATTGGTACGGAAGGCGGTGTTGATCTTTATGATCCGAAAACTGAAAGGTTCCAAAAATTAAGTAATTTATTTCCAAGTGATCAAACGTTACTTTCTAATCAAATAAGAGAGATCCATGAAACTGAAGATGGCATTATTTGGATTGGTACTGGCGCAGGACTTAGTTCAGTTAATTTAAAAAACAGATCGATAATTAATTATCCGTTAGCAAAGGTTAGAAGCATTTTTGAGGATGACTTTAACCGGCTTTGGGTAGGTACTTTGGGAGAAGGTTTATATTTATTTGATAGATTGACAAAACAATTCAAATTAGTTGATCGATTTAAAGAGCTAAACGAGAATAAAATTTCCACAGCGGGTAAAGAAAGCATTGTCGATATTTTTCAAGATTCATTTGGCCGGTTGCTAATTGCTACTTGGGGAAAAGGTATTTTAAGATTAAATCCAGAAACATACACATTAACACCGTTTTTGAACAATTTACCTAGCCTTTTTGTAAGAAGTATTCAGCAGGATGAGATTGGGCAGTTATGGATAGGTACCAATAAAGGTATTCAAATTCAGGATACGATTGAGCAAAAAAGCCAGCAAATATTTTCTGATCTTTCAAATATTGTTTCTCCAAGTAATGATAATGTTACTAAAATATTTCAAGGGCGAGATAATACTATTTGGTTAGGCACTTTTGGCGGAGGTGTTACAAGGCATCATCCTAAAAGTAGACAATTTGAAACATATGGATCTGAAAGTGAGACTGGTTTTGCAAGAAATGATGCAGTAATTATATCTTTTTATGAGAATGATATAGGAAATATTTGGATCGGAACTGAATCCTCGAAATTATACAAATTTAGACCAGAAACACATTCACTAAAAAACTATCCCTTACTTTTTGAGAACCATGTTTTTAATGGACCCATTCTTGCAGTATATCAAAATAATTCTAACAGAGTACTTTTAGGCACTTCGAATGGAGTTTACCAATTCAAAATTTTAGAAGATAAAACATTAAGTTACGTTAGTGAGTTTCCTGATAAAATAAAAGATTCTGTCTCTTTTATAAAGGAAGGTTTGGATAAGAGGCTTTACATAGGTTATGTCAATAAAGGAATATTTGCTTATGAAAAAAAACCACTAAGAGGGTATGTTAGAAGTGAAATTGATCTAGGAAAAATAAACAAGCCGCAAACCTTTTTAGCGATAGATGAAACTAAGTTTTTTATTGGCTCTCAAAGTGAAGGTGTTTATGAAGTTAACCTTAATAAATCACATGTAGAAATTAGTTTAGTAAATCATACTTCAGATCTAAATGTATTGGCTCTTGCGTTGGACTGGGAAAGCAATTTATGGGTTGGTACTTGGTCAAAAGGTCTTCAGATTATAAAGGGAGATAAATTAGTAGGGCGTTTTGATGAATTCACAGGAATACCGAATAACACTATTTATTCAATTATAGCAGATCGAAACTCCAATAAAGTTTGGACTAGTTCAAATGAAGGTCTATTCTCGATTAATTTGACCACTAGGAATGTTGATGTATTCGCATTTTCTGATGGACTTCAAGCAAATGAGTTTAATAGACCAGGTTTACAATCAAAACAAGGGTATATTTATTTTGGGGGAATTAATGGTTTTAATCGTTTTTATCCAAAAATTATACAAGATGTGATGGACATAAATCCTGTAAAAATTATCAGTTTTAGTAAAACTAATAAATTGGAAGATAGTAGCTTAAACACTTCAGTTCTTACATTAAATACAAATGAAGAAAAGAGCAAAAAATTATTAGAAATCGAGTATAACCAAACACCCTTCTCTTTTTCATTCTCAAGTCCACAATTCGGAAATCCCAAATTTTTAGAATATAGGTATCGCCTTAAAGGGCTAAATGAAAATTGGATAGTTACAACATCAGATTTCAGGAAAGCTGTTTTTACTCACGTACCTCCAGGTAATTATCAGTTTGAAGTACAAGTGCAAGGAAAGAATACTGATTGGAATAACTTGACTGCAAGTCAAAGTTTAGTGATATATCCTCCTTTATGGTTAAGCATTCAAGCTAAAATTTTATATATGTTTTTAGGGTTATGTATTTTTCTATTCATTATTTTTAGATTAAAGCAAAGGCAAAGAAAAGACATTCAGGCGCAAAAAGCAATAAGCGATAGTGAAAAAAGGTTGCGCCTAAGTTTGTGGGGTGGCGGAAATGAAATATGGGATTGGGATATTGTTACTGGGATTATTCGTCGTTCAAATGAAAATGATGACAAAGCTCACGGTATGCAAAAATTATCAATTCAATTACATGAAATGAAAGACTATATCCATCCTTATGATTTGAAGAATGTAAAAGATTCATTGGAATTGCATTTGAAAGGAATTACACCTTATTTTGAGATGAGTTACCGATTAATAAATAATCAGAATGACTATCGATGGGTTAGAGATCGAGGAAAAATCGTTGAACGAAACTCTAAAAATGAACCACTTAGGATGTCAGGTACTCAAATTGATGTCAGTGAACTACATAGAAAAGATGAAGAAATAGAACGGTTAGGTCAAGCTTTTAAAAGTACTTCGGATGGTGTTTGGATACGCAATAAAAGATTAGAATTAATTGACTGTAATCCAGCTTATGAACACATTACGGGGTTTACTAAAAGAGAAAAAGAAAATGAGATTTTGTGGTTCCCTGAATGTGGTGAGCAATCATCAAGAATTAAATCGATAATCGAAGACTCGCTAAAAAATAAAGGTGGTTGGCAAGGGGAGGTTTGGGCAGAAAGAAAAAATTCAGAACCTTTTCCTCAAAAACTTTCGATTGATACTATTTTGGATGAGAGTGGACAGATTAGGTTTTACGTTGGTGTATTTACAGATATAACTTATCGGAAAAAAACTGAAGCTGAGTTACGACGGCTAGCAAATTTTGATACTTTAACCGGCTTGCCAAACAGGGCGTGTTTGTTTGATCGTTTAGGTCAAACTCTTGATAAAGCAAGAATAAGAAATGAGAAATTTGCAGTATTTAAAATAGACATAGATAATTTTAAACGATTTAATGATTCGTTCGGACAGAAGACTGGAAATAATTTGATTATTCAAGTGGCGAGGAGGCTAACTAATTGCATTGGAGGAACCGATACCGTTGCGAGAGTGGGTGGTGATGAGTTTATTATCATTCAGGATGACATAGCTTCTTTTTCTGAAGTAGCATCAAGTGCAGATAGAATATTAAAAGAATTAAATTTACCCCTTTTTATTCATGGTCAAGAGTTGGCTCTTAATTTTTCTATGGGTATAACCATTTCCCCAGATGATGGTCTTTCGGCAGATAAACTATTAAGAAATGCTGATACTGCTATGTACGAAGCAAAAAAAGAAGTGCTTAACTCTTCACATTTTTACTCAACTGATTTAAATCAAAAAGCAAAACGCAAATTATCGATGGAAAATGCACTACGAAAGGCCATTGAAAACCATGATATTGAGCTCTATTACCAGCCTAAAGTTGATTTACGTAGTGGCAAAGTTTGTGGAATGGAAGCATTAGCAAGATGGCACTTAGTCGGTGTTGGAAATGTATCCCCTGATGATTTTATTAAACTGGCTGAAGAAACACGATTAATTTTACTGCTGGGTGAGTACCTGTTCAAAAAGGCTGTTAAGCAAACTAAAGTTTGGGTAGATTCGGGAAAGATGCTTGGACGCATGTGTTTTAATCTTTCCACTCACCAGTTTTGGAATCGAGATCTTTGTGAAGAAATCACCGGTATATTAGACTTTTATGATTTGGAGTCTAAGTACATTGAATTTGAGATTACGGAAAGTGCTTGTATGCAGGATGTTGAACAGACAATTGCACAAATGACTAAGTTACGGGATTTAGGTTTTTTAATGGCGTTAGATGATTTTGGAACGGGCTACTCTTCATTAGCTCAACTCAAAACACTTCCATTAGATACGTTAAAAGTAGATAAAAGTTTTATATCTAATATTGAAAGAAATAACAAAGATGCCAATTTGGTTAAAGCAATCATAGACATTGCAAGAAACCTAAAACTTAATGTTGTAATAGAGGGAGTTGAAACTCAAAAACAATGTGAATGTTTATGGCAAAGCAGAGCAAATATAATTCAAGGATTTTATTTTAGTCGACCAGTTGATAAAGAAAAAATGACAAGGCTGCTGAGTAAAACGTGGGAAAAGTCTGTTTATTTAACTAGCATTGATCTTAACGTAACTCCTTTGCTTTAACTTAATACTTTTGAATTGAACAAGTGCTTCTACTGCTCACTCTGAAATTGTAATCTTACATAGAGATACTCAATAATTGAGAACGTGAACAGTATCACATTTTTAATTATTATCTACCCCTGTTTGATAGATAGAGACATAGGATGAAAAAATATTTTTATAAACCTATTTTTTTCAAAACCACCACTATCAAACCTTAATGGGGAATACTATGACAAATCAAAATACTCAAAAAAACACTTATAAAGTAACGGCTATAGCTGGTTTTATTGCTTTTGCATTAACCGTAGGTCTCCAAGTAGCTTCATTTGATAATGCTAATAAGTTAACTAGTGCAATTGATGTTGCTCTTGGAACACAAATTGCACGTGTAGTAGGTGTTGATCCAGCGACACAAGTTATAAAATTTGCACGTGTGGTAGGCGTTGATCCAATGAGTTTGCATGCTTAGTTAACAACTTTGCGGTGAATATGGTTAAAATAAAAAACTTCCACCTCAATGGAAGTTTTTTAACTAATTGATTTAAAATATTTTTTATGAAGGTACGTTTTTTGCGGATATTTTATTGGTGGAATTACGTTGTGTATGACTATCATCGGTATTCCGTGGGGGGGAGTACAGTGCTTTAAGATTTCAATTCTTGCTTTTTTTCCATTTGGCTCTCAAGTAGTTTCCAATTGAGCTGAAAGCTCTCCCACGTCAACAGGTTTCCTCCAATATTGGTTAAGAAATTTCATTTTTCACTAGCTGCAATTTTAAGCATTAGCATTCTCTATTTCAATATGGTTTTTGCACGAATTTTTCTTAAAGATATGATTAAAAAAGAATTTTTAATCGGTGGAGCGATTGGCATAATTGGTATTCTAATGATATTTTTACCAACCATTGTATCGGATAAACATTTAATCCCATCGAACCACGCCATTAGCGGCGTTCACTGATCGCGCTTTGGCGCAGGCTTAGATTTCTCGTTCGATGTTAGTACGGAATATATTGCCTCTCTTCTTTATTTGTCAGTTTTCGGGTCAATTCTGGCCTTTGGTGCATTTTTGACCTTATTGGGGAGAATTGGATCCGATAAAGCCGATTATATCTCTTTGGTTTATCCTGTAATTGCACTAGTCTTTTCAACTTTTCTTGAAAATCACCAGTGGGATCTTACAGGGTTGATAGGTGTGGTTGTTATCTTACTAGGTAATGCGGTCGCAATGGGGAAAATTTTTCAGCTCCGTATTATTCACAAAACATAAAGCATTTCGAGTTTTACTATTATTACTGTAAAATCGCCGGAATTTATAGCATTCTTGATTTTTCACCAGTTTATATAGATAATTTTATGAATCATTCATTTTTAGACAATCTTCGAATTCAAATAGACGAACTTCATCAACAAGGATTGTATAAAGACGAGCGAGTGATTGATTCCCAGCAAAAAGCCGATATCCACGTAGCTAATCACTTGAATACTGGTGAAAGTGTGATTAATTTTTGCGCTAATAATTATTTGGGTTTAGCTAATAGTGAAGAATTGATCTGGGCGGGACAGCAAGCACTTGAAAAATGGGGATACGGAATGGCGTCGGTTCGTTTTATTTGCGGAACGCAAGCGGTTCATAAAGAGTTAGAAGGTCGAATTAGTCATTTCTTGAAAATGGAAGATACCATCCTTTATGGTTCATGTTTTGATGCTAATGGTGGCTTGTTTGAAACCATTTTGACTAGTGAAGATGCGATAATTTCTGATTCTCTTAATCATGCTTCAATTATTGATGGGGTGAGATTGAGTAAAGCAAAAAGGTTTAGATATGCTAATAACGATATGGCGGATCTAGAAAAGCAATTAATTTCAGCAAATGAGGCTGGTGCAAGGTATAAGTTAATAGCAACTGACGGTGTGTTTTCTATGGACGGCTATTTAGCTAACTTGAGTGCTATTTGTGATTTAGCTGAAAAATATAAAGCTTTGGTTATGGTTGACGACTCCCATGCTGTTGGCTTTATGGGTGAGAATGGTCGAGGCACGCCTGAGCACTGCGGAGTAATGGAGCGCATCGATATTATTACTGGCACATTAGGTAAAGCATTAGGTGGAGCATCAGGTGGATACACTTCGGGGAAAAAAGAAATTGTGGAATGGTTAAGGCAGCGTTCTCGTCCTTATTTATTTTCAAATACTTTGGCTCCTGTTATTGCTGCCGCAAGCATCAAAGTGCTCGATCTTTTAGAGTCTGGTAATCAATTAAGGCAAAAACTATTTGATAATGCTAATTATTTTAGAGAAAAAATGAGCGTGTTAGGTTTCAATTTATTACCTGGTGAGCACCCGATCATTCCGGTAATGCTCGGTGATGCATCATTAGCAAAATCATTTGCTGATGAAATGTTAAAAGAAGGGATCTATGTCGTCGGATTTTCATTCCCCGTTGTACCTAATGGTGAAGCAAGGATCAGAACACAAATGTCAGCTGCCCATGATTTCGAACATATTGATAAAGCGGTTACAGCGTTTGAAAAAGTCGGTAAAAAATTGGGTGTGATTGATTGAATGAAAAGTAAAAAAATTAAAGGTCTTAAAATCAAATCTTTAGTTAAAGCTAAAGCGGAAAAAGGCATTTGGTTACAAAATGTTGATGTACCGGAGTTCGGTTATAACGATGTTTTGATCAAAATAAAAAAGACCGCGATTTGCGGAACTGACATGCATATTTATAACTGGGATGAGTGGTCACAAAATACCATTCCAGTACCTATGACAGTTGGACATGAATTTGTTGGGAAAATTGAAGCCTTAGGCAAAGGTGTAAAAGGCTTTATGATTGGTGATAGAGTCTCTGGAGAAGGACATATTACTTGTGAATCTTGTAGAAATTGCCGTGCTGGGCGCCGTCATTTATGCCGAAATACGGTTGGAGTGGGCGTTAATCGCACTGGTGCTTTTGCAGAATATTTAGTACTTCCTGCAGTAAACACATTTAAACTACCTGACGATATCAGCGATGATCTTGCTTCTATTTTTGATCCCTTTGGTAATGCTGTTCATACCGCCTTGTCTTTTGATTTAGTTGGCGAAGATGTGTTAATTACTGGTGCAGGACCAATTGGTATTATGGCCGCTGCAGTGTGTAAGCATGTAGGCGCTAGATATGTTGTGATCACTGATGTGAATGAGTATCGCTTAGAGTTAGCTTTAAAAATGGGTGCGACTAAAACGGTAAATATCACAAAAGAAAATTTACCCGATGTAATGAAATGCCTTGGTATGACCGAAGGTTTTGATGTTGCGCTAGAAATGTCAGGTGTACCTTCTGCAGTGCAATCAATGTTGTCTGTTATGAATCATGGTGGGAAAATTGCGATGCTTGGCATTCCACCTTCTGATATGAGCGTGGACTGGAATCAAGTGATTTTTAAAGGGTTGCAGATTAAAGGAATTTATGGAAGAGAAATGTTTGAAACTTGGTATAAAATGGTTTCTTTGTTACAGTCAGGATTAGATCTTTCCCCAATCATTACTCATCAGTTTAGTATTGATGATTTTCAAAAAGGCTTTGATGTGATGGGATCAGGTCAATCTGGGAAAGTGATCCTTGAATGGTAAATTTTCAATTTTAAGATGATTTATAATAAAAACAAAATAGTATTAGTAGAGAGCTTTGCACGAAAGCACAAGTTTAGACGATAAATGATATAATACCATTTTTCAGAAACAAAGAAAATTCGATGGCTTGGAAAAATATAAAACAACAAACATTTGCTGATGACTTATTGGTC
>Ga0256845_1002155_pt1 | contig 14563 bp, 17 predicted proteins | sample RiftiametaG_FD_189101 | JGI IMG/M metagenome (GOLD analysis project Ga0256845, IMG submission 189101) | Tube worm associated microbial communities from hydrothermal vent at the East Pacific Rise, Pacific Ocean - Riftia | ecosystem: Host-associated > Annelida > Integument > Unclassified ...
TTTAAGATAGATTATGGTAAAGCACTTTAAAAATTTAAATACATAAATGATTATGACTTCTAATAGATGATGTAACTAGTCATGTTTTAATAAAATTATAAATAAGGCATACAATTCGGTTGCCCATTAAATTGACAAGCTGTAAATTTGTTGGCTGATATGACTTTACCCTCCTAGGCTAGAGCCCTAGAGGAGGAGCAAAAAAGTCAGCCTTAAAGCTGGCTTTTTTGGTTTTCAAGCTTCTGGCCCCGTAGTTCAATGGATAGAATAGAAGTTTCCTAAACTTTAGATGCAAGTTCGATTCTTGCCGGGGTCACTATTTTGCCTATATTTAAATATTACTTTTCTCAAATAATCCGAACCGCCAAAGTCTCAATACCTTCTCCTAATGAAAAAGAAAAAAATAAAGAATGTGTTTGTAGAAGGGGCAATAACCCCAGAGCATATTGCAAAGGCTATCAGCAACCATCAATCTAAAACACAGATTGGGGCGCATGATATTTTTTTGGGCCAGGTACGTGCAGATGTTATTGATGGTAAAACAGTAAGTGCCATAGAATATTCCGCTTATGAAGAAATGGCCAATGCTAAATTCCATGAAATAAAAGAGGCAGCTTTTGAAAAATATGATTTAAGCTGCATGCATATTTATCATAGTAGAGGAATTGTAAAAACTGGAGGAGTATGCTTGTTTGTATTTGTCTCATCAACTCACCGAAAAGAAGTTTTTAAGGCCTTGCACCATATTGTTGATGAAATAAAAGTACAAGTCCCCATTTTTGGAAAAGAGCTTTTTGAGGATGATTCCTACCAATGGAAAGTAAATACTTGAAAATCACCAAAAAATGGCTATAATACTTTAGGATTAGCTCTTATTCTAGAATCAATTACCTTAATATTAACACTAGAAACCCAAACCCACTGGGGGTAAAATTTGTACATTCGTTCTTATGAGGAAAGTATACTGTTTAGGGTTGGTGTTGGTTCTTTTTATTTCGTGTAACGGGAATAAAAAGGAAGACGCATCAGACGCTATTGTAGCCAAGGATTTTACTTTGGGGAAGCTTACCAAAATAAAAGTCACAACCCCCAAGGCAAAAGCTATTTTAAGTGAATGGCCAGAGTTCAATGCTTTGGAAACCAGTTTTAATGCATTGTATAAAGTGGATAGTGAGGAGGGTTTAACCTTGGTTGTAGAAGATTTAATAGAAAAACAGAAATTGCTCAAAGCTTCTGAATATCCAGAAGAGTTTAATAAAGCACAAATTAAGAGTAGACAAAACGTGCTAAAAACCTTTGTCTTAAAAACAAAGGGAGATATGGAATACGGCATTGACCCCCAAGAATCAGTACAAGAAATGGTCGCTGCATATAATGCGTTAAGAAATCAGTTTAACGTTATAGTGAACAATCCGTTGGATATACAATCAATATTGGACAAAAAATAAATAGTTGTTAAACTGAACTTGTTTCAATTTAACAACTATTTATGTCGCCATACGTAATCTGAAATAACCCAGATAGTTGTGCAGAAACCTTTCTAACTTTTTAAAAGTTATTCTTTTGGAGCCTCGGGCGTTTCTTTTCTAGATGTCAATGCTTGCTTGCTCAGACTTGCCAAATTAAAACTTGGGTCTAAGACAAGAGCTTCATCAATAGTAGCTATGGCAGTGTCTATGTTATTTTTATCCATATTGTACTGTACCAATCCTTTTAGGTGTAAAAATGCTGCTTTTAGAACTACTTCGTAAGGTTGTTGTCTTTCATAGAAAGCATATTTCATATCCTCTTTAGCGTTAAGAATACCGTATTCTATTAAAGAAGATGCACCTTGGTTATCTCCTGCCTGGATTTTTAAATCTGCCAGTTCGTAAGCTAAATATGGTGTTGGGTTTCTTTTGTGCAACACTTCAAACTGTTCTATTGCACGTTTTGGTTGGTTCATCGCTTTTAGAGAGATAGCTTTTACCTGTACCGCTAAATCAGAATCCGCATCATTTTTTTCAATGCCAATAGTATTTAAAGCTTGCATATGCTGGTTGTTATTGGCATAGATATAGGCAAGTGTATCTCTGCGCTCCACAGATGGCGTTATTACATTTAAGTGTGTCATGGCATTTATAACGCCATTTACATCGCCCTGTAATCTCATTTCGTTGTAAAAAGCTTCGTAATGCTTTTCCAGTTCACTTTTGGTTTGTGCACTTAATGTTACGCTAAAGGTAAATAGAACAACAAATAATATCCTTTTCATTTTTATGATTTTAGTGCGCCAAAATTATTAAATTATTTTGAGTTATCTGTTAAGGAAATCTTTAAATGTGATACTGAATACTGATTAAAAGTGACTTAACTCTTTTCTTAGACTTTTGGGGAACATTCTTTCCAGCCAAAAATAGCAGAAAGTCCTTTGTTATGGGCGTCGTATGAATGATATACCAGTTCCTTGTTCAAATCTAGAATGACAGGCCATTTAATTTCGCCAAATCCTTGCCCCAATAGTTTGTTTATGGCGATTTCTACCATTTCAGAAGATACTGAACCAACAATTTTAACTGATTCACCTTTTGTGTTTTTGGAAAGACCAATATAGTAATCTGCAGGTTTTCCTGAGAAGGAACACTTTGCGGATGAGGTTAAGGAATTAGAAGAATATTTAGATTCCTTTTTTCCTTTTGGTTTCCTTTTAACTTGAGAGATTACTTCCATATATAGGAAAGATATGTCAAAAAAGTTGCGGTTATCCTAATCCATCCAATACGTTTTGAAATTGTTATTAACAATTTCCTATTTCTACCCGTTTTGTTTTTTCAGACAATACTATTTACATTGAATTCTTCTCCTCACTCAAATTTCACGGTTTTGGTAATCAGAACGGCATCGTTTAAAACAAAGGGCATGGGGATATTATCTTTGGGCCTTTCCGGAACAGTAAATAATGGATTGTTCAACAAATCATTGGATGCCTCATATAAGGTAAGCTCCAAAACTGCATCTTTAGGGATGGTAAGGCTTAATTCTGTAGGTGTATTGTCCGTTATATAATGAGTGACCAGTTTACCTCTTCTTCTATTGGCCAAGAATTCATCAGATAGAGGAACATTGTTTACATTGGCTTTTTCTATTTGATTACTTGTAAAAACCTCCAATCGGTTTACATTTCTATTGGGCGTGATACAGATTTCCAATAACCGATTGTTCCCTATGATGGTATCCCATGTTTTTTCAACCGTAGGAGGCATTATTTGTTTCATTGGAGCATCAGAAACGTAAGTAAACCCTGTGCTATATTTACTGCTGATGGTATTGTCAGATAAATTTTCTGGAACTGATTTGTTATCCCCCAAATATTGTGATGTCCAATCAGATAGATACTTTTCATAAGTAGCCCATTTGGCTGAATTGGTATCGGTATCCAAAACATACAATAGGCTGGTAGGTTTTGCACTCTCTTCTGAAAATCCTGAATTAAAATGTGCCGAAATCATAAAACCTGCAAAGAGGAGAAGACTTAGAACTGCCAATCGATTTTTCTTTTTATAAAACCCAAAAATGGGCAACAGCAAAAAGAAAGTCAGGGTAGTGAGCAGTGTTGTGGCAACCATCATTTTTAATCCCAATCCCACAGGGAACATTTTAATAAAAGGCGTGTGGATCCATAAAGCGGGCAACGCTAAAAATACCAACAAATATGGACTAGGTTTTTTTTGATTAATGATGACTAGAAATGAAGCCAATAATGCCATTGTTGGCACAATAAAGAAACTGGCTCCTTGTAATTTTAAAGCGACACCACCACAAAGCAATAGCCATATAAAAATGGGAGCCACCAAAATATTGGGTGTGCTCACCTTTTTGAACTTGTGATAGATCCAAAAACAAATGGTTATGGACAACAGTACAAAAGCGGCAATATAAGCATGCCCATTATACGTAAACCCATGTAGTATATCTTGGTATTGTGGATAGCACCATTTTAGGAAAGACCAACTGTAGTAGCCTATCAATCCGTTTATGATAAGGGAAGCCAATAAAGGCAAAAATCCTTTGAGTATTTCCTTAACATCCAACACACTTTTTTTAAAGCCATACACTAAAAGGATGATAAAGAGTAGTACGCCTAGGGCAAACATGGGCCAAATCCACCCAAAAGGATAAGAAACAAGACCAAAGAAAGGGACATTAAAGTAGATGTAATCTGAATCACTTTTTAAATTGGTTAAATCTGTAGCACTAAAATGGTTCAATAAGGGCATAAGATAGCTTCCTTGGTGAGCCAGTGTTTTTTTGTCCAACCGCTCATAGGTGTCTTGTGCTGTATGGTAATCGTAATGGTCATCAATAAAGGCGAAATTGAACCCTTCAATATCCCCGTCTTCTCTAAAAACAGTAAGATCTGTATCATTGGGAAGCATTTTATAGATACTGTACACCAGTGAATTAGCCACAGGATATTTAGGATTTGCCGCAGTAAATTCCTCTATAAGTTTGCTATTTCCACCATTGGTTTCTATAAGCATATAGCTTGGGCCACCGCTACCACGAGCCTCAAAATTCAATGTCAACCCTACTTCTTTGGCCCAAGGGTGTTTGTTTACAAAAAGGTCGGCGCCGTTTAAGCCTAATTCCTCTGCATCTGTGATAAGAATGATAATATCATTTTTCGGGGTTGTATTTGTGGCCAAAAAAGCCCTTACCCCCTCTAAGATTGTGGCAACACCACTCCCTGCGTCACTTGCTCCAAAAGAAGAATGTGGGCTGCTATCATAATGACTGAGCAAAAGCAATGCTTTTCCTTTTTCTGAACCTTTAATTCTTGCCATAATATTAATGGCCTTGGTTAGATTTGCCCAATCTCCACCTGTGTATCCTTCTTGTATGGAGGTCTCCAATCCCATTTTCTCCAATTCAGAAACAACGTACTGTCTAACTTCTTTGTGTGCAGGAAAACCAACTGCATGTGGTTTTTGGGATATGTTCTTAACATGTTGCAAGGCTCTATCTGTAGAAAATGAGGTTTCAGGCAAATCAATGTCACTCTCATAACTGGGCATAGCCGACTTAAAACTCCAGTAAATGGCCAGTAAAATAAGGAGAAATGTAATAATGGAGGGAAATTTTTTCATTTGAATATTGTTATTTCATAAAAGTATGAAATTTTAAAAAGTTGAGGTGTTTTAACCGATATATTTGTGTAAGTCGCTAAAAATCATCATTTTTAGTAATCAACCTTAAAAGAAAACGTTATGGGATTCAAAAGTTTTAGAGGGGCCAGATCAAAAGAACTTTCAAAAAAAGAGTATGATGCACCCATACTTGTATCCGATTATATGACTAAAAAACTGGTAACTTTTAGACCAGACCAATCTATTTTAGAGGTGATGGAATCTTTTGCTAAAAACCATATTTCTGGTGGACCGGTAATGGATAATAATGGGTTTTTAGTCGGTATTATTTCTGAGGCCGATTGTATGAAACAAATATCTGAGAGTCGTTATTTTAACATGCCAATTCTGGATAAGAATGTGGAAACCTACATGACCAAAAATGTAGAAAGTATACCACATGATATGAGTATTTTTGATGCTGCAGGTGTTTTTCACAGAAGCCACAGACGTAGGCTTCCTGTTTTGGACAAAGATATTTTAGTGGGGCAGATTAGCCGAAAAGATATTGTGATTGCTGCCTTAAAGCTTAGTGGGCAGAATTGGAAGTAACCTAAATAAAGGGGAATATTATTCTCTTTTCACAATCATATAATAATCATTGTCCAAGGGTAAATAGCCAAGATCATACACAAAATAGTACACTGTGCCTTTTTGGGTGGTATAAATGCTTGTGAAATAGTCAAAATTAAATCCTTTGTCCAAAAGTTTGATCCTGGTAGTTTTGGTTTTACCATCTTTTAAGGAGAAACTGTCCAACACTCTGTAATTCTTCCGTAAGCGATTGTTAATGTTCCGGATAAGGTTTGTGCTGTCTTTATTTAGTTTGTTGTTATACGCATTGCGACAATAATCTGAACAGAATTTTTTATCTACCCGTCCAATTATTTTTTCATCACATTCTAAACATGTTTTGCCCATTGCTATATAGCCTTTTTGTAGTTTAATGGTATTTCATCAATTGCACCATCTCCTTTAAAAGATAAGATGTTTTGAGCATCGCCATTGAACGTCATTAAAAACAAAAGTAATTTTAATGTTGGGACAAGTTAATGATTTTTCAAATAGTCATTGAAATGTTCATTAGCAGTATTTTAGAATTGGGATTTTCATGTCCCTGGCGATATGCTTTGTAAAAAACTGGTTTCATTTTTTTATTCTATCCGTTTTAATTTTTCATCATAAAGCCCAATTAAAAGACTGTTTCCCTGATTGTCTACTTTAATCCCACCATATTTTGCTTTTTCATATTTTTCACCTTCCCCTTCTTGAAAAAAGAAAGATTCTGCTCCAATATTCATACTCCATTTACCAGAAGTATATTCAATAAGATGTTCATTGTCGTTTAGAGGCGTTTTCCCATTTTGAATTCTTACTCTCCTTGCAATGCCATTTGGTTTTAGTTGAACAACACAATAGCCGCGTTTGGAAATACTGTCATAGTTAGTATTGTCTGAAATCTCATACCTCAATCTCATATAATCCCCTTGCATTAATGATCTTGGATCTATAGGAGCCAACTCTAATAGAATGAGTTCTCCATCAGAAATTAAATTTTCTTTTTCTACAATAGAATCATTAAATAACACAAGTAGTATTACAAGGTTTAAAAGAATGATTATCCACTTATATTTTTTCATTTTATTGTTTTTTTATTAGTGAATAAATAAAATGCAAGAAATAAGATTCCAGAAGAAAATAAAATAATCGATTTGGTCAATAAGGTGAAATTTAAATCATAATAATATTGTGAAACAAAGTAAATAAGAGCGATAAGACCTATTGTTAAGCCAGTTTTGTAGTTGACCAGATAACACAAAAGAATTATTAAAGTAGCTCCAAGTATTGCAGGTGCAAACACAGTTGATGATAATATTAAAACACTTAAAGTGTAAATGAGTATTTTATTTTTTAAATGTTTGATTTCAAGAAGCCCAATGATTCTATGAACAAGATAAATAAGTATAAAAAATAATGAAATTGAAGATACCCAAATGTAATTTTCCGAAACTGAGAACAACCAATTTTTACCTAGAATACCCAAACCAAATAATAATGATATGATTAAGCCAATACGAATGGGGCTGTATAATTTAGATAGTTTTTTGCTTGTAGTTATAATTTTTGCTTCGCAGAATATAAAATAAGTCAAGATTAATGTAATCGCGGTATTATACAAATGGATAAGATCATCAAAACTATGGGATAGCATCAATGTTAGCAAACTAGCACTTACAATGAGGACAGAGATAAAGGATAATATATAAGTCTGGGTAATTATTAAGGAGCATACCGCTATTAATAGAAAACTAATGGTAATGACATCTTCATTGACATGCTGTTGAGATAGACCAAAGCCAAGTAAGAAAAATCCAATAACATAAATTGAAATACTTACTGTGTCAACGATAAGTTTATCATATATTTTGTTTAACCAAATGGCAGTAACTATAAAACCTATCCCAAAGAATAAAAGCCCTATTTCAGAATCATAAAATCCTGCAATAAATAAAAAAACAAGAAATGCTATAGTGGCTAAAAAACCACCAATTATGGAAAGAATTTTAATTGCTAGACTAGACGTATTTGCATTCTGCTTTTTATATTCATCAAGAATAGCACTTTCATTATTTTTAAAGTCGCCCCCTTCAGAAAGCTGAATGGTTTGTATCAATTCTTTAATATCTTCTTCGCTATTCATTTGCCCATTTTTTTTGAAGATTAATTAGATTTTTAATGACCAAGGTGACACTGCCTATAACAAATAAGCTAACAACTAAAAACATACTTGCACCATCAGATATTTTTATAAATAATGCAGATAAAATAACAATTAAGCTAAAAGGAATTATTGAAAGATAAAACCCACTTTTAATTTTAAGCCCGTACTTAATTCCAATTCCATATACTATTGCAGTGATTATAATCAAGACCCAAAATGAAGTTTCTATTGCATCAAAAATACCGGTGATTATTCCTATTGTTGCAAAAACCACCGATGCTAGGGCTACAATATGTAAGAACCAATTTGGAAATTTAATTTTACTAATTGTTTTTAACCCAAAATGGCAAATAACCAAGAACACAACATTGATGACAAAAAGTAAGGTGAAAACAAAAACGGTGGACCAGTCATGAGCTACTTGTTCTGCATATAAAATAAGTGTCGTGTTTATTAAAGTTAGATATACCAACCACAGAGGGGCAAAATTTGAAACGATGACCCAAAGTGTAATAAACATTGTCCAGCCTAAGAAAAAGTCATAGGCATTAGCTCCAGTTTGGTAAACCTGCCCAAAAACAGCGAATAGTACTCCTACTAATATTGATGCGCCAGTTAGGATTATATTTTTAATATTTAAATTGAGTTTAGAGAAAAGGACGATTAAAGTTGTAATAATGATGAGGCCTTCAATGAGTCCTAGTTTAATGAATTTATGAAGGTCTGCCCAATTGTACGCAAAGAAGAAAATTATCCCAGCAGTTGTAAAACAAACCCCTAAACTGATAAAAAATAGCTCAAGAAATTTCTCCCAAGATTTGGCATTATTATAAACCTTATCCGTTAAGGTTTTTTTGACACCACTTACAGACCAATTACTGTGTCTGCTTATAATGTGAATATCTTCTCGTTTGATTTTCATCATTTAAAAATGATTTTTATGTTATCCTAAATTTAGGAAAAAAGAATTGTGTTGACATATTTATTGTATTATAATATCATATTTCTCCAACAGCCCAACAATGCCTTTGATTGAGAATTTAGCTTTTTTAATTCTATTGTTTTCGGGATCAATACTAAAATTATAGGAAGTTCTTAAATCTGCTTTTGCCAATGTTGTGTTTTCAAAAATTGCCCTGTTAAGGTTACAGTTGTCAAAAACGGCTTCGGTAAAATCTGCTTCCACAAAATCCACTTCCTCCAAAATACAGTTTTTAAAGCGTGTTTTTTTTAGTTTTAATTGGTAAAAGGATGATAGGTTTAAAGTGCAATCCTCAAAATTAAAAGTTAGTAGAAAGTCATTGCACTGGTCAAAACGCAATCCTAATAATTTACAGTCTTTAAAAAGCACTTCTTTAAATGAGGTTGCAGAAACATTGGCATTGCTTAGATTGCAATCAATAAACTCACACTCCATAAAGCTGGAGTTGGTTAGATTTGTATTGGAAAAATTACAATTAGTAAACGTGCAGTGTTCATACTCACCCTTGGCAAGCCTAGTTGTTGTAAAATCTTCCCCTTTATAATCTATATCTTCTATAAACGTATTGTTCATTGCTGTTTTTGGATAAAAAAATTACCACAGTCGCCCCCAATAGCTATGGGATATGCTGTGGTAATGGATTTTAATTAAATAGGGCTGGGCCTTAATCATCAATGGATTGCCAAACGAGTTGACTAAACTTCCAACTAGCTTCGTCCGAAGATTTTTGTGTTTGTTTAAAAATGACTCCTATGATTTTTTCTTGTGGGTCTGCAAAATACTGCGTATTAAAATAACCGCCCCAACTAAAAGTGCCAACGCTCCCTTGACCACCTGCGTTTTGTCCTGTTTGGTTTATCACTCTAAAAGCCAACCCATAGTGCGCGCCATCATTGTCCCAAACATTGTCAAACTGAAGCCCCATTATGGCTTCAATTGTTTTTCTGCTCAATATTCTAACGCCGTTAAGTTCCCCATTGTTCAAATACATTTGTAGAAAAGTAGCATAGTCTTTTACAGTACTACTTAAACCTGCACCTCCAGAGAAAAATCTCTTTTTACCTTTAATTGGGTAGTCTGTGTCATAAAAAGTAACAGGTAATTTCTTCCATTTTCCATCTACAGGTTCTTGTACAGAAACCAAACGACTGTGTTTTTCTTTGGGTAAATAAAACCAAGTGTCATTCATGCCAAGAGGGTCAAAAATCCGAGTTCTTAAAAACTCATCAAAGGGCATTCCAGATACAATTTCAATAAAATACCCCATTACATCCAATCCTTCGCTATATGTAAATTTTTCTCCTGGATTATGGTGTAAAGGTAGTTTTGCCAATTTTTTTACGCTTTCGGCAATGCTTATATTCTTTGTTGTAAAAAGGTCAGTAACTCCAGCTTTAGCATATATTTTATTAAATCGTTCATCACCATCTATTATTCCGTAGCCAATGCCAGAGGTATGGGTTAAAAGGTGACGAATGGTAATAGGTGTGGATACAGGTGTTGTGGTATAGGTGCCATCAGCATCGGAATAAGTATCTAATACACCGGCATCTTTAAATTCTGGAATATAGTTTGATATTGGGTCGTCCAATCTAAACTTTCCCTCTTCCCATAGCATCATTGCCGCAGTAGCTGTAATTGCTTTTGATTGAGATGCTATCCTAAAAATATCATCACGTTTTAATGTTCGACCAGATTCATTATCAGCCATTCCAAAAGCCTTGTGATATACAATTTTTCCATTTCTTGCTATTAAAGCTACTACACCAGGAATATCACCAGCATTTATGGTTTCTGTTAACATTTGGTCTATTTTGTCCAAACGTTCTTGGGACATGCCTACACTTACAGCCGTGGCTTCTGAAAGAGGTGGGGACATGGTCGCAGATTTGGTCTGCGCAAAAGTGACTAAGGTAAAAAGACTGAAAAAGAGAATGGATAACTGCTTCATTTTTTTGGTTTTATGGGTTGATTTAAAAAGCGAATAGCATAAAGTTAATGATTAACTGTTGCTCCTACTTCTAAGTTCACTAAAAATTCGGTTTTTATAAGTGCTTGCTGTGAAAGAGATAATAATAAACACCATGGGAATTATGGTTGTGACCATACTATTTTCAAATTCTCCATCAGACATCAAATAGACCATGGCCCCTGCATAAACCAAAATAAGTGCCAACAAACAGAGCAACACTATTTTAAGTGTTTTTTCTTTGGCTTTTAATTCTTCCGTGGACAACTCCTTTATTTTTCTTTTTGCCATGTTCTTTTCTTAGCCTTAAATGTACTAAACTTCTTGAGAGCCAAACATTACTTAAAGGGAGTTTAACAATTCAGCCCAATAAAAATACAATTCAGTCTTCTTGATTTTTAGAATAGCTGTTTTTTATGGATTTTTGAATGAACAAAGACAATTAGAATGATACAAGTAAGCCATCTGTCCATATCTTTTGATAAAATACAAGCCATAAAAGACATTAGTTTTTCTATTAAGAAAGGGGAAGTATTTGGTCTTTTAGGACCCAATGGTGCAGGGAAATCTACCACCATCAATATAATGAGCACTATTCTTAAAAGTGATGCGGGCTCTATTTTTATTGATGGGAATAATTTAAACGAGAACCCGAATGTCTGCAAACAACTTATAGGCGTTGTGCCACAAGAAATCTCATTGTATGATGATTTTACAGCCTATGAAAATTTACTTTTTTGGGGAAGCTTGTATAAGATTCCGTCCAAAGAATTAAAAGAAAAAATTCCAAATATTTTGGAATTGATCGGTTTGACCGATAGGAAAGATGATTTGATCAAAACTTATTCTGGCGGAATGAAACGTCGAATAAATATCGCTTCGGCACTGCTTCATAATCCTAAAATTTTATTTATGGATGAACCAACAGTAGGTGTAGATCCACAAAGTAGAAATAGGATTTTTGAAATTATTGAAATATTGAACAAAGAAGGAATGACCATTGTGTACACCACCCATTATATGGAAGAAGTAGAACGATTGTGCAACCGGATTGCTATAATTGATGCTGGAGAAATAATTGCTCAAGGCACACAAGCCGAATTGCAAAAACAGAGTGATGTAGAAGAAAAAATTGAAATTGTTTTTGAAACAGCTTCTGAAAATCAGCTTCAAAAATTACAAAAACAATTGCAATTGAAAATGATACAAGATGGACAAAAAGTTACCATCGCATGTGATGTAAATAAAGATTTATCAAACATAATAACTGCATGTAATAACAGCGGATTAAAAATTGAAGATTTAGAGCTTAAAAAAGTAAACTTGGAAGCAATATTTCTAAACTTAACGGGAAAGCAATTGAGGGATTGATTTTTAGCCTTCAGTGGACAGTTTTCAGATGTCAGCAGCCATTGTCCGTTTGAGCGGAGTTGAGAACTATATAGCAAAATACAGCAAGCCAACAACAAAAACAAACAACCATCAACAAGAACAACATGATACTTACCATACTTAAAAAAGATTTAAAATTATTTTTTGCAGACAAAAAGGCGGTATTGATTACCTTTTTAATGCCCATATTATTGATTTCATTGTTCGCCTTTGCTTTTGGGGGAATAGGAGGAAATAATAGCGAGGCCAAACCCATAGAATTATTAGTGAGCGATATTGATAATTCTATAAATTCTAAAAGTGTAATTGCCAGTTTAGATACATTGAACACCGTAAAATTAATCCATAAAGAAATCAATGAAGCGACAGATTTGGTGAGAAAAGGCAATTATGTAGGGGTGTTGATTTTTGAAAAAGGATTTCAGGATTCTATTGCTGCTGGAGGTAAATTGCCAATGGAATTAAAATATGATAGCGCTAGAGAAATTGAAATGGGCATGTTGCAATCGGTTTTAATGCAAAATCTAATGAGCAGTGTAGGGGAGAAGACAGTCAAAGCAAAAATGGAAACTTATTTTGATACTAACTTTTCAGGAATTCCATCTGGGATAAAAGAAAAGCTGCTCCATGATATGGACTCAGGAGAAACCGGAATGAATGCCATGATGAACAATGATATGGGCCTTAAAATGACCTCCATCATAAAAGAAGACAAAGAAGATGATGTAGAAAGGAATGTAGGGTTGATACAAGCTGTAGCAGGAACAGCGATCATGATGCTCTTGTTTAGTATTGCAGGAATTGGTGGTGGCCTGTTGGATGAGAAAGATGCAGGAACGTTAAAAAGATTGTTGTATTCACCTTTAAAACCAACAGATATTCTGTTCGGTAAAATGGGGGCATCATTAGCATTGTCCATTTTGCAATTGGTGATGATGTTTGTTTTTGCTTGGTTGGCTTTTGGCTTACCTATATTAAAAGATATCCCGTCATTGATTTTAATGATATTGGCAACGGCATTTGCGGTGTCCAGTTTTGGAATATTCTTGGTGTCCATTGCAAAATCCCGTCAACAATTAAACGGTTTCAGTACCATTATCATTATGTTGATGTCTGCTATTGGTGGTAGTATGGTGCCCATTTTTATAATGCCTGCCATTATGCAAAAAATAGCGGTTGTTTCTATAAACTATTGGGGAATACAAGGGTTTTATGACATCTTATGGAGAAACTTGCCATTGACAGATATCCTTCCAAGAATGGCAGTATTGGTGGGCATGGGATTGGTCATGACCTTTATTTCTGTACCCTTGTTTAAAAAGAATATACTAAAAATAGTTTAGTTATCGGTGTTCTAATTTATCCTTGTTTAAGGTCTATATAGATTAAAAACGACTATTCTGTGTAGGACAAATGCTATAAAACCAATGAAAATTACATTCTCTGCTTAAGTAGTCTATTCATTTAATGGCAGTGCAGAAACAGAAACTAAACAAGAAACCAAAACAGCATTAACATTAAAAGAAGCTTATGAAGGTTCTTTTCTAATAGGAAGTGCCCTTAATGGGAGCATAATCTCTGGAGCGGATAAGGATTTCACAGGATATTATTTTAGAACAGTTTAATATTAAATTTCGTATTTGGTTCGCTGCCATTTATTCAGATGAAGCAGCAGCGTACTAGCAGTTGAAAAGAACTTACAAGCATGATAACTAAGCACGCTTTGAATATCTATGTAGAGGGCATAACATACCAACACTATAGAAAACTTTTGGAGTGTACTTAAAAGAGATCTTTACGGCGTGTATCATCAAGTAAGTGACAAGCATATCAGTCGTTATTTAGATGAATATGCAGCCAGGTTCAATAACCGTAAGTTAACTTCGGATCAAGATTAAAACTTGTGTGTGAATTGTATTATAGTTTGATTTTTGTAAAAAAACTTTGGATTTATCACTAGACCTTTTAAAATTAGTATTACCTGAATTATTAGTAAGCCATTTTGAGCTTACCAACCATCAAACAAAAGAAGGGGCCTTACATCTGTATTTCGAGGAGAAAAAGGATGTTCCTTCAGAAGAGAAGGTTCGTATATTAACAGCACATGGTTTTCATAAAGAGATTACAATTCAGGATTTTCCTCTGCGGGGCAAGAACGTATTTTTACATATAAAGCGCCGTCGTTGGCTGGATAGAACAAGTAATGAAATAGTACAAAGAGATTGGGATCTGGTATCACAGGGAACACGCATGACAGTAGAGTTCGCTGCTTTTTTAAAAGTACTTGATCACTACCAAAGCTAATGACTGCCAAACCATTGGTGGTTTTTATG
>Ga0256845_1002156_pt1 | contig 14560 bp, 10 predicted proteins | sample RiftiametaG_FD_189101 | JGI IMG/M metagenome (GOLD analysis project Ga0256845, IMG submission 189101) | Tube worm associated microbial communities from hydrothermal vent at the East Pacific Rise, Pacific Ocean - Riftia | ecosystem: Host-associated > Annelida > Integument > Unclassified ...
AAGAGAAAGAAGAGAAAGAAGAGAAAGAAGAGCACGAAGTGGCCGGAGGGAGCGAGGCCGACGGGCAGGAGGCGAGCGATCGCGATGAGGTCTCCGGAGTGAAGGAGCCGAGCAGCGGGCACAAAGAGGCCGGGGAGCGCGAGGTCGAGGCAGCGAGCGGGACGATCGATGCGGGCCGGGACAAGCAGGACAAGCAGGACAAGCAGGCCAAGCAGGACAAGCAGGCCAAGCAGGACAAGCGGGCCAAGCAGGACAAGCAGGACCAGCAGGCCAAGCGGGTCAAGCGGGTCAAGCGGGTCAAGCAAATCGAGACGACCGATTCGAGCAAGCCCAAACGGCATGGCGCGCGCGGCAGGAGTGTGCTTGCGCGTGCGCTGGTCGAGCTGCTGAGCACAGGTGCCCTCGTGCCTGAGCGTGTGTACAGCCGCCAGGGACTCCGGACGCGCCTGAAGGAGTTACGGCCAAAGACGGCCGAGGCGGATCTCGCGGCGGTAGTAGGTGCCCTTAGCGATGAAGGCGCACTGCCTGGGGTCTTGCTTCGTTGTCCGCAGGGCCGCCAAGTTGTGCTCTCACTCGGTCCTGCGCACCGCGGTCAGGTGAGCATCCATCGCGGGGACAATCTCGAGATCCTCGCCGGTATGGGCGATGGCAGCGTTGATCTGATCTACATCGATCCGCCCTTCAACACTGGCATTATGCAGACCCGTACGCGGATCAAGACGGCTCGCGACGACGACGGCGATCGGGTGGGGTTTCGCGGCGAGCGCTACCGCAGTGTCCGCCTGGGGACTCGCTCCTTCGCCGATACCTTCGACGATTACCTCGGCTTTTTGGCGCCGCGCCTGGAGCACGCGCATCGCCTCCTGCGGGCCGGTGGCAGCCTTTTTCTCCACCTCGACTACCGCGAAGTGCATTACGCCAAGGTGCTCCTCGATCAGATCTTTGGGCGTGCGAGCTTTATCAATGAGATCATTTGGGCCTACGATTACGGCGGTCGCACGACCAAGCGCTGGCCACCGAAACACGACAATATCCTTTGGTACGCCCGCGATCCTGAGCACTATTGTTTTAATTACGACGCGATCGACAGGATCCCCTACATGGCGCCTGGGCTCGTGGGCAAGGCCAAGGCTGCCCGCGGCAAGACGCCGACCGATACTTGGTGGCATACAATTGTCAGCCCCGGCAGCCGCGAAAAAAACGGTTATCCAACACAAAAGCCGCTCGGCATCCTCCATCGGATCATCCGGGTGCACACGCAGCCTGGCGATACGATCCTCGACTTCTTCGCGGGCAGCGGTTCGATCGGCGAGTCGGCGGCGATGCACGGGCGTCACGCGATCCTCATCGATCGCAATCCAGAGGCGATCGCGGTGATGAGAGAACGCCTTGCACGCTTCGAGCCGACGGTGTTTGCGGCCGAGATGCCCCCGGAGATCGGGCCGCAACCGGAATCGTCGATAAATGAGAAAAAAGACTACAAAACGTGAGTTCAATTACAGATGATGCATGAGGATTCCTCCATCGGAGGATCCGCGGGCCCTGTTAGATTGGCGCCCATGTCACGGACGACGACGTCATTAGTTCTGTGTTGTTGGGTCTTTGTCGGCGCCTGTGGCGATGATGGGGTCGGTCAGACGGCATCGGACACCGGTCTCACCTCATTGACCGGCATCTCTGGGGTCACCTCAAATGGCGGCAGCTCGGCGTCGATGGGGAGCTCGGACGACTCCTCCGGTGGCAACAGCGACAGCGACAGCGACAGCAGCGGCCCGGGCCTGGATGAGCCTAAATTCGATCTGGGGGATCCCCTCGGATGGGACATCCCCGACGATGATATGGGGCCGATTATCCCGACCACCTGCGCCGAGGCGGATGCTGGCCAGAGCACCGTTGGCTGTCGTTTTTTTGCGGTGGATCTCGACTCCCACGACAGTGTCGAAAACGGACAGTACGCGGTCGCGGTCGCCAACGTGCAGCTCGACGTGCAGGCCAGTGTGACCGTCGAGCGCAAGACCGACGGTATCTGGGCGACCATCGGCGGGCCTCAGCCGATCGCTGCGCTCGATCTCTTTGTCTTTAATCTGCCCGCCAATAGCACCGACGACAGCGCGATGCGTCCGGGCGGAGCCTACCGGGTGAGTTCTGACGTGCCGGTGGTCGCCTATCAGTTTAACCCGGTGGATGGCTCGTCGTCGTACCTCTCGGACGCGTCGATGCTCTATCCAGTGCCCTCGCTGGATACCATCAACGATGTGGTCGGCTGGACCTCGATGATGGACAATTCCAACACGTTTCAGCACGGCTACGCGACCATCGTGGCGACTGCCGACGGCACCCAGGTCACGGTCACGCCGGGGTCGGCGACGGCGGCTGGCAACGGGGTCCCGGCGGGCACCCAGGGCGTGCCTTTTATGGTCACCCTCGACGAGGGCGATGTGCTGAGCATCGCCGTCCAGAGCCTGGCCACATCGATGACCGGGACCAAAGTGGTCAGCAACGAGGGGCATCCGGTGGCGCTTTTTTCGGGTCAGGAGTGCGCGCTGATCCCCGCCTCGACCTGCTGCTGCGATCACCTAGAAGAGCAGATCGCCGGGCTCCGTCAGTGGGGGCAAAATTTTGTCGCCTCGCGCATGCCGGTGCGCAACCCAGGCAGCCCCGAGGCCTCGCTTTGGCAGATCTACGCCTCTGAGGACGGGACCTCGATCTCGATCAATTCCGATCCCGGGGTCACCGGCATCACCATGCCGGCGTTCACTCTCAATCGCGGGCAGATGGTCGAGCTCTATGTCACCGGCCCGGTCACCGAGCCCGGCGACTTTGAGATCATCGCCGACAAGCCGATCGGCGTGTTTAACTACATGACGGGGTCGGAGAACATGCCCGGGCCCTACGCGACAACGGGTGATCCGGCGATGGTGCAGCTCTCGCCGATCGAGCAGTACCTGCCGCGCTATGTGGTGTTGGTGCCGGGCACCTGGGAGAACGATCTGGCGGTGATCACCCGGCTGGTTGGCGCGGTGGTGACGATCGACGGGGTGGCGGTCAACGACGCCGAGTTTAACCCGGTTGCCAACAGCGGCTTCGAGGTCGCGCGGGTGTCGATTCCCGACGGTGTGCACGTGCTCGATGGCGTCGATGATCCCTTTGGTGTGGTTATTGTCGGCTACGACGGCTGGGACTCGTACGCCTACCTGGGCGGCACCGGGACCGGCACGATCAACCCGAACCCGCCGAGCTGAGCAGGTCAGTCGATGGACGGAGCGCAGGCTGAAGAGGTCGAGGATGCGGGCGTCCTCGCAGCGGAAGCGATGACCCTGCTGCGCGGGGTTTATTTGCTGAATCGCGAGCTGCTGGGGCCACTTGCGACTGCCGCTGCGAGCCCGGCGACGGCCCACCAGGTGCACCGTCTTCGGGTGCTGCTCGCGACCCTGACGAGCTGGCTCGAGAGCCATGAGAGCGAGTGGCTCTTGGCGGAGCGCGAGGCCGATGCACAGCTGCACAGGGCCGAACTTGCGGGGGAGGGGCACAGGGTCGAGCTTATGCGGGCCTCTGCAGGACGGGTTCGCGATGCCTTGCGGGCTGCAGATCGATTGACCTTCGCTGCGCGTAGGGTCGATCTTCACGGGGCGGCGCAGCTCACAGGTCAGGGTCGCGATGTCCTGCGCGCAGCCGTACAAGACGGCGAGCTTCTGGCCGAGGACGACGGTCAGGGGCCGCTCATCGCTTTGGATGTGCTGGCCCGCTACGCTGCTTCGCACGGCCTGCCTTGGGATGACGGACTCGAGGACCCGCGGGCCGGCGAGCGCCACGAGGCGCGTCTGCGGGCGTTGATCGGTGCCTAGGCCGTTTGGGCCTGCGCTCTCCGGCGCCGCAGTCTAGGTCAACCATGTCAACATCGCAGGGATGCCGACCCGTGCCGCGCTTCCTCTGGCCGCTCTCTCACTTCTAGTCGCGAGTGGCGACGCTCGGGGAGCCGAGTGGCAGGTCGGGCCCGACGACAATTTTTGCGAGGTTTTTAACCAAGATGCAGGCCCTGGAGATGAGGTGGTCCTGCTCCCGGGCATGCACACAGGTCCCTGCAAGCTCAGTCAAGGCGGCATGCCAGGCGAGCCCAAGGTCCTGCGTTCACAGGATCCCGATCTGCTGACCGCGATCGTCTACGACGGCAACTCCTCCAACGTGATCGACGTCGCCAGCAGTGACATCGTGATCCAGGGTCTCTCCTTTGGCCCGAGCAACCAGGCGATCGACGCGATCAAGATCAAGTCTGGCGATCGAATCACCATCCGCGACAATAATTTTTTTCAGGTCGGTGGAATCTCGATCTCGGCCAATGCGAGTGACTCCAAGGGCATCGAGATCATCGGCAATTATTTTAAGGACCTGAAAGCGACGGGCATTTATCTCGGCTGCCATGCGGGCATGGGCGAGTGCGCGGCGATCGATTTTGTGATCGCCGACAACCTGATCGATGGCGTCGATTCGGCGGCTGTGGGCTACGGTCTTGAGATCAAGCTCGACTCCTATGGGGTCATCCGCGACAACGTGATCGACGATACCAAGGGGCCCGGCATCGAGATCTACGGCTCGGTGGATCTCAGCCGAAAAAACCTCGTCGAGGGCAATATTGTCGGCGGTTCGCGGAACAATTCTTCCCTCGAGATCGGTGGCGGGCCGGTGCTTGTGCGCAACAATATTGTGCTTGGCGGCGCTGCTTCGGCGCTGCAGGTCTACGACTACAACAAGAGTGGCCACGTGCACGACATCCAGCTGCTCGGCAATACGGTGATCGGCGATCAGGGGCCGGCGGTGCAGGTCGGCGGGTCATGGATGGCTGAGAAATCGCTGGAGATGACGGGCAATGCGGTGTGGCAGGAGTCGGGGGAGGGTCCGGCATTGCCGGCGCCGGTTGTCGGCGTGGTGATGGCGGGCAACGTCGATTGCACGGATCCGGCGGAGTGCTGGGTCGATGCCGCGGGCCGAGATCTTTGGCCTACGCCGGGCGGTCGCTTGTTGGTCGAGGGCGCGCTGCCGGAGCTGGCCGAACTCAGCGACGATTTTTGCCACAACGAGCGCGGGGCCCCGCCCCATGTCGGTGCCTTTGAGCGACTTGAGGAGGAGAACGGACCGGGGCCGCTGACGATCGGGTTTAAGAAGACCTCGATCGCCTGTCCTGTCGCCGGTAGCGGCACGACCGGTGGCGAGACGACCGGTGGCGAGACGACAGGCGGCGAAACGACAGGCGGCGAGACAACAGGCGGCGAGACAACAGGCGGCAGTACGGGCAGCAGCGGCGGTGCTTCGACGACAGCGGGCACAGGGACCGGTTCGGGGTCGGGTGATTCGATGGGCAGCGGTGCGACCGTGGGCTCGGCGACATCGACGTCCGGGGATGACGGCGGCCTCTCCGAGGGAGGCGGCTGCGCCTGCTCCAGTGCGGCGAGGGGCGACCGAGAGGGGCTGATGCTGGTGCTCTCCTGGGGGCTTTTGGGGGTTGCGCTGCGACGTCGACGGCCGGTCTAAAAAGCGTGGCAATGCTCACGTACTAGAGGCGTCGCTCCTGGAAGAAGAGCCGCTACAACATCGGCGGCGGCGACAGCAATGTCGCCCGATCCCCGATCCCCGATCCAGGAAGAAGAAAGAGCCATGGCCAAGCCCACGATCGACATTCGCCGTTCCCACTCGTTCGACAAGGCAACCGCGCGGGAGAAGGCGGAGAGCCTCGCCGACGGTATGAAAGAGAAGCTCGGTCTCGTCTGGGCCTGGAAGGGCGACGCGATCGAGTTTCACGCGCCCAAGGGCATGGCCAGGGGCACCAAGGGCGAGGTCGCGGTCAGTGACTCCGAGGTCCGCGTCACGGTGTTTATGCCGCTGCTGCTGCGCGCCGCCAAGGGCACCGTCGAGAGCAAGATCTCCGAGAAGCTCGACAAGATCCTCAGTTAGCCGCGGCTGGTCCCGGGCAGCCTGTGTGCATCGCCGCGAGCGATGTCGGTGCTTAATTAAAACTCAGAAGAGCAGGCGCTCGGGCTCGATGCAGGCGGGGTCGTCGTTGCGCACATTGCCGACGCGGGGGCTAACGGGAGTCGCTCGCAGGAGAGCGTTGTCGGCGGGACGCAGGTGCTCGCGCAGGCCCTGGGTGAAGCGCTGGAGCTGCTCTCGCTGCTGTGTTTGCGGGGGAGGGGCGAGCCAGGGCTGGACGCTGGCGGGCGCGAGGATCGCGGGCATGCGGGCATGGCACGGTTCGATCACCGCGTTGGCCTTGGTTGTGAGGATCGTAAAACGTCGCTCGAGTTCGCCGGTCGCGGGGTCGGCCCGCTCGCGCCAGAGACCGGCGAAGAGCAGCAGCTCCTGCGTCGGTGAGTGGAACCACGTCGGTGTCCTGTGGCCTCGGGGCCCGGCCCACTCAAAAAAACCGTCGGCGATCACCGCACAGCGCGTGTGGGCAAAGGCGGTGCGGAAGGTCGGTTTGCTCGCCGCGGTCTCGGAGCGGGCGTTGATAAGACCGACCGGATCATCCTTGCGCGGCCCAAAAGAGATCGGAAAACCCCAGCGGCCCAGGACCAGCTGACGGCGTCCGCCCTCATCCACGAGGAGCCAGTGAAGGTTGCTGGGGGCGACGTTGTAGCGCGGTCGATAGGCAGCCGCGAGTTCGTCCGCGAGCTCGGCCTCGAGCAGGGTTGCGACTTCGCGGAGGTTGGTTCGGGTGAGGGTAAAGCGGCCACACATCGTCGGGGTACCGATCTGCTGAGCGGAGTGAGCGGGTCGTCGACGCTGCGAGCGGCGGCGGGATCCTGCGGGAGAGCGTATCGAGATTTGCCTCGGCGCTCGAGATGTTGGGCTCTCTGCGGGGCTGGGCTAGGTAACCTCTATCGCGTCGATATAGGTGAACATTGTTTCGCCATCAGCGACCTTCTTTTGGGCGTTGGGATCGTCCGCGCCGCGGACGATCTTGAGCTTGGTGCCCGGAGTGAAGAGCACCTCTTTCTCGCTGGGGTCGACGGAGAGATGCTGGATGTCGCGACCGGTATTGCTGAAGTAGCGCAACAGGAAGGGGAAGGGCGCTTGCGAGTCGTTACGGTCTTTCTGGGGGATCGACTCATAGGCTTCTTTGAGCTTGTCGCCCTTGTTCATCGCGAACGTCTCCGCCGTGTAGTTCTGGGCACTTGTACTGGAGAAGGATTTTCTCACCTGCGTGTCACCGGTCTTGAAGCGTGCGATTGCCTCCGCCTTCGGCAGGGCCCCACCAGCGTAGACCAGGCCCGTGAAGGGAGGTAGCTTTGACAGTCCGCGGATGGCGTGTCGTGCGTGGAGTTCGCCCTCCTCGATCGCGGCCTTGACCGGGTTTTCGGTCCTGACCAGCTTTTGGCGCGCCTCAGTGGCCTCCTTGATCCGTTGGGCCGAGGATTTTTGGTTGTTTTGCGCCATCTTGATCTCGCGGACAAAACCCAGAAGGCGGCGGTTGATCGAGCCTGTGTCTCCCTCGAGGGCGGGGTTGATGAACTTATAGGCCGGACCGGAGTACACCTTGATCGCCGCGACCTCAGCGAGGCTCAGGCCGTGATCCGCGACCAGTTGACCGGCGCTGGTCTTAACTCGATCGCTGCGCGCAGAGGTGAGTACGTGCATAGCCTGATCGGAGTGCTCAGAGGGGGCGAAGAGTTCGTCGCGCTTGAGCGAGGTCAGGTACGCGGCCTCGTCGGCATCGATGTAGGTTTGGATGACGGCCTGCGCCTCGTCGCGGAGCAACATGAATTTTTTCCGGCGAGCTGCGCTCTTGCCGAGCCACCATTTTGGATGCTTGACCAGCCAGTGCGCGGCTTCGTCACGGACCTTGCTGAGGTGACGGAGCTTGACGTCGATGTCTTGAGCTGCGTGATAGGCATCGACCGCCTTTAACATCCGCGCTTGGGCGCTGTTGCGATTGGTGAAGGTATTGGAGATGTTGAGACTGCTCTTGATCGTCCCGCGGGTGCGAGTAAAACTCTTTGGCCGCCCCCTGCGGGTGAGCTGTTTGATCTCCTCGGCCACCTTATCTTTGCGTGCCTTCCGTTGAATCGGCTGACGTTTGGAGAGATCGAATAATTCACTGAGTCCGACCTTGTCCTGGACCTCGTCCTGGACCTTCTCGACGTTGTGTCCGACGGAGTAGCCGCCTCGAGTGCCATAGGGATCGACGTATTCGTCTGGGAACTCAAGGCCTGCTAGGCGGATTTCCGACTCTGTGAGAGGCGCAAGATCATGGTACATCATCGGCCCTTCGCGGTAGGTCGAGGTGCCGTAGCCCTTGGCGCCCTCCATGATCTCGACGATACTGTGATGCCGGCCTATGAGCATTGTCCCGAGGGCGACCAGTCGGGCGTCGTCCGGATTGCCCGCCTTGAGGAAGTTGAACGACTGGAGGATCCGGGCGGAGGTGCTCGACGTCCCTGCGACTAGCGGCAGGCTGAGCTGGCGCTGAGCGTAAATCCAGCCGTCGAGCTCGTTGAGCGCGTAGAGCCGGGTGCCCTCGACCCACGCGAGCTTCTGCTTGTCCTTGTTGCTGCGCTCTTGAAACGCCTTCTCTCCCTCCCCGAGCTTGATCCCGAGGCCGGATGGACCTGTCTTTTCGATCCGATCAAGCGTGCGCACGGTGACCGATTTAGGATCAAGGTCGGACTTCTCTTTTCGTTTAGGCGAGAGAGCGACTTCTTTTTTGTCGAGGCTCGTGGGCGCCTTGACCGAAGACGGATGGAAGCGCTCCTCCTTTGTCTTCTCGCGGACATCCTTCATTTTTGCGCGTGTATGCCACTGCATACCCGTAGCGCTATCTTCGTCGGTGTTGAAGAGCAGGTAGCGATCGCCGCTGAAGGCGACATTCTTGTAGCCCTTGCCGAGCAGGCTCATGTCGTAGCCGGCGGTCTTCGCGAACCCACGCCAGTTGATCTCGTTTTCCATAATATCGGATGCGAGGATGTCTTTGACAAAGGACTCGATGTGGGCCGCTCGCTCGTTGACGCTGCCTTTCTCGAGAACCTTACGAACCGCTTTAGCGCCCTTACCGACGGCCCCTGACCATCCAGGATTCGAGATCCCCATTGCCATGAGCCCTTGGTCGATCTCATGGGACATCTTGCTCGACTTTTCGTATTTGGCGTTAAAGTAGGCCAACACCTTGGCTCCGGCCTTGTCGCAGATCGCCTTTGTACGGGAGTGGTTGTACGCCAGGGTCCCGATCCCCTGCTCAAATCGCTGGGCGACGCTTTCGAAGGCCGTATCGCGAGCCATCGAGGCGACATTCGAGGCGACCAATCCGCGCCCCTTGGAGCCGGTGTAGAATGCATCCTCGAGGTTGACCGTGGTCCCTGTACCGCCCCTGGCCGTGATTCGATCCTTGACCTTAGTTTGGTCGCTCTTCTTGATCTTTGTGTACATCTGCACGGGAGCATCCGACCGTGTGGGCCTAGAGTGCCGGGCCTTTGGCCCTACTGTGCGGTCGAGCAGCCCCGTCACCGAGCGTCCAGAGGTCACCCCGGTGGCGACCTTGTCGGCGAAGCGTTCGTGTTGATCGTTGGGACGGCCGACTCCTCCGGGCAGGCGCAGGCCGCTTCGATGCTGGAGAACATGGGCCGCTTCGTGGGCCGCAATGTGCAGCGACGTCGGCCCTTTGAGGGCGACCTGTTCGCCTCGGGTCATCGCTTCGCTTCCCATGATCCTGTTGGCGCGGCGGGCAGAGGCACCAGAAGAGGCGGTGATCCCCGAGATGTCGTAGGACCCGAAGCTTTTCTGGATGGTCTTGCTGTGGGGGAGTCGGCCGCCTGTCATGCCGCTTCCGAAGAGCCTGTGCACGCCGCTGACGAGCCCGGAGGAGCCAGGTCGTTGGCCCTTGCACTGGATCGGCGGCTGAACTCCAGCTCTTGGCGCGAGCGAAGGCCTAGGTCCCTGCGGAGAGGGACGGGGGACGCCGCTGCTGCTGGGTGGTGCCAGCTGTGCGGCGCTCAAGCCCGCGAGGATCCGCAGCGATGTGGGCGGCATCAATGAAGCAATTTCCGGGTGCCCTCCTTCGCTGTGGTCGCTCCTCTGCGACTGCCCGTGCTCTCGTGCGCTCGCCGACGCTTGCGGTTGAGATGTTCGGTCTTGGAGGGGAGCTTTTCCCGGCATTGTTCCTATTGTAGATGTTGACAAAACCGGCGGAGAGGAAGGTTGGGGTCGCTTCCGCTTGTTTTGGTTCGAATCTACCCATGAATGGATCAATATGCGCACCTGTGGATTGCGTGGCTTGCATGACGTCGCTCGGAGGTGCGCTGACGAAGTTGACGCCGCGCGCGTCCGAGGTACCGATCTTCATAAGCGAAGTGCACGCTGCGAACAGTGGCGGGATCCTGCGGCGGAGCGTATCGAGATTTGCCTCGGGCGCTCAAGGACGTCCGGGAAAGGAGCGGACTTCGCGGATCGTCAGATCGGGAAACGCATCGACGAACTGGATGTTGAGATCTGGGAATGAGTCGACCCGCTGCCAGCGGCCGCAGCGATCGGCAAAGGAGTCGACCCATTGCACGTTGAGATCGGGAAAGGCGTCGACGACCTTGACCTTGAGATCGGGAAAGGCGTCGACGATCTTGACCCTGCCCTGCAGGCTGTGCCCCCCGTGGCTGCATCCTTCGGAGAGCGCGGGTAGCTGGGGGTTCCCCGAGTTGGCGTCGGCGGGCCCGCCCAAAAGCAGCGCTGCGGTCCCGCAGGAGAGCAGTACAGCGAGCCATGCTGCGGCTCTAGGCGCTCCTGTGTGCCCGCTTGGCGCACCCGCTTGGCGTCGCTCTCGGTTGTCATCGGCCATCGCGATCATGCTGTCCGTTTTGGGTGATCTGGTTGGACTCATCGCCAAGGTTTCAAAGGTCTAGACCGAGCTAATTTTATAATAGCCCTTCTTCGGATTAGAGTATTCATATTTCCCACCTGAATTTTTGCGTGCGACGCCCTCGCGGATTGTCCATATAACCTCGCGATCCCGGAGGCGCACTTCGTTTTCCTTCTCAGAGTGGATGTCATGGCCGGGAGCATAAATGATCCGGCCTTTGCCCTCTGGAGCCTCTTCGTACGACGCCGGAATCACAAAGGCGGTGTATCCAACGACCGTTGCGTTCTGAAATCCGCGTCCCGCGAGCAACTTGGCGACCTGTTCGACGAAAGGCTTGGAGTTTGCGACGATTGCTCCGCCGCGGACGATGGAGGCTCCAGTGCCACAGGCAGCGAGGCGAATCGTGACAGCTTGCCTAGGTCGTAGGCCGTCAGAGATCAGGCTATCGACGAGTGCCCCTGGCGTGAGTTTGTGCTTCTTTGAGCCTATTCCCGTGCCAAAATTTGAGTGTCCATAGACATGTATGATGGCACCTTGATCGAGGGCACGAAGTGAGCCCTCGATGCCAGGGTTGATGGCTGTCTTTCCGTGCATAAGGCCATAAGAGAGGCCTCCGCTGATAGTGGCGTCACCGTCCCGGGCTTCTTTTCCACCGCCCACGTACACCATCTCCCTGGGGGGCTCGATCTCCCCATGGCGGACTTCGTCGAGTTCCTGATCGACGTTTGCGAGAAGGAGACCCATATTTTCGATCCTCTGGTCCCGATCTGTGCTTTGGGCCTTTGCTTTCTTTGAGTCAATGTACTCTTGGATGCGATCTTTGAGACGGATTAAATACTCGTACTTGACAGCTGCGGAGCGGCCGGTTGTAAGGAATGCCCAGAGGCCAAATTCGTTGAGGATCGCTTTATACTCTTTGCTTCGAGACCTGCGGCGGACGCTGACCCTCGACTGCGCTTGCGTCCTGTTCCACAGGCCCTGAATAATCGGCGAACCCGCGAGGCATGGGGAAGCATGCATGGTCTTGGATTGTGGCTCACCTTTGGGGACCTTGGATGCTCGTAATTGGGCTCGATAGCCCATGAGATCGGCCTCGCGCTCGAGGTTTGAGTCTTGATTGATACGGGTGCCATCGCTCAGAAATTGGGTCGCGCGGACCCGACCTGCGCGCTGCTGTGCGACATGCCAGAATTCGTGGCCGGCCGCGTGTTCTTGACCGGGGCCAAGATGAACCTCGCGTGCGGTGGCGAGTGCAAGTGCCCCTTTTTGCGCTGGCAAGGATGATTTTTGGTGAATCTTTACGTCGCTGATGTCTTGCCCTGAGAGGGAGCTGACTTCATCGCGGATTTTTTCGAGAGGCGCACTTGGGCCGCGACGATGGCCGTGGACCCCCGAGCTCTGCTGATCTGTGCCCCGCTCTGTTTGGGCTTGAATGGCCTGTAAACGCTGTACAATGGCACTTGAACTGGCCCGCGACTGCATGCTTCGCATGTCTTCGAAGTCCGGGCCGCGGAGAGCCTTGTGCACCTCAGGCCGGCGTTGAGGGGCTGACGTGGACCAAGCACGATGCCTCCGCAGCGGGCAAGAGAGGTGCTGAGGAGTGTGCATGATTGGCATGTCGGTTATTTTGCTATCAATACCGTCGGTTTCCAGCTCTCTCTAGCGAGCGAGTACTCATGATCACCGACCGAGATAGATCTAAGCTATATTTTCGAAGTCAGCACCCGCTGTCAAGGTTGGATGTGCGGCAGGCCGACCGGATAGCGGGCAGGTCAGGCAGACGTCAACGCCAGCGTCCTCGATTGAGCTTATCGCATATGTTCATTGCTGCGCCAGAGAACCAGGTCCCGACCAGGCCGACGGGTCTCCAGCATCGCCTCCTCCCGAGCGACCACGACGGCAGTCCCGAGGTTAACCGAGACTCGATCCCGGGGTACAGATCGCAGATGCTCCTCGTTGGCGACCCAGGATCGAGCGATGGCTGTCGAAAGGGCTCCTGCCCGAGAGATGCTGCTGGGGACGCCGCAGGCTCGATACATCACGTAGACAACGTCCATAAGCAGACCTCGTCGCTTACTCGAAGGGTCCCTCGTGGGGGGCGTAATTTGGAAGCAGCGTCGGGTATTCGCTGGGGTCTTCGGCGATGCCATCGTAGACCCGCCAGGGAGTCACCGTGTCATCGACAATGAGCGTGCCCTTTGCAGGATTGACCCCCCAGGTGAAGCAGTCGACGACATCGTGGGCAACATCGGCGGTCCAATCCGTAGCTCCGCAGAACTCATCGAGGTTTAGGAGTTCTGCACGCTCGCTGCCCAGCGGTGTGACCGTCGCCACCGTCATCAGCCCGCTCGCGCCGTGTTGCTCGGTGACCGCTTCGAGTCCAGGGGGCGGCGCCGATTCGTTGCCCTCCGCGTCGACCCAGACGATTGGCAGGCGGAGTTGATCATTGGTGAGAATTTGTGTGAAGGTCGTGATCTGCACGGCTCCTGTCGCACAATCGGGCGTCACAGAGCCATTCTCGTAGTCCGTCAAGGTGGTCACGAGTTCGAGGCCGGTCAGGGTTCGCTCGGAGTGGGTCCACGAGCCCTCTGTACCGATACAACCGCGATCCCAGCGGCGATCGAGGATGATTAGCTCGCCAGAGACACCCTCGATAATAAAGTCTTCGACGACTCCGTCCGAGTCTGTAGACGTTTCGGAGTCAGTGCCAGCTGAGCTAGTGCCTGTGTCGCTGGTGCTAGTGTCGCTGGTGTCTGTGTCGCTAGTGCCTGTGTCGCTGGTGCTCGATCCCTGCGTTGTGCTCGTCGACGCAGTGTCCGTTGCCGACGTATCCTCCTCGCTCGGCGAGGTGCACGAAGCGAGCACGAGAACGGTGGACGGGAGAAGAATACGAGAGAAGAAAGTCGTGTAATGCATGTCTGAACGCTCCTTGGGCGGCCCCTTTGGGCACGCCTACCAGACTTCTAGTACTGGGCATGGCCCGGGGTGTCTGGTGTACGTCCGGCTTTTCAGTGTCGGGCTGAAGATCCGGACGCCGTGCGGGCTGCGATCGCACTCGACCGCTCAAAGCTGACGACATGGCCGAGCTGAGGTTGCCAAGGCCGATCTTCGCGGGAGTGAGACCTGCCAGAGCCTAACTGCGACAGCTAGCGGCAATTCTCGCCAGCCGATCGTCGATCCACACCGGAAACGTCAGGTTTTTGTAGAACTGCAAGACTTGGACGTGTTCGACCCCGGGGAGCGCATGGAGGCCGTTGGTGAGCTCGGCGATGAGCGACATCTTCGGGGACCATAGGATCGAGAAAAGGAGCTCCGAAGGGGTGAATCGCAGCGATGTGATCATCGCTTCGCCGCAGGCCTGGATGACTGCGTCGTAGCCATCGCTCGTCGCGGTGCGTACCAGAAGGATTACGAACGGGTCGTTGGTTTCGACCGGGTCGTAGGCTGGGGCGACCGAGAGAACATCTGTGTCGAGCAGGTGGCTTAGCCGCGCACGGACCCTTCGCTCGCTGGCCTGGACCCGCTGGGCGATCGAGCGAATCGGCAGACGCCCGTGGTTTCGCAACGTGAGCGCGATGGCGGCGTCGAGCGCAGAGAGCGACGGTGGTTCCCCCCGGAGCCACAGCCGTTGGCTCACGTGGGTCGCCGGGCTCGCCATGCCAGCGGTCTCGCGGAGCATCGCCAGCACGTGCACTCGATCCTGCTCGGAGCGAACCGCGAGCCAGA
>Ga0256845_1002157_pt1 | contig 14554 bp, 33 predicted proteins | sample RiftiametaG_FD_189101 | JGI IMG/M metagenome (GOLD analysis project Ga0256845, IMG submission 189101) | Tube worm associated microbial communities from hydrothermal vent at the East Pacific Rise, Pacific Ocean - Riftia | ecosystem: Host-associated > Annelida > Integument > Unclassified ...
ATAGCCCTCGTCTGTAGGACACCCGCAAGTAACAGGCCTCCAACAGCCTTCCTCGTCACACGCGGTAATTAACGACTCGGCCGATAAGCACTCAGGGCAAAAAACCAGAGAAGACTCCTCTGCCAATGGATGCCTAACGAATACAGCATCTCCATACTTACCGTGCCAACCGCAATGGGTAACCTCGCACACCACCTTAACATCTTTATTTTCCTCGTCCGGACCACAGCTCTTTTCTTCTTTATAGGGCTCATAACTAGCGTGGAAGATATCTGGCTTGCACGGATACCGTTCACCTTTAACCCCCGCGATAATGTAGTCTCCTTCGGTGATATAGTGCCTCCCCCCAAGGGTCTCTATATAAGGTCTGTCCTGTGGCACCAGCTCGGGGTATCCAAACTTGTCCAGCCTTGACATGGGCATTCTATCAATCCCGTCCTCCATACCCGGGGCGTATATGTCCGCTTCAATAACAACCGGTTTTTTACGCCACCGTGTCATTGTACTCCCTCCTCTCGACGTCATTAATATGCTTCAACTGCGCGGATTCAAGTTCCCGGATCCGGGTTTTGAGCCTTCTAATCTTATTCTTCCCCTTCCACTTCTTATGGCCCCGCTTGTCCAGCTTGGATTCCATCTTATTGGACATATGCTGGGCTTCCTCAATTAGGGACATTAGATAGCTGTAATTACTGGTCTTACAGCACTCACGCATTTCATCCAAAACCGTATGCAAACTCCTGAACATAGACATAACTACTCCTCCTTCACAGACAGTGTACCGGAGCTAATTAAGGCCATCGCTTGATGGCGGGCGTCCTCCAGGGCATTGTGGTGGGAGGCCTTGTCTCTCTTCAACCGCTCCATATTTGGGGCAACCCTCATAGCCGTTCTAAAGCACATCTCCTTCTTCCAGGGCCAAATAAACGACATGTCCGAATATTTGCCTGTTGTGTCCTTCCACAAATTACGAATAACTGCGAGGTCAAAAGTAGGGGGGTTTGCCCACACCTCAGCGATCTTGTTGTCGTGATAAAAATCCGCCAATCTATCCAGAGCAACTATAGGATGCTGGCTAGGATAATCTTCATTAAAGAAAGCCTGCCGAGCGCCATCACTCTGCTGAAGCCACCACATTATATTCGAAACTTCAATATGCCCTCCAGGCTGGGAATAGGGGTCCACGTTGACGTAGAAATCCCTAACAACTCTGTCTGAATTAAATACAACGGCTCCAATACTCAATACCAGTGCATCCTCAGAAGAAGCGAGTGTTTCAATGTCAATCATTAGTCTATTCGTCATTATCTTCTCTCCCCATAGGCCAGGGCCTCTTACACCCCATACATACGGGCCGTTTATCGCTATCATTTCCAGGGGCCTCATCATCAGTAACAATAAGACAATCCTTTCCGACGCCAAAGCAAAAAGGACAGACCGCAACAGCAGCAACAGTATAGCTTCCCCCGCGAATAAGTTCGTGGGGTTTAACTTCCGGAGCCTTATTGCCTCTATCCACGGGATTATACCTAGGTATCCGGCTATCACAGTGATTACACACCAGAATTACCCGATTCCGTTCCTCCTCTTCCTTAGACGTAGGCCCTACCGGAGAGCAATATACGCCCTCGCATGTTGAGCTGACGCAGTCTTCGCCTAACCAGTCATAGTTCTTTTTAAAACCCTTAGTCGTCATTATCTTCCTCCTGAATCTGTTCGGAACACCGGGGACAGGGGGAGAAAACTATCTCCCTTGAAGGACCACCATCGAGGAATAGCACTTGTTCCCAAGAGCTACCAGTACCATTACAGAACTCACAAGTGTTACGTCTAGCAACAAACTTGGCCAGTTTGGTGAAGGGATACTCAATCGGATTTGGCATCCTTTTCCTCCCACTTACTCAGCTCAATAATAGCGTCCATGTCCCCACCACGGCGGACATAATCCAGCCCTCCATCAACAAAGATCGCACCGCACATACATTCTACAAAATCATGACGATGAGTAGAGGTAATAACAGAACCACATTGCTTACACTCAGCCCTATTCAGAAGTAACTTCGGCACGGGTTCTGTTTGCGCGGATATATCCTCCACCTCGGGTAAAGCAACACTACCGCTCCCCACTAATGTTGGGGTCGGGGACAGCTTATACACCTCACGCAGGTACATCGCTGCCTCAGTTTTATGGAACTTAACCTGGTCCTCAAGATTGGCAACCTTGGCGCAAAGCTCATCGTATGTCTTCACCATCGCGACCTGCCATGGGGCATATACCTTGCCCGATAGCTCCCCATTCGTGTAGACGGCCACATACTCTTCCCTGCGGTCATTCTGCTCAATTACAATCTTCATACCCTGTAGGTTCATAGGAGATCCCCACTTCCCCGGTCATCTAGATCCGGCCTATTGCGCACCATCCACCAGAACATCGCTAAGTCACATAGTAGATGCCCCACATGATCGTACTTCGACTCATAGTCCACATCCTCCCCCGCCATTAAAGCTAATAAGTGCCGGTAGCAGGAATCTAAAAGCTTGGACGTTCGAATACCCTGCTTGAAGTTCGGCATTCCCTCTACATCGGGGTACTTGCCCCCGGGGTATCTCTTTGTGGGTGCTGAATTTAAGGCAAATATTCTGCCTGCCTCTAAAATAAGTTCGGGCGGTAGAGTATCAGACAGCCGGGGCTTTCCCCCGTCCCGATGCGTTCCCCGTTCACCCTCTTCCTTCGGTCTCTCGTGAATATCTGTCGCTGGTGCTGGTCCCTTTCCCATATGCTCCTCCAATACAAAGACACTATCACAAAGAGAGACTACCATACTCCTGCGAATAGCACAAGTAAAAACCCCTCCAAAGAGGGGTGAGTGCTTCCTCCGAAACTACTCCGCAGATCGAAGGGAAAATAGTGTCTAAAAAGATCGACCATGCTTCTTAACGTACCGACGCCGAGCCCTCCGGGCTAGGGCACTCCCAGCTCGCGAAGAAATAGCGGCGTTTACAAAAACTTCCCCAGCAACAGACCCAGTTGCCCCGCCCAGTGCTCCAGTCGCTAAAGGAATAATACGGTTTTTCGCGATAACCTTAGCCTTATGTAGGCGTGTAACCCCAATACCGACTCGGCCCCTACGCAGTGCAGCCTGACCAGCTCTATGGGTACGATATGCTCTCCCTAGACTACGCGAAGGAGAACCAATGTTTCGCTTAACCTGTCTCTTCCCCCACTTCAATAGGGGGGCATCGTATTTCTTTAAAGCCTTCTGATGATCAAAATGGCTATGGAAGGGGATATCCCCATGGAGACCATTAACGGTATACCTACCTGCTTCATCTAAACACTCTTCGGGTATTAGCCTGCGCAAAAGGTTATCCACCGTTTTACTCTTTGGTTTATAAATCACTGCCCGTCCTGGCTGCATAATCTTGGACATGTATCTCGAATCCTTGATTTTCTTTAGATGAAGTTTCTTCCTGCGTATTCTGCGCGTAGTCTTATAGGACTCCACTATAGCACTGATTAGCTCTTTACGGCTCGGGTGAGCGCTACTAGTAACTAACCGACTTCTTAACCGGGGCCTCTTAGCCGCAGTATTGAGTGCATGCCACTTGTCCTGAGATATGTGTTTTCCTGCACCAGCTTTGATAAGCTTCTCGGCTTTCTTTGCGGCTATAACCCTGGATAAGTCTACCGCTTCAAACACACGACCGCCCCTACTCTTAAGCACACGGATAATTGTAGCTGCCTCCGCCTTGTCACTCTTCTTTTCCTTTTCCGATAAAGCGGAATATGGAGTAGCCACCTGTCTACGCCACTGTTTAACTAAGGGCTCGGGGATAGTGACAGTACCATCTTTTAATTGCTTCGACTTGGAGAACAAATGACGCATCCATCTAGACCATACATCATGAGCATACTCCGGCAAGGCGTCCTCGGAGGTGCTTAAGGATCTGCTCCCAGTCTTCCCTGAAAGGGCCTCAATAAGTTCCTCTCGTGTAAACACCTTATCTCCCATAGCGGGGATTACCACGCCCATCTTGCCTACCTAATCGTACGCCCGCCTGGGCGCAAGCCTGTTGTCGTTCGGCCCTGTCGCTCTGGTTACATACTTGTCTACGCCCCCGGGAAATACCCGCCTCTCTACTCCCATGCTTACGTACGCCATACGCAGTCCCCGCTAAAATACCCGTGGCGGCCAAGGCTGTCCCCGCGGAATATTTCCTCAACATCTTTTTCGAAATTATAGCCTCAATGAGATCTTCCCGGGTGTACATATGAAACTCCTCCCCTAATAAAGAAAGAAACCCCCTATCCACGATGGATAAGGGGTGTAGCTGCGATAGTCCGTTATACACAGCTTGCGTCATAAAGAAAAACCCCCGAGGACAACCACCGGGGGCCATGGAAAAGGGATCAAGACCGAGAGAATGCGTCAGTCTTGATCCATACGCCGAAGCGTATAAGAAGCAAAGAGAGTAGGCCCCGAAGCGATTGAAGCAATTCTCCGTCAGAGGTCGAATTCGAAACTGGAGGACGTACTCCGGGACCTACTACATCTCGCGAGGAAAAGCCACATCAAAAACAAAAACCCCGCATTCCCACCAACATCAACCTAAACCAATATATAGCGCTCTATACTCGGTGTCAAGGGCTTTCTTCAAAGTCTTTTGCATCAGCTGCATCTTCCAATATCCACCTGGGGTTGTCGTCGATCCAGGTATCGGGATGAATACCTCTCATAGCCAGATAGGGCTTCTTTGCCTTGCGGCTAGTCGTATATACGGTCACCCCATACCCCATAGCATGCCGGACGTCTTCAGCCTCTTCTGGCGTACGCATAGTGCAACAAATAACAGTATGGCCGTCTTGCATGGCACTGAACATGAACCGATCCCATAGCCCGGGATTGCGGGTGTACGTACCGTCATAGTCCATTGCGACAATCATTATTACCCCCGGCCTGAAGAACAAAAGAAGCCCCCTTACAAGCAGCCAAATTATTTAAGGCACCGAATAACCCATCAGCATTTGCCTGTACCTGTTGGGCCGCCTCAAGTATGGATGCCAATTCAGCGATCTCTTCTTCAGAAGCACCACCACCAATAGCGTCGTCTAAAGCTTGCTGAGCATCTGCCACCGCTTGTGCCACTTTTGCCGTTATGGTATCCATTAAGGAGCCTCCATAGGGTGGGACGCCAATCCCCTCAAGTACTAAATCGGCAAACAGTTCTTCGAGGTCCATCCCAGGTACCGCGGATAGCATACCCATAATGGTATCATACACTCCCCGGTCTAAGTAACCCACAATAATGGCCGCGATAAAGGGGTCTGCAATGTACTCTGCGGCGGCAGCCTCCGTAACACCGCCAGCAACAAGGGCCATATGGGTCTTGGTGATGTCGTACACGGATACAAGCATCTGTTGCCGAACGTTATACTCCAGGTTATCCACCCTAGACTGCATAGCCTGCATCTGGGCATTGAACTCATGTTCACATAGTTTTCCCATTATTTCTCCTTATTGTCCATAAGCTCTAGGACCACATCCCGCCAAGTCTTGCCTTTTAGGATAGGGACAGAATGTCTCTTAAACTCCTCGTCTTCCCAGCTAAGCTCGTGCATACCTGTATACCAGGATACGCTATGCTCAACACACACCAATCCCCGACGCAACGCTCGTCTGCGAGCTCGGCTTCGACACTATTGAGCGCTTTATTATGGTCATCAAATGTCACCACCCCACCGGTTGAACTTTCGGTAAGTATAAGGTCAAATCTTTTAACTTCCATCGTTTCTCCCCGCTGTCTGTCTCGTGCTATACTCAGTAATCCAATAGGACCTCCAGAACATACGCCATTTCATACTATTCTCGTAGAACCAGTCTACGCTGTATTTAAATTCCCAACAGTTACCATTAAACATAAACCCGAGCCTATTTTTCCCGACAACTAGCTCTTTCGACGACTTACTAAAGTACAGCTTCATCAGGCCTCCATTTACCGAATATACGCATAGTCTTTAAGCGCTTCAACAGCCTTTTCTAAAGCAGGAGCACCACCAGCACGATTAACTACCGAGGCGGTTACCTCGTACACGTGTTTTATCTCGCTGAAGCACTTCTTACAGCGTAACACCACAGTAATCCTATGTCCGCCATCATCACGAATAATCTCCTGGTGAGAGCTACTTAGCGGGGTTACATCTGTAAATGAGTACTCTGGGGGGTCGTAATAAACACCCTCGGGGAATAGGTAGTCGCCACAATCACATTTAGTTGGGCGTATTTTACCCCCCTCTGCAAACCGGCTGATAACCATATCGGTAAGCATATGGCGCTGACTGGCGGTTGCTCTCTCGATGGTGTCAGCTGTTATTTTACCGGCAGTTTGGTCCTCAAGACCGGCTATCCTCTCAGCCGCATCATGAAACACTTGTGCATCAGACCCACCTACTGTCTTGGTAAAATCCGTCCTCCCGTATAAGATCTTGCAGAGACGGTCTATGCCCTCTAACCCCTCGTCAAAAAATACTACGCTGCTATCATCTGGTACATCAACAACCTGCGACATAATACCCCCTTTCGACGAAGAGTATACCGCTACTAGAAGGTGGGGTCAAACTTCTTTACGTCTGTAACAACCACCGGGGGCTCTTTTACTACCGCGGGCTTAGGGATATCTACGAGCGCGGTTAGAAAGTAGTACTCCCCTGGATCGTTGTTCCAGTTTACGTTGGCCATGATCTCTTCTTCAGCCTCCTCTGGTACTCCATCTTTGCCCCCGTAGCCAACAACGTTCCATTGGCCATCTGGATTTATTTTTAGTACCGCCTCTACCCTAACCTGGCCCTTACCCGGCAAAGGAACAGGGGGGTCTTGTTTGGCGGGTTTATGGGGGAGTGTGTTGGCGGTATTTATCGTGGAGATAACACACTGCTTAACAACTTCGGTGGGGAAGTAGTAAACTATATTTCCTCCCGCACCTACCAACACCAAGGGCTTATCCTCCACATGAAGAAGAGCGTCTAGTACCTCTTCTTGGTCTTTCGCCACCATGTTCTCGCCAATGTATGTCGTACCATTATACTCTACCTCTATGTGCATATCCTTCTCTCCTTCCATTATGACCAGGTTTATAATCATCATAAGCCCCATAACGACCAGAGCAAATACTAATCCACTACGGTTGGACGTTCTCATCTTTTACTCTCGTCTTCTCCTGCATACCCGCTGCCGTACCTATTGCCATACCTGTCGCGAATCTTAATTGAGCGCCGCAGTCAGATAACTGGTGAGTTAGAATCTTATGCTGCCTTCTTTTACGGGCAATAAAAGACTCCAGCGCTAATTCTTTTGTTGGCTTTGCAAAATTCTGCCTACCCCTCTTGTACATTACACGCGGTGTGTCATACAGCTCAAGAACATAGGTGCCTGGGGTCTCCCTAATAACTTTCCACTCCTGTAAAACAAGTGGGTCACCAATATTCCAGCCATAGGCTTCGTACCGATACAGCATATCTCCAACTTTAATACCCATTTCTCTACCACCCCGATACTTCTAGGCCATCCAACTGCACAGCCTCTTTAACTTCCTGACCTTGAGCTTATACCCCATCTTACCCCTGCTATTCATGAGGCACATAGCCGTGACATACGTGGGTGTCTGCCACAATTCAATCTTGTTGCAATGAAGGTTCATACACATCTTTAGTCCCCCGCTTTCCGTATTGGGTAGCGTCACGCCCGCAAGAAACGCAACACCCGCCCTCATCTACAGACACGTTTATACCACACTCAGGGCAATTAGTCCAAACATACGCCACCGTCTCAAACCCCCCTACTTCTTTAATCGTAGGCTTTCTTTGTCTGAACTCTGTTAGTGCGGTGTCAATAGCCTCTTCGATTTCATCCGGATAGATGTCCTCAGCACTCATGTTATCCCGTAAGTATTTTAAGACCTCTTTTAAAGTTGGCCCATTTGGAGACTCCCACTTCTGCACAGAGAAAGCCCACGAAGCTTCGAAGGAGCTAAAATCCCCGGCCTTTTTTGTGCCATGTCCGGCTATCATAACGTCCTTGGCATATTTGTGTGTTTCCATAAAGTCCTTATCCTCTTTATACGCCATCTCGGCGTATTTCGTGGGAACAGCCTCTGACGCCTTCTTAGGGGGGGCATACTCATCCCCCATAGTATCGCGTAACAGCCCCATATAGATATCAGTTACCCTACGTACCCCCTCGTCTTTAAGCTTCTCCCTCGTCTCCTCATCCGCCCTATAGAAGGTATCCAGAGCATTCTTATAGCTATCCATGCGGTAGTAATACCTCTTGTGTAAGATATTCAGTACGGTTGTGGCGCTATGCTTATCCTTCACATTAATGCTGCCCTTATAAGCGAAGAGAGCCTTACCATCCGGTAGTACCGTTACATACCGATTTGTGTCCTGCTCGTACCCTACCTCCGACTCCAGGATCTCTCGGGGAACATTACTAGTGGTGTTTTCCATGCTCATGTCATCTCTCCACCAGAACACTGTCTTGCAAGATCCAATCGGACACTCTCTCCACTCTCCTCCACCAATAGTTGTATAGTCTGGAGCCGGTCAATAAACCACTGTAGGTCCATTAGAGGGAACTCACAGGTAACTCCCCGCACCTCCAACTCCACCATACCAGCACTGGGCTCGGACACACCTTCATCATTACACGCAAGATCAGCTGTAATCCTAGGCTCATTGCCAGAGTTATCGCTATACCTCTTATAGAATGTCACTGTTGACGGTGTTACTGTGGTCGTATCCATCTTTGTCCTCCAAATACTGTAGCATTGTGTTCACGGCAAAGTCTGCCTCTGCACAAAGTTCCTCAATAGTACATTCCTGGTATTCTTTTGCGGATAAGAGTCCAGCCAGTATTGTCATGCAATACCCCTCTTTACGCTGTTCAAATTCCTCTGCCTGATTCTGCATTGCATCAATATAGGCATTTGCGTCTTTAAGGCTTCCAGGTACAGCTGGCTTACCGGTATATGGGTTCATTCCTGTATCTTTCATTCTTCCTCCTTTCGGGGGTAGTTATACTGTAGTTTAAGGCCAGCAAGATGCCTCTCCTGGTAGGCGATATACTCCCGCATATTCTCCTCGTGCTCAATCATTTTGCGCTCGTATTCCTCGGGAGAGTCCTCTTGTGTAAACCAGACGGCCTCGATAGTCCCGTGGTTCTCGTATAGATATACCTTATTGAAGTCTAGGTTCTCCCCATCTGGGTGGTATCGGAACAGATCAGCAAATACCTCTTTCAAGGTTCCAAAGTCTCCTAGATCAATAGCATGCCGCTTACGCTCTTGGCTAGGCATTACAGGCTCTACGGTGTAATCACGCATTCTTCTCCTCCAAGCTATGTTCCATCAGAGCCATAAGAATAGTCTCGTTGATCTCAGTCAAGACTCGTAGTACCTCCGAAGCATCCTCCATATCTTTACCGTGTAGTTTCTTATCTACTAGCACCTTAAAAACAGATTTAATTGAGGGGTAAAACCCAACCCACACATACTCCTCCCGGGTTGTGCCCTCCTTCTTATTTATTGTTCTTAGCTCCTGTAGTTCCCAATTAAGGGCGTCTTTATCTACAATACGGAATCTACCAATCTTAAACATCTTTGTCCTCCATTAGTCGCTTGATTGTGGCCAGATGATCTTCGCCATCCCGAAAAAATTCAGTGCGTATTCTGTCTCTGTCTCGGAAGTGCTCAAGTTTCCCATCCAAAACAGTGACGCCATTCCTAACACACCACTCAAGCATTTGATGCGTCTCGGCGAGTTCGGTTTCTAAGCGGGCCAGTTCTACGTTGATATCTTTTAAAGTGATTACGGGGAACCCACGCGGGGTGGCCCAGTCCCCAACATCCAGCAGCTTACCTATCCCACTATCAACAACTCTCATCACTCCACCTCCACCCCCTGTAGGTCGCTTTTAAATCTCTCAAGTCCCGCTTCCAACGCTAGTATTACTTGATTCTTCTTCATACTCCCCCAACCTCATTCATCACCCCACCTCTTTAACAAAATAGACTGGTCTAAACTCCAAGTTTACCGAAGCTCTTGGCAGCTCTTCTCCATCCTCGCCAAAAAGCACAATTGTCACAGGCCACGTAAGCTGCCAACCATCAACCTCACAATGGTAGTGTTCCGCGGCATTTACAAGTGTGCAGTGCATGTCATACCCCTCGGAAATTGGTCCATATTTTTCTTTGAGATCTGGGTCTTTTTCCAGTATAGAGTAATAGATTCTCATCACTCCACCTCCGGAATCTTGGCCCAGGATACGATGGGCCAGGAAAGCATTTTCCCGTCTTCAAGTTCTGGCCGCACCTCGTACCAGCCCTCCCACATCCACGCTTCACCAAGACTATCAATACAGCCCCTCGTGCAATCGTCCCCAGGGTAACCTACCGCCCGTACAGTATACTGCTCGATGTACTCCGCCACCCCAAAATGGATAGTGCCATTGTATGGGGACCCGATTCGCACAAACACGGGTGTCATACCCGGAGGAGGCTCGTCTTCTGGGCTGATCCAGTCAAGCGACTGTTTTTGGGCTCCTGCGAGTTCTAATTCTAGGCGCTTGAGTTCATCATTGACATCCTCGAAATCAATCCGCTTACTGTCACAATCCCACGTTGACTCGGTAAAAACTTCACCACACTGGCCTTGATAGATCCTCATCACCCCTCCATTAGTCGCTTGATAATGTCGAAATGGTCCTCTTTTTCGTCATCCCAGTCCTCGTATTCGCGTCTGCCATCGTTGTACCATGTGAGCCGTACGCCGTGCTCAGGGTCGTCCTCAAAATACACATCATGATCAATCCACCACCGGAACATCCGCCGCTCAAGAGCAAGATCCTGTTCAAGCTGCCTAACTTGTTCCTGAATCGCATGCAACTCTATTTCAAGTTGAGTTCTCATTCGAATCACTCCTCCAACTCCTGCCGTAACTCAGTCACCTCTTCTGCAAAGGCGTCGTGATCATTAGCTTCGTCTTGGTTTATATGGCAGTCGAGTACCTCAACCACACGCTTAACGGCGTCGTTGAAGACCTCGTTGAGATGCTCCAGTGCCCACCTGTTCCACAAACCATCATCGTCATCAGACTGAAGAGGGCAGGCCGGGAGATCCTGGAAAAACGTGGCTAAATAGATCGCAAGATTATCTCCCAAGTCTTCTGCCATCGCTCCCTCAATCGCATCCTTGAGATCCTTCTCAAGCTGAGTATTCATCGCTCCTCCAACTTCTTTTCTAATGCAGCTATCTTCTTCTCCTGCTCCAGCTCATTACATCTCCCCAACTGTTTGCGAAACAGCACCCCATCAAATTCCGGAACTACACGCCTACCCACCTCTACTCGCCCCATCTCTTCCATATCCTCAGCGAAGATAACGAACACCTTATCCTCCCATTCACTCTGCGATAGCGTATTTACAAACAAGCTGTAATGATAGCTCTCCGCTGCCATCTCAGCTAATGCTTCTAGGGGGATATGACTTACTGTTGGGTGTATGGTATAGATAGATGTGGAATCGACATCAACGGGTAAGCCCTTGCGAATGCAATCACTACACACATCTAGCACGGTGTATTTATACCTCATATATTGGCTCCTCTAAAGCATAGGTGTGGAACCACTCGTCTCCGACCCTACCTGCCTTCTCGTAGTTATAAAAGAAGTCTATGGCCTCTTTCCCACACGGGAGGGTAAAGTCTTTTTCGAGCCGTCCATGAGGTGAGCGGGCTATTACAACTGCCCACCTCTCCTCCTTAAGGTTGAGGTACAGATACTTCAACGCGGAGGGGGTAGATATCGAAGCAATCAATATCTCCTTGTCATACCTCTTCATTGTTTCCGCCTGTAACAGCCTGCACTATTGCGTCGGCCCAGCTCTCACACCCATTATAGTACCGAATACGAAAGTCATACCCCTCCGGGGTCTTCGTGGACTCGTATATGTCTTCCTCTGCCTTCCGCTTGTGCACCGCATATAGCACCCCGGCAATAACAACCAAGTCCCTGTCATACGCGTAGTCTTTAAAGACCTCTTCCCAACTCTCATAGTAGTCCTCCCACTTAACGCCCCTCTCTTTCAGAAACATCTCGTATTCTTCTTCGCTGTCCATAACACCAAGCCTAATAAGACTACCCGTATAGTGCTTCACTTCACTCATTGTCTTCTCCGATGCTAATTACCTCAAAAGTTGCTAGACCGCACAAGCAGCCGTAATTATCCTCTTCCAGCTCCTTAAATTCGTTGATTAAGTTCGAAGCACACCAAGTATCGCCGTTGTGGTGAAGCTCTACCTGCTCCTTATCCCAAAACTTAGGCACCTCCACATCATACTCTATGGTAGCCCGTACCTTATTCTTCTCCATACTCATCGATACACTCATCTGTATCGGGGGAATACCACTCTTCCCACTCCCCATCAACAAACATCTCTAACCCCCCCGCATTAGAATAATCAGGCTTCACGTTATGATCAAGTTGGAATAGATCATAGTCCGCTAGGATACCAAGAAGCTTCTTTGCCTCTTCCGGCGTCTCTACCTCTACGTGAAAAGGCTCCATAGGTACTTGTGGTATCCACCATACTCTTAACTTATTGCTCATCGTTACCTCCCTCTACCGGTGCATAAAAGAACACACAATTTCCCCGATCAGGTATGTATCCAATCCTCATCTCTTCCATATCAATATCAAGTCTCTCGGCCTCTGCGACTGCATTCTTTACTGCATACTCCCCGCTAAAAGCATGTATAACTCTCGTGTGTCTAACCATGTTCCTTCCCTCCTCCATTGTATGTTTCGTCTCTTGGTAAATCACGACTTCTTTTCCTTTCCCCCTCGGTCTATAGTTCAGGGCGTACAAGCTGGGTAGGGTAATCACAGCTATCCCAACTGTTATCAGAATAGCCGCAATCACATCTGCTAAGGGTATACTATACCTAGTCATTCTGAATCCTTTGTTGGTCCTACCCATGAGTAGCCGCATACTCGACAGTAGTAATGTAGGTGTTCCATCTGGTTTAAGTCAGATGGTGAGTAGTGTTCCTTCCTCCACTCAGGGGAGCAATTCATGTGACTTCCATGGTAGCTAGTGCTAATGTCTGTACCGCCGCATTTAATACATGGTGATAATGTCGGCTTATCCTCTGGCTTTCTGTACTTCGTGGTTATAGTAGACGACCACCCATGGCGGGATGTTAGATCCTCTACCAGGGGCTCATGAGTTGCTTCTCCACTTACCTTTTTGTTGTCTTCCATTGTTTACCCCCTACGTTTATGCCTGCGTTATACATACCCTCGGCCGTTATACATAGGTATTTCTTCACCATACCTTGACGTTATCACAACAAATACCGAAAAGCAAGGAAAAAATAAGCCCCTCAGTTACGAGGGGCTCATCATTCAACACCCCACTACTTACCACTCAAAGAGGATTGCCTTCTCGAAGTTCATTGGCCTGGTCTCGTTGGGGCTTTCTTTGCGCTCTCGAATGATGCGCTCATACACACTCTCCGGAGAAGGAGCCTCTTTTTTACTCGCCGAACCCCGGAACATCTCTCGAATCTCCTCGGCGGTAAGTACTGGAAGCACTTTTTTAGCGCCTCGTTCTTGCGCCGTCATCTTAAGGAGGATATTGGCCATTATCCTTAAGCCCTCTTCGAGGTACTGAATCTTTGCGGCAGCCTGACTATCACAACCCCGAATAAAGGCACACGTCTCTGCAATATCCTCAACCACCGCGATTTCAAAGTCCTCTGCATTTTTCTCAACACGACTAAGGCGCTCTTTAATAGCCTCTTGCTCCGCACGCAACTCGTCTACAGCCTGCTCCAAGTCGCTGGGGGGGTCGGGTACCTCTTCCAGATCCGACGGCTGTTCTCCCGAGAACCCGTGACAAGACTCTAGCACCTCTTGAAGATACCCCAGATCACTTGGGCTCGCATAGCTGACATGCGTTTGCGTGGGTCCTCCATGCTCATCCACATAGAGACCACCGTACCCCCTACAGTCGTCATTCTCAATAGCTTCTTCTGCCTCGTCTAGGTCTTCCATTTGTTCCTCGATGTCGGCAAGCTGTTGGATGAGTTCCATTGCCTCTCTAGTGTTCTCAGTAACTGCCTCGTCGATAGGGTTATCCGAACCGGGCCACATTATTTCCTCCCTTAGTTGATCTAGTGGGAGCGGTTTCATACCGGCTACAACCTCCGCGATTACATTTTGGAACGTTTTCACTGTAAGTTCTTCCAACTGCGCTTGCATCTCGTCATTCATGTCTTTCTCCTTTTTGGTCTCGATTAGAGGTTGATAGTAGGTCAGCATAGGACTTGGTTAAAACGTGCTTTACGTAAAAGCACCACCCTCGGCTGCGAGAGTATACTATACAGGGCATTAGCGGGTAATTTAAACTTCTTGGTTAAAGCATACAGGCTCATTTTCCCCCCGTTACCCCGATAGTTATCTAGTATCTCAACTAATTCCTCCTCTGTCAAATGTAGTTC
>Ga0256845_1002158_pt1 | contig 14552 bp, 11 predicted proteins | sample RiftiametaG_FD_189101 | JGI IMG/M metagenome (GOLD analysis project Ga0256845, IMG submission 189101) | Tube worm associated microbial communities from hydrothermal vent at the East Pacific Rise, Pacific Ocean - Riftia | ecosystem: Host-associated > Annelida > Integument > Unclassified ...
GAAGTCGGCGGGCACGTCCCGGAAGATGCATGTGTCCGGTCCGGTGCTGCGCACCCAGGCGTGGATTTCCTCGTGCAGCCGGTCGGGCCCCATCCATTGGGCGGCACCACCCAGGAAGCTCTGGGTGGTGCGGAAGATCCGGCTGTGGACCATGTGGTGGTAGGCCACGAGGCGCTGAGGGCCGAGCGCGAGCATGCCGGTGCGGGCCGCGTCGTCGAGGCCGAGGGTCGCCAAGGTCCCCTGGGGATCACGCTCGATGGCGGCGGCGAGCTCGGGGTCACGGATGACCCGGGCGAGGGCACGCTGGATGAGCTCGGAGCTGTTCGCCGGGTCGCTGGACTGTGGCTGTTCAGGCATGGGTGGCCTCACTCCGTCGAACTTGGCTTTGGCCAGGGCCATCGTCAGGGTGCTCGCTGCCGCGGGCCAGGGCCCGGTCGTAGCTGGCCTGCAGCGCGGCGACCTCCTCGAGCAGGATCTCGAAGCTCGGGATGCTCTTGTCGCGCTCAAGCAGCACGGGGATCGGGCCGGTGCGCTCGACCACCCAGCCCATCATTTCGTGGACCGTGGGCTCGACCGTCGCGCCGTGGTCGTCCAGAAAAAAGTCGAAGCGTGGCCAGTGGGTGTGGCCGGCGACGTGCATTTGAACGACCCGATCGAGGGGGTAGCCAGCCAGCATCTCGTGGGCATCGAAGCCGTGGTTTTTGGCGTTGACGTAGATGTTGTTGACGTCGAGGAGGAGGCCGCAGTCGGCCTCCTCGCAGACCATGGTCGCAAACTCGGCCTCGCTCATCTGCGGGACCCCCATGGGCAGGTAGTAGGAGATGTTCTCGACCGCGAGCTCGACCCCCAGCCGATCTCGAGCCTCGCGCACCCGGGCCGCGAAGCGCCGGGCGGTGGCCTCGTCGAGGGGGAGGGGCAGCAGATCGTGGAGCACGGCCCCACCGTCGGCCGAGAAACACATGTGGTCGCTGTGCCAGCGGGCCTTTCGCTCGGCCAAGAACCTGCGCAAGCTGGCGAAGTAGTCGAGGTCGAAGGGATCGAGGCCGCCCAGGGACATCATTACGCCGTGGGTGATGCTCGGGATTCGCTCGACCAGGGCATCGAAGATCCGTCGGTTTCGACCGCCCCGGCCCATGTAGTTCTCAGGGCAGACCTCGAGGAAAGCGAGGCGCTGGGCGAGCGTCTGTCCGGCTCCCGATCCCGCTGCCTCGCTGTCGGCACTGGGACCATCGAGGGCCGCCTCGGCATCTTGGAGGAACTCGGCCCGCAGTCCCAGACCGACGCCCATAGGTGTGTCCGAGGCGTGGAAACGTTTGCGAATCTTCGACACGGTACCGGGTTGTTAGCACCAAAAATGAAGCGCCCGGGGCCGAAGACCACGGGCGCGAATGGGTGAGAAGCTCACCCGGTTAGAGAGCGGCTCAGCTGGCGCCGCTGCAGGAAGCCTCGCCATCGGCGGCGGCATCCTCAGCGTCAGCTTCACCACTGCAGGAAGCTTCGCCGTCAGCGGCGGCTTCGCCACTGCAGGAGGCTTCGCCATCAGCGGCGGCTTCGCCACTGCAGGAAGCTTCGGCGTCTTTGTCACCACTGCAGGAAGCCTCGCCCTCGGCGGCGGCGGCGTCGTCGGGGGTCGTAGTGGCCCCTTCTTTTTCACAAGCGGTGAGCGCCAAGCTGCCAGCGCCCAGGATTGCGAGGGTGGCCACGATGTCCTTGAGGTTTGCCATAGTCTTTGTCCTGATCCTTCGTCGGTTGTCCCGGGTATTGGGTGTTCACGCGAACAGAGTTGTCGGTGGGGGAGCCCGGGACTCGAGATTGGGCGCATCCATATCACGGCCTCTGTCCAGCGTCACTGAACAACTGCCTAGAAAATGTGCAAAAGCTCGCACCCCGGGCAAGAACTTGCTCGGGTCATCCTTGTTACTGCGGAGAACGAAGAAATTTGTGTGTTCGGCGCGTGGACAGCCTGATCCTGATTGATCCTGATCGAAATGGTGGCTTTGATCGCTCACCCAACGTCGATGTTGTCAGCCACCCCGCACGGGTTTCACCGGAGAGAGCAGGGCGGTCCGCAGATCGACCTGATCTCGTGGTTCTGCGAGGATCTCGGGTCGGCCATCGCGGATCTCGACGGCGAGGCCCGAGAGGGTGGACACGGATTCAGGGACCTTCTTTGCCCCGAGATGGGCCTGCATGATCGCGGATGGAGAGATCTCGATCGAGAGCTCTCCGTCGGCGTACCAGCGAGCGGCCAGACGATCAAAGCGGGCGAACAACTCGTCTGGGCTCCATCGTCGCCGGGTCTCGAGAGTGTCGCCCAGCGAGGTCACGAGATCGTCGAGGGAGTGGCGCCCGGCCGACGCGCGCCGCAGGCTGAGGTCGAGGTCGTAGGCGATGGCTGCACCGCCCCAGTAGACCCGGCCGTAGCCGCCCGAGCGCCGCATGTCACGGCTGGCCCGCCCGAGGGAGTCGCTGCCTCCCGCCTTTTTGAAGCCCGTGTACAGGCGCGCGAGCCCGAGTCGGACCTGGTGTTCAGCGAACGACTCTCCAGGTCGGGGCGCCTCGCCGAGGCTGTGTACACCCGCGCGCGCACGCAGGACCTCCGTGTAGTAGGTGACGAAGCCCTCGGACATCCACGGCGCAGAGATCAGGGGTAGGGCGAAGTGGAGGAGCTCGTGCACGGCGACCCACTCCCCGAGCAGCGCGTCGTCGCTGGCCTCGCTGTCGACCAGCAACATGGCCGAGGCTCCGCCGCCGCGCCTGGCCATGCCGAACAACACCGGTGCGTCGCGCCACCCCGGGCTGGGGATCACGACCACGCTGACTCGGTCGCGGGGGCAGGCGTCGTAGAGCGCGGCGCCGGTCTCCGCCGCGAGCCGGAGCCAGGCCTCGATGCCGGCGTCGCTGGCTCGGCGTGGACCCTCGAGGACGGCGACCTCGAAGGTCGCACCGGCGACCGAGAACGACAGACTCTGGAGATCGCCGATGGCCATCCACGCGCCCCAGGTGAACGCGCTGGGTTCGAGGCGACGCCAGGACCCGGGCTCGCTCGAGCTGTTCTCCCCAGACCCAGACCCAGACCCAGACTCAGACCCAGACCCAGACTCAGACCCGGCGATCGGTGCCCAGGGCGTGTTGGCCTGGACGCCCTCGGGCAGGATCAGGCGCGCGCGGGCGTCGAGCTCTGGGGGCAGCTGCGCCGGGTGCCAGAGCCAGCGGTGGGGGGAGAGCAAGATCGAAGCCCCGATCCGCTGGGTGTCGCGGCCGCCCTGGGCGATCGCCGTGTCGAGGTCGATGTCGAGGTCGAGACAGCCGTGTTCACCCAGGTCGTCGACACGCAGGCTGCGGCCCTCACGCGCGAGCGCCGGGCCACCCCGAACCCGAGCCTCACGCAGGCTGGCCAGCGCATCCTCGGAGGCGACCAGGCGCGCGGGTGTGGGACCGTCGATACACAAGCTCAGGGCGAGGTTGTGCAGGCCCTCGTCGAAGCGGGCCGTGTAGCGCCAGCGCGCGCTGTGGTCGGCGTGGGCCGAGCCCTGCTGCGCCCCTTCTCCCGGGGCAGCGACCCTCGGGCCGCCGTGGCAGGCCCCGAGCAACGCCACGGTGACGGTCAGGAGACCGAACGATGGTCGAAGTCGGACCGGCCGCAGGGGAGGTCGAGATAGCGACACCGTAGACACGGTAGCAGGTTGTCATCCCTCAACTCGCCCACCATGATGAGCCGGTGAGCGCCCCGAGCTCGGTCGAGATCACCAAGGCGCGCGCGATGGGCATCCTCGGCGTGCTCACGGCGATCAACTTCGTCAACTACCTCGATCGCTATGTGCTGGCCTCGGTGCTCGAGAGTCTGCGCCTGGACTTCGGCCTCGACGATGGGAGCGCCGGGCTCCTGGGTCTGACCTTCATCGTGGTCTACACCCTGATCTCCCCGTTCACCGGGTGGTTGGGCGACCGGAGGACCCGCAAATACCTGGTTGCCGCGGGCGTGGGTCTGTGGAGTCTGGCGACCATCGGCAGCGGCTACGCCGAGAGCTACGAGGGGCTGCTGTTCATGCGTGCCCTCGTGGGGGTCGGCGAGGCCGGCTACGCGACGGTCGCCCCGTCGATGATCGCGGACCTCTACAAGCCCGATCGGCGCGGGCGTATGTTGGCCGTGTTCTATCTCGCCATACCGGTGGGCTCGGCGCTCGGGTACATGTTGGGGGGAGCCGTGTCCGGCAACTGGGAGTCGCTGATCGGCCTCGAGGGGGCGCGCCTCCTGGGTCTCGATGGTTTCACCGACCCCGGGTGGCGCCTGGCCTTCATCGTCGCCGGGGCGCCGGGGCTGTTGTTCGCGCTCGCGGCCCTGTTCATGAAAGAACCGATCCGGGGCGCCAACGATGGGGAGGGGGAGGTCGCCGAGCCCGGCCTCGACAGCCCTAGGGCGGTCGTCAAGCGGCTGTTGGCGAGCCCGGCGTGGCGGACCACGACCGCCGGCATGGTGCTCCTGACCTTCTCCATGGGTGGGCTCGCGTTTTGGGCCCCGACCTTTCTACAGCGGGCCCACGGAATGGACGAGAGTTCCGCAGGCATGATCTTTGGTGGGGTCGCGGTGGTTGCGGGGATCTTGGGTACGCTGCTCGGGGGGCTGCTCGGTGATCGCCTGTTTGCCCGCCGCCAGGGCGGGTACCTCACCGTCAGCGGCTGGGGGATGATCATCGGTGTGCCGGGGGTGCTGTGTATGGCGTTCTTCGACCATCGAATAGCGATGCTCGTGGCCGCCTTCGTCGGCGAGTTCTTTCTGTTCTTGAATACGGGTCCCCTCAACGCCGCGCTGATCGGCTGCGTCCCCAACAACCTCCGGGCGAGCTCGATAGCGATCAACGTGTTGATGATCCACGCGCTCGGGGACGCGGTCTCACCCTATTTGATGGGCCTGCTCTCCGACGCCTCGGGGCCGGCCCTGGCGGGGACCTGGCTCGGAGCCACGCCCGAAGCCGCCGGGATCCGCCTGTCGATCGCGCTGATCTCCCTGCCCATGATCGTCGGTGGAGTGTGGTTGGTACGTGGGGCCAAGGCCATCGACGCACATCCGGATGGGCTCGGCGCCAGGGACTGAGGGTGCACTGAAACTGCACCTTTGTGTTCGCCCGCGTGGTAGCGTGATCCGCGAGATCCAATGAGTGCCGCCGCGCGAGTCACCGACCCACATGTCTGCCCGATGGCGTCGCCCATCCCCCACGTCGGCGGGATGGTCGCTCCGCCGGGTGTGCCCACAGTGCTGATCGGCAGCTTGCCGGCGGCGACCCAGGGTGGCGTGTGTGTGTGCGTGGGCCCGCCCAACGCGATCGCGGTCGGCTCGACGACCGTGGTGGTCGGCAACAAGCCCGCGGCCCGCAAGGGCGACCCCACGACCCACGGTGGCAAGATCGTCGGGGGCTGTCCCACGGTGCTGATCGGCGGTTGATGCCAAAGGCGAGGCGATGACGGTCGACGACAGGATCCGGGCGCTGGTCGCCAACCTCCCCAACGTGCTGCCGACTTTGGATCCTTCGGCTCGCTCCAAGCCCGCGATCGTCCATGCCCTGGTCATGCCGCTGATCGCGGCGTTGGGTTATGCGCTCTTCGACCCGCGGGAGGTCGTGCGCGACGCGGAGGTCGACTTCACGATCTTTCTCGAGGGCATACCCACGTTGCTCTTCGAGGTCAGGTCCAGCCTCGCCACGCCCGCGGGCGGACCCGGGCCGGCGCTCTCGCGCGCCCACGCGAGCACGAGAGCTCGCGCGGTGATCGTGACCGATGGTGTCGTCTATCGCCTCTATACCGACACCCGCAACCGTGGCGTGCTCGACGACGAGCCCGTGCGCGTGTTCGATCTACAGACGAAAGACGCGGCGCTGCTCGAAGATCTGGGTAGGCTCGGCAAAGCCGACTTCGACCTCGACGCCCTGCTGGCTGCGGCGCGGCTCGGCCCGCGAGCGAATGCGCTCGAGTCTGCCCTGGCTGGATTGCTCGCTGGCCCCGACCCCGAGCTGGTCGCGCTGCTTCACCGCCGCGTCGACCCGGACGGTGCGCTCGACCCCGATTTCAGGCGCGATGTGTCCCGTGCCGTCGCTCACCTGCGTGCGTCCCCGGCCTGGGTCGATTCCAGCCTCGAGAGCAGATCCGACCCTGCTCTCCCCGCGGAGGACGACGAGCCCGACGAGCCCGACGAGCCCGACGAGCCCGACGAGCCCGACGAGCCCGACGAGGATGGTCCGATCGTGACCACCGAAGATGAACTCGCCGGCTACGCGCTGGTGCGCGAGCTCGTCGGGGACGTCATCCCCCTCGCGCGTCTGGGATACCGCGATCACCAACGATTCTTCGCCATCATCGTCGATGGCGATGAGCACAAGATTCTGTGTCGGCTGCACTTCAACCGGGTCCGCAGATACGTGGGGATCTTCCATGGGCCGACGCGAGAGAGGAAATACCGCGTCGCTAAGGTCGAGACCATCGAGCAGCTGCGCGAGCCGCTGCGCGAGGCGGCTCGGCGCTGGGCGAGCGAGGGAGAGCAACGATGAGCCTCTCGCCCATCGATCGCCTACACCCCGTGCTCCACGAGCTGTGGATGCCCGACGACCCGGACCTCATTTGGAAGCTCCACAGGTGGCAAGGTGTCGAGGGCCTGTCGACGCCCTACACCTACGATCTCGAGCTGTCGACCGAGAGCAGCTTCGAGACTTGCGAGGGAGCGGTGGGCGCCAAGTGCGAGCTCCTCCTCGATCGCAACGGGCTCGCGCGTGTGCGCTACGGCGTGCTCGAGCACATCGAGATCGAGGCCTCGGGGGGGGCGGGGGCGGGGGTCGCGGCCGGGGTCGGGCACCACGGTGTGCGCATGCGGGCGCGGATGGTGCCGGCTTTCAAGCTGCTCGACCAGGGCTCCGATACACGCTTCTTCGCCGGCAAGACGGTCATCGACATTCTCCGCGAGGTCCTCGAACCCGCGCTCGCCGACTACGGGCGCGAGGTCGACGTCGAGTCCTATATCAAGGGCGACTACAACGCCCGGGACTACTGTGTGCAGTTTCGCGAGTCCACGTTCGCGTTTTGCAGCCGACTGATGGAGGAGGAGGGCATCGCCTACTTCTTCGCGCCCAACGACGACGAGCAGGTCGAGCGCCTCGTGCTGATCGACAACAACGCGGACTACCAGGACGCCGAGCTGCTGATCCCGGGACCGCTACCGATCGTCCTCGACCGCTCCGATCAGTTCGACCGCGAGTCGCTTCAGGCGCTCGAGTGGCGGCACAGCAAGACTCCCAACCGCGTGCTCACGCGCGGCTACAACCGCAGGGCCCCCAGCGAGTTCGACGAGGGCGAGGCCGAGCGCGAAGACCCGCAGCACCCGAGCGTGCGCGAGCACTTCCTCGATGGGGTCACGCGCCAGATCGTCGATGACCCGGTCGACGATCCCCGCGCCGAGAGCTTCACCGGCACCGGCCTCGACCAGCGCAGCGCACTGGCCGAGCGCATCCACGACCGCTACGCGCTCGAGGCTCGGGGCGGGAGCGGCCGCTCGAACGTGATCGGCTTCCGCGCCGGTGGGATCTTCACCCTGGGTGAGCACCCGCTCGAGTCGCTGGCCGCCCACGAATTCCTCCTGACGCTCGTGCGCCACTCGAGCCCGAGCGAGGGCAGTTACAGCAACGAGTTCGAGTGCATCCCTCGAGAGCTGGCGTTTCGGCCGGCGCGGACGACCCCGCGGCCGCTCGTCCACGGGATCCAGACCGGCGTGGTCGTCGGCCCCGCACTCGACGAGGTCTACACGGACCCCACGGGGCGGATCCGCGTCAAGTTCCATGGCGATCGTCACAGCGCGGACGACCACGAGGCCTCGTGCTGGATCCCCGTGGCCCAGATCTGGGCGGGCCAGGGCTTCGGCGCTCAGGTGATCCCGCGGGTCGGCATGGAGGTCGTCGTCGCCTTTGTCGACGGCAACCCGGACTGCCCGATCGTGACCGGCTGCGTCTACAACGGCACCAACCAGCCGCCCTACGAGCTCCCGGCGAACTCGACCAAGTCGACCTTCAAGAGCCAGTCGAGCCCCGGCGGCGACGGCTTCAACGAGCTGCGCTTCGAGGATGCCCACGGCTCAGAGCAGGTGTTCATCCACGCCCAGCGGCGCATGGACGTGCGCGTGCGCGGCAGCCTCTACGAGACCAGCGGGGGCAGCCGCGAAGAGCGGATCGGCTGGGAGCGGGGTGATGACCGCGGCGGTGATCACAACATAACGGTGAAAAGGGACGTCAATCACCACGTCGAGGAGATCCGCTACACCAAGATCGAAAAGAAGCAGTACGAGACCGTCGTCGAGGACGTGATCGAGGACTTTCAAGCCAAGCGCACCGTGCTCGTCGGCGACACCAGCCAGCTCAGCGCGCCCAAGGTCGTCGTCGAGGCCAGCGACCACATTAGCCACAAGGCCGGTGAGATCAAGCTCTCGGGTAGCTCGGCGATCCACCTCAAGGGCGGGGGCAAAGTCGCGATCGAGAGCAATAATGCGATCGAGCTCAAGGTCGGCGGCAGCTTCATCTCGATCACGCCCGGCGGGATAGCGATCCAGGGGGTCACCGTTCGCATCAACAGCGGTGGCGGCGTCGGCTCGGCCGGCGACGCCGACGCGGCTGAGGCCGTGGAGATGCTCGATCCCCTCGATGCGCTCGCCGCCGACACTGGCCGCCCGCACAGTGGCGGTGGCGGTGGCGGTGGCGGGCGAACCCGCATTGGTCGAAGGCTTGAACCCCACCGCGCACCGCCGATGGAGCCGCCGCCGCCGCCAACACCCGGCCAGCCGAGCGTGCTGCCCGACGGGACCCTGCGCCAGTTCCTGACGATCGAGTGGGTCGAGCTCGAGACCTGGTGCAGCGAGCCGGCGACGCTTCGCGGGACCACCCAGGGCTACACCGACGGGGACACCGAATCCGCCGAGATCCGCAACACCAGCGACGGCGCGGTCCAGCGCGCGGTCACGTTGCGGATCACCAGCAACGCGTACACCCACAACGTCGACGTCGTCGATCTGCTGCCGCGGCGAGCCGGCACCAACTACGAGTCCGAGCGCACCCTCGACGCCGTCGCCGTGGGCCAGACCACGCCCACGGCGATCCGCTTGCGCTTCATCCCCAACCTGGCGCAGGCGCGCTGCACGACCGGGCGCGCGCGCTTCAGCGTCACGGTCACCAACTACGTGGCCGAGGTCGGCGGCACCATCAACTACGTGCCTGGCTGGCTGCGATTTTGTATGCAACTCGACGCCACGGTCCCCGCGGGGACCGGCGGCGACATCGGCCTGGCCTTCGCGGTCAACGCTGCCCACGAGTACTCGGGCGGGGGCTGGCGATACGCTCAGCGCACGCGTGCGGGCTCCATGCAGTACTGGAACGGCGCCGCGTGGACCAACGTGCCCGTGGCCTGGACACAGCGCGTGGGCGTGCGCAACCGGCTGCTCGACATGGCGATCTGGCGCGAGGGCACCACCGACAAGACCCAGTACGGGACCTTGGCCTGGCCTGGCACGGTTCCCGCATGGGGCCCGACCGAGACCGCGCTGGCCGCTCGCGTGCTGCCGCAGTGGACCGCGCAGATCAACGCCACCTGGACCGACAAATTCGACCTCAAGCGCCAGGAGTGCCGCAGCACCGAGCCGCAGTGCTGTCGCTACAAGACCCGCTGCCGCGTGACCTTCAACCAGACGGCGACCAAGGGCACGGGCATTGTGCTGGCCGGCAACTCCGGCCGCTCCGAGGCCAACGTCTGGTCGCTGGTCGACACCACGGCGATGCCGTCCCACGAATTCGGGCATCACCTCGGCAACCCCGACGAGTACGCTGGGGCGGGCGTCGATACCAGCCTCAACGGCGACGGGGCGGTCAATGGCATCGACGCCAACTCGATCATGGGCCAGAATATGACAACCGTGAAGCGCCGCCACTACACGACGATCTGCCAGCACCTCGCTACAATGGTGGGCGCGCAGGTCAACCGCAGCTACACCTACCAGGCGGTGCCGGTCGTATGAGCCCGCGAGGTCCCTCGTTACCGTTTTCGTCGCAACCGTTTTCGTCGCAACCGTTTTCGTCGCAACCGTTCTCGTCGCGGCGGGGCTTCCTCGAACTCGCCCTCGGCACACCCTTGCTCCTGACTTGCTGCTCCGAACAACCACAGCGCCCGCCGATGACCACCTCGACCTTGGAACCCGACCAGCCGCCCGCGACCCCCGTGACCCCCGCTACGCCGACGAGCGAGTCCTTTCGCCTCGACGATCGCGTGGTGGGCGGGCCGGTGCTGGCCACGACCTCGGGCCCCGACGGGGGCTCGCTCAACGTCTATCGCTGGATGAGCTGGCTGCGCGTGCGCGCCGATCAACGCGTCGGCGTGCTCGTGCAGACCCGCCGTGAGGGCGATATCGTCGGTGTGCCGATCGGCTACTACCGACGCGAGCTCGATGACCGCCTGCTCGCCAAGATCCGCGACAGCGTCGAGTCGATCGATTGGAAGTCGCTGCCGCCGCTAAAGGGGGGCGACATCCTCGCCAACCACTATGCGCTCGAGTACCACCGCGGGAGCCTGCTCATCCAGCGCCAGTTCAATGCCCGCAACTTCGAATTCATGGCTGCGATTGGAGCCTACATGGAGACCGCCAGCGAGGTCATGAATTACATTGGTGAGCGGCCCGCCGCCTTGATGAAAGCCTCGGTCCGCGTGACCCCCGATGCCAGCGAGCGCGGCCTGTTCTCGTTTCGCTTGACGCTGGAGAACCCGGGCTTTGGGCCCATCGTGATCACCGATCCGCGGGTCCCTGCAGCGCAGGGAGCCGAGAGCCCGCGCATGGTCCTGCGTGTGGCTCCGGAGATCGATGGCTGGGGCGATCTGAGCTGGGTGAACCTGGCGGTGACGCAGACGCTGCCCGACGGCGCGCCGCGGACGGTGGTGCTGCCCGCTGGCGGGCGCCTTGATTTCGACTTCCCTTGGCGGGCGACGGCCGCCGGCACCCACTACATTCGCGGCGAGTGGATCGACTACGAGGGGCCCCTCGACGCGGTGCCCGGTCAGCTGCCGATGATCCCCCTGACCGCGGACGGGCCACCGAGCGACGCGAGTGGGCCCTACCCGGTGCGGGGATCGGCCTTCGCCACAGGCGTGAAGTTCGAGGTCTGAGTTCGAAGAGTTGCGCGCTCTTGGCGATCGACTCCACGACTCCTTTTCCCCACCCATGATCGTCGGTGGTGTGTGGTTGGTACGCGGGGCCAAGGCCATCGACGCACACCCGGATGGGCTCGACGCCAGGGACTGAGGGTCCCGGCCGGGGCCACCTGGCTGGGGCTGCGCCGACTGGCGAGGGCTACTCGGGCGACTCGCCCGGAGGCGTCTCGGGGGGCTCCCACAGCTCGACCCTTCGGCCCTCCGGATCGGTGACCCAGCCGAATTTTCCGTACTCGGAGCTGTCGGTCTCGTCTGCGACGTCGCAGCCGCTGGCCCGGAGTTGGGCGAGCATCGCGTCGAGATCGCGGACTCGAAAGTTGATCATGAAGGTATTGCCGAGGCTGCCCAAATAGGTGCTGTCTTCGGGGAAGGTGCTCCACACCGTGGAGGGCGTGGGGCGGTCGAGGGGGTGCTTCGCCGGGAGAACCCCACCCATCCAGCTGTCGTCGATCTCGATTCCCAGCTTGTCTCGGTACCAGGCGCACAGAGCCTGACGATCCTTGCTACGATAGAACACACCGCCGATACCGAGGACTTTTTCCATGCCAGAGTATGCCACCTCCGGGCACGGCGCGGTGTGCCGCAGCGGTGAGAATCGGGCCGCCGCGGGTCGATTCGGGTCCGCCGACGGCCTCGCCAATCGCTGTCCCGCGGGGTATGACCGGGGCGATGCGAACCTTGCAATTCGAAAACGGCGACGCGATGCCGGCGATCGGCCTGGGGACCTGGAAGTCGCGGCGGGGTGAGGTTGGAGCGGCCGTTGAAGAGGCACTCCGGGCCGGCTATCGGCACATCGACTGTGCGGCGATCTACCGCAACGAGGCCGAGATCGGCGAGGTCTTTGCAGCCGAGTTCGAGCGCGGCACGGTCGCGCGCAGAGATCTGTGGGTGACCTCGAAGCTGTGGAACAACGCCCACGCGCCCGCCGACGTGGTCCCGGCCCTGCGCAAGACCCTCGCGGATCTGCGCCTGGACTATCTCGACCTCTACCTTATGCACTGGCCGGTGGCCTTCAAGCCCACGTCTTTGTATGCCGAGTCGGCCGACGACATGCTCTCGCTCGAGGCCATGCCCATCGCCGAGACCTGGGCGGCCATGGAGGCGGCGGTCGACGCCGGCCTGTGCCGGCACATCGGGGTCTCGAACTTCACGGCCGCCAAGCTCGGCGCGCTCTTGGACGGGGGCGTGCGCCACAAGCCCGCCATCAACCAAGTCGAACTTCACCCCTACCTCGGGCAGCGGGAGCTCAAGGATTTTTGTACGCAGCGGGGTGTGCAGTTGACCGCCTACTCGCCGCTCGGATCCCGAGACCGCCCCGATGGACTCAAGCAGCCCGACGAGCCGGTCCTGCTCGAAGACCCGAAGCTGCTCGAGGTCGCGGCACGCTGTGGCGGCTCGCCGGCGCAGGTGTTGATCGCCTGGGCCGTGCAGCGCGGGACTTCGGTGATCCCCAAGTCGGTCAACCCCGAGCGCCTGCGTCAGAACCTGGCCGCGGCGGAGCTGCGCTTGAGTGACGCGGACGTCAGCGAGATCGACACGCTCGAGCGTGGGCGTCGCTACGTGACCGCGGACTTCTTCGTGTTCGAGGGCGGGCCCTACACGCTCACCGACATCTGGGATCTGTAGGCCCAGATCTGGTGATCTGGGATCGCACTGGGCTGGCGGCCGGTGAGGTTCAGGGCTTCGTTTTGTAGCGAACCCCGCTTCTCGCGCGCATTTTTGTCTCCAGTTTTTGCGGTGAGCAAGATTGGGAATAGGAGTGGGTGCAATGGCTTTGGTTTGAGCTTCGATGGGAAATGACCCATCATGGGACCCAGATCATGTCGGTCTCAACCGTATCCAAGGGCCTCACGCCTCTCACTTTCCTGGCTTTCCTGGCGTTGCCCCTGAGCGCGTCGGCTGGGCAGCCCGATACGATCGACGCGGGCCTCGACGAGCCCAACACCGAGGTCTGGGGTGGGCAGGAGACCGAGCCCTGCGCGTTCCCCCCTGTCGTCCGGGTGACCGGCCCCAACTCCCTGTGTTCGGGCACGCTGATCCACCCGAAGGTCGTGATGTACGCGGCCCACTGCGGGACCGAGGACCACGTCGTCCGCTTTGGCGACAGCAGCAACTCGACCAAGACCCGGGCGACCGAGTACTGCCGCGCCAACCCTCAGTACACGGGCCAATCGCAGACCAACGACTGGGCCTACTGTGTCCTCGAAGAGGCGGTCACCGAGATCCCCTTCACACCCGTGGGCTACGGCTGCGAGGTCGACGAGTACTACTACAGCGGTCAGTCGGTGGCGGTGGTCGGCTTTGGCAACAACGAGGGCGACTCGGGGGCGGGGCGCAAGCGCTGGGCCTTTACCACCATGTCCAACCTCATGCCGGGTCGCTTCAACGTCGGCGGCCAGGGGCAGCCCACGATCTGCTCGGGCGACTCGGGGGGCCCCGCCTACATCCGCTACGACGACGGCACCTGGCACACCTACGGCATCGCCTCGACCAAAAACTCGGGGACCTGCGACTCGGCCAGCGGGACCCACTCGCTGGCCGTCAACACCCTGCCGTGGATCGAGAGCGACTCGGGCATCGACGTGACCGTGTGTCACGACATCAACGGAAACTGGGACCCGGGTCCGAACTGCGGCAACTTCTTCAATGGCCAACCGGCGCTCTCCTACGGGAGCTGGAATACCTGGTGTAAAGACGCGACCGCGCTCGAGTGGAGCGACACGTGCGGGAGCAGCTTCAAAGATCAAAATTTCGAGTCCAACCCGCCCTTTCTCCAGGTTCAGATCCCCTTCGACGGTCAGGTCTTCGAGGGCGGCTCGGCGAACTTCGATATCACTGTGGTCGCCGACGACGACAGCGGGCTGCCGGTCGACGTCAGCCTCGTGGTCGACGGGGAGGCCATCCCCCAGGTCATCGGCGAGAGCCCGGCGATCTGGGGCGACGCCGTGTTTCCGGTCGGCGAGTACACGATCGTCGCTACGGGCATGGATTTTTGGGGTAACGAGGCCTCGGTCGACGTGACCTTCACGGTCGTCGAGGACGAGGACGACGGCGACGATGACGGTGACGACGGCGAGACCACCACCACCGAGACCGGTGGCGGCGACGAGGTCGGTGGGGAGAGTGGCGAGCCGGGCGACGGCGGGGGGACGACGGATGTCGGCCTCGACGGTGGCCAAGTGTACGACGTCAGCTGCAGCTGTTCGACCGAGCCGGGCCGGGGTGGTGGGGGCGCGCTCTGGGGGGGCCTGAGCCTGTTGGGATTGCTCGCCCTCCGTCGGAGGCGGTAGGCCCGGGTTCAGGCGGTGAGCCCGGGTTCAGGCCCGGGT
>Ga0256845_1002159_pt1 | contig 14542 bp, 12 predicted proteins | sample RiftiametaG_FD_189101 | JGI IMG/M metagenome (GOLD analysis project Ga0256845, IMG submission 189101) | Tube worm associated microbial communities from hydrothermal vent at the East Pacific Rise, Pacific Ocean - Riftia | ecosystem: Host-associated > Annelida > Integument > Unclassified ...
AATATCTTTTATGCTGTTCAGATTGTGAAGGACTTTCACTCAATGAACTTCTACACCTTACAGACAAAGATACTCTTAAGATGTGGGAAGATTTGCACCTGGGATATACTGAAGCTTTGGGGCATTCTATTTTGAGGGATGAAATTTCAATGCTCTATAAGAATATCACACCGGACCAGGTTTTTGTTGCAGCCCCGGAGGAGATAATTTTTATTTTAATGAATACTCTCCTGACACCTCAAGATCACATAGTTGTAACATACCCTGGATACCAATCTCTGTTTGAAATTGCAGCCTCAATAGGAGCAGATATAACTCCATGGAGACCCAAATTAACTAAAAATGGCTTTAATTTTGATCTGGGACAATTTGAGAACCTAATCAAACCCAACACAAAAATGATCATAATTAATTTTCCCCACAACCCCACAGGTGCTCATATTAGCCAGAATACATTGAACAACATTGTAAAACTTGCAAAAGAGAAAAATATCATTCTTTTTTCAGATGAGATGTACAGACTTTTGGAGCATGACAAAAAAGAGAGATTAGAGTCAGCATGTGATTTATACGAAAACGCCATAAGCTTGTCAGGAATGTCAAAAAGTTTCTCTTTAGCAGGCTTGCGCGTTGGCTGGCTTGCAACAAAAAATAAAAAAATCTATGAAAAGGCATGTGAATTTAAAGACTATACAACAATCTGTAATAGTGCTCCCAGTGAAATCCTTGCCATCATGGGGCTTCGCGCAAAAAACACCATCATTAAAAATAATTTAAAACTCATTAAAACCAACCTTGATCTACTTGATTCCTTTTTTGAGCAATACAAATCAACATTTGAGTGGTACAGACCAAAGGTTGGACCCATTGCATTCCCCCGCCTTAAACTTGATACAGCTGTTGAAAAATTCTGCAGACATGCATTGGATCAAAAAGGTGTGCTTCTTTTACCTTCTGATCTATATGGATATAAAAGCAATAATTTCAGAATCGGTTTTGGAAGAAAAACTCTGCCCCAGAGCCTGAACCAGCTTGAAGAATATATTAAAACTTTATAATACAAAAGGTATAAAATGGAACAAAACAGTTTAGAAAATTTAGAAAAAAAAGAGCTTATAACATTAGTTGATTCTCTTTTATGGCAGTATCGTTTAATTGATGCTTTCTGGTTTATTAACATTGAGAAGCAGTATGGTCTTTCAGTTGCAGAAAAGATAAATGAAAAAGTCTGGGAAAAAATAGGCGGGCTTAGTGCAAAGGATATTAAAAAGAAATTTAATATTAAAGAAAAGGGGATTAAAGGATTTTTAAGGGTTATGGACTTTTATCCCTGGAAACTGGTGGATTGTTTCCAAATTGAAGATTTGGGGAAGGAGCTTATAATAACCTCATCCAACTGTCCGGCACAACTTGCCAGAAAAAAGCATGGTTTAGGTGAATATGTCTGTAAAGAGATGCATCTTAAGGAGTTTATAACATTTGCCAATGAGATAGACCCTGACATTAAGATTGAATGCCTTTTTGCACCGCCAGACCCACATCCTGATGATATTTTCTGCAAATTCAGAGTTTATAAATAAATATAGGTCCCTCTGAAGCGGTTGATATTATCACCTGGCAAAATTGTCACAAATGTATTGACATTTAATAAGTATATCTATAGCTTTGGATAGTTTGTAATTAGTGGGGCAAGTGCTTAAAGCAGCTTTTAAGGGGAAGCTTTTGCACTAAACCTGACTTGAAAAAGCTGGGAATAATTAAAGTTTGGTTGGGGAGGAAAACAGATAAATTTCTGATGACTCATACTATTATTATTTTTCTGATACCAGTTACGCTTCTTACTTTAACTCCTGGTGTTGATACTATGCTGGTTATTCGGAACACCACCCGGGGAGGATGGTGGGATGGTACGACTACAAGCCTTGGTATCTGTACGGGACTTTTTTTCCATGCTGTTATATCTGCCGTTGGCATTTCAGTTCTTATACTTCAGTCTGCATTGGCATTCAGTCTTTTAAAACTTGCAGGTGCAGCTTACCTGATATTACTTGGAGTTATCAGCTTAAAAAATGCAGTGAAAAGTGAGACTTACAATGCAAGTATCCCCAAGACCAAAACAGATACTCTTTTTAATGCAAGGCGATCTTTTACCGAAGGGCTGTTTTGTAATATTCTTAACCCTAAAGCCATTGTTTTTTATATGGCATTTTTGCCTCAATTTATTGACCCTTTAAAGCCTGCTCTTTTCCAAACTTTTTTTCTGGCAGGGCTTCACTTTATTATTGCCATGGTCTGGCAGACAATGCTTGCATCTATGATAAATCGTGCAAAAGCGGTTCTTGAAAGAAAAATTATTAAAAAAATCCTCAATGCAGCAACAGGGATTGTAATGATACTTTTTGGTGGAAACTTACTTATTGATAATTAAAAAAAAGAGCCTTTTACTATGAAAAAATTTATAAAATTCGTTGTATCTATTATACTTTTAGCTGTTTTTATTTTTGCATCCTTTCTTATTTTTGCAACTGTTTCTGACTACAAGCCACCACCTGAGACTGTTATTTATGAGAAAAATGTAAATAAAAAAATTTTAGTAAATGAAAAACTTGACTTTATGACATGGAATATAGGCTATTGCGGATTAAATAAAGAGATGGATTTTTTCTATGATGGCGGGCTGAATGTCAGACCCGAAGGCAGTGTTGTGAAGGAAAATTTGTCTAAAATAAAATCTTTTATAAAGGAGCAAAACCAAATTGATTTTTTTCTTTTTCAGGAAGTGGATGTTGACTCCAAAAGAAGCTATGGCACAAATCAATATCAAGAGATAGAAGAGCTGTTCCCAAACTATCATACAAGCTTTGGGAAAAATTATGATGTAAGCTTTGTACCTGTTCCCATAAAAGATCCGCTGGGCAGAGTCAACTCAGGGCTGCAGACCCTCTCAACATATGAACCTGAACTAGTAGTAAGGCATTCGTTTCCTGGAAACTATTCATGGCCCCAGGGTTTATTTATGCTTGACCGATGTTTTCTTGTTAATAAATACCCTGTTAGCAACAATAAAAAACTCATTGTAATAAATACACATAACTCTGCCTACGATGATGGGAATTTAAGAAAAAACCAGATGGCATATTTAGAAAAATATCTTTCCATGGAGTATAAGAGAGGAAACTACATTGTTGTGGGAGGAGACTGGAATCAATGCCCTCCTGATTTCAAGAATGAATTTAAAGATGACATAATGGATGAAACAAATCGCATGGATATTAAGAACGATTTCATGCCGGACTGGAAGTGGCTTTATGACAATAAAACTCCAACAAACAGAAGGGTTGATGTCCCTTACAAAAAAGGCAAAACACGCACAACAGTCATTGATTTTTTTCTTGTTTCACCAAATATTGATGCAATGGAACTTAAAGGGATCAATCTTAATTTTGAAAATTCAGATCACCATCCTGTCAAACTTTCAATCATGTTAAAATAAAAGTATTCTGGAGAAAAATAAAACCAATATAGACTTATATATTCTGAAAATTGTATCTAATATCTAAAGCCAAGCTCGCCCTCAATCATTGACTAATTCAGGTTTTTTCAGTACTAATAGTTAAGTGAATAAATAATAGAGACCATGTGTCAGGAGATTGGTATGGGTAACAAAATGAAGGCACTTGTAAAGACAAAACCTGAAAAGGGGCTTTGGCTTGAAGATGTTGATCTGCCAAAAATTTCTAAAAATGATGTTTTGATCAAAATAAAAAAAACTGCTATTTGTGGAACAGATGTCCATATCTATAATTGGGATAAGTGGTCCCAGAAGACTATTCCTCTGCCAATGCATATTGGTCATGAATTTGTAGGGCAGATTGCTGAAATCGGAGAGAATGTCCATGATTTTAAAACAGGTGACCTTGTGTCAGGTGAAGGTCATATCGTGTGCGGGCATTGCCGCAATTGTCTTGCCGGACGTCGACATTTATGTAAAGATACAAAAGGCGTTGGAGTTAACAGACCAGGTGCTTTTGCACAATATCTTTCCATACCTGTAACAAACGTATGGTACTGCGATAAAAACATACCCCTGGATCAGCTTGCATGTTTTGATCCCCTTGGAAATGCAACACACACAGCTTTATCATTTAATGTATTGGGTGAAGATGTGCTTATCACAGGTGCTGGTCCCATAGGCTGCATGGCAGCAATGATTGCAAGACACGCCGGGGCAAGATTTGTGGTAATTACTGATATAAACCCTTACAGACTGGAACTTGCAAAAAAGACAGGTGCTGATCTTGTTGTGGATGTTGCAAAACAGAGTATTGCGCAAGCCCAGCAAAAGCTTGGCATGAAAGAGGGATTTGATGTTGCAATGGAGATGTCTGGAAACCCTGCTGCATTAAATTCAATTCTTGAAAATATGTGCCATGGAGGGAAAATTGCCCTTCTTGGCATAATGCCTGAGAACACGGAAATTGACTGGAACAAGGTTGTTTTTAATATGTTTACAATCAAAGGTATCTATGGTCGTGAAATGTATGAAACATGGTATAAAATGACCACAATGATACAATCAGGGCTTGATATAGCACCAATTATTACCCACAAATTTCATTTTACTGAATTTGAAAAAGGATTTGAAGTCATGGGATCATCAAATTCCGGCAAGGTCATTCTTGATTGGGATTAAACTTATAACAGGAGTTATAAATATGTCATTAAATAAATTAGATGCCTCTTTAATAAAAGAGATTGATGATCTTAAAGCTGAGGGCAGAGCCAAAATTCCAGAAAGAATTATAGAAGAGTATATTGAACCAAAGGGCGAAAATGGTCCAAGATATAAACTAAAAGGGTATGATAAACAATTTATCCGCCTGAATTCAAACTCATACTTATCACTTTCCAATAATGGGGATATGATAAAAGAGGCAGACATTGCTGCAAATAAGCTTGGTGTGGGTCCTGGTGCTGTTAGATTTATTGATGGTTCCTTTGTTTTTCATGCAAGTCTTGAAAAGAGAATCGCTGAATTTGTGGGTAAACCAGGCGCAAAGATTTTTAACTCTGCTTACACATCCAATTTAGGGCTTGCCATTGCCATCAGTAATAAAAAAACATACTGGATAGGAGATCAGCTTAATCACAACAGTATAATAAGAGCCATGCGTATTGCAAATATTCCAGGTCCCAACAAAGGAATATTCAAGCACAATGACATGGATGACCTTAAAAGATGCCTTGATAGAGTGCCTAGGGAGATGGAAAGAGTACTTGTAATTTTTGATGGTATTTTCAGTATGCGGGGAGATGCAGCACCCATTGAAAAAATTGAGGAGATTGTAAAACCCTACACTTCAAAATTTAAAGACGGAGTTGCAACCATAGTGGATGATTCCCATGGGATCGGCGCTTATGGTGATACAGGCCGAGGAACAATTGAACATTGCAAAGCATCTCCTGATATAATTGTCGGGACATTTGGCAAGGCATTTGGTGTAAATGGCGGGTTTATAGCAGCAAGTGAGGCTGTGATTGAAGCAATACGCCAGAAAGCCGATACATACATCTATACAAATCCCTTAAGTGTTGCAGATTGTGCTGCTGCTTTAAAAGCAATTGATATATGTGACAGTGCAAAGGGGCTTGGGCTTTTAAAAAATCTCAAGGCGCGGACAAACCAATTCCGCCATGGTTTAAAAAAGCTTGGAAAAGAGACTATACCAGGTCCTCATCCGGTAGTACCAATGCTTGTGAGAGATACAAATAAAACCCATGCCATTGTTAAATCGCTTTTTGACAATGGTGTGCTTGTTGTGGGCTTAACATTCCCGGTTGTACCCAAGGGTGACGAAACAATACGATTTCAGATTAATGCATCCCATACAGCCAAAGACATTGAGTATGTTTTAACTCTTTTATAGCAGATAACCAAATTATTTTATCTAACCTCCTGCAATAAGTGGCAAGAGAAAGATTGTAGAGTTATCTGGAATAATGGTTCCAGCAAAATTTGGACTTGAAATAAGAACATTGTTCAGCCTCACTGCAGCACAATGGTCTGTGTTTTCTATCTTTTCAATAAGATCCGAGACAGTCATACCCTCAAACCAGTCCATATCTTTATCATCTACATTGATCATTATTTCACACCATTTTTTTCAAGGAGCTCCATGACTTCAGGAAAATCAAGCCCCAGTCGTTTCACAGTTTCAACAGTCGGGATACCATTTTCTGTCCAGCCACGGCGTAAATAAACAGCATCAACAAGTTTTATATACTGGGCTTCACGGTTTTCCCTGAGGATTTTTACCTTTTGTTTACTGTCCATATTGGAAATATCAATTTTATACTTTTCTGTAAGCTCTGTATCATAACGTTTCTGGCGGGATTCATACTCTTCAATTGTAACAGGTCCCACTGCACGATAGGGAATTGTATCAAACTGTTTTGTGCCAAAACCCATTTTAAGATTAAAAAGTCTTTGAAAATTGTAGACAACTTCGCTCATGGCAACAAGCCCGTCTATATCAACCTTGCGACCTGTCACTGCTGAAAACAGATCAGCGTACCAGCCAACATGCTTTACGACTTTTGCAGGCTCTGCTTGATCCTTATTGTCTTCAGGCACTATATCATTCCATGGAAGTTTGCAAAGCCCGCATAAAGAAAACCATGTCCTGAACATTGGGAACCAGTGAAGTGCTTCAGCTTTATTTTCAAATGTTGGCATGAAATTGTGTACCATATCGAGAAAGATAAGCCATGCTTCATCATGTTGTGCTCCCTTAAGGGCAATTCCGTAGCCTCCCTGCTGGGCAAGGGATTCCTTGGTAATATATTCAGAAAACTCCAGCCCCTTGGATTCCATTCCAATATCCTGCATCATATCTGCATCAGATCCAAAATCCTTTGCAAAGATTGCTTTCATTTTACGAATACCTTTGCCTACCAGGGCACCAAACCCTTTTCCCTCTGCCATCTGGTGGAGAAGTTCAAGGGCTGCAACCCTGTTACCAAAAAACAATTCCAGCCCCCTGGTGTGCTCTTCAGTAATAAGACCCCTCTCAAAGCATTCCATTACAAAACCGATGGAGGTTCCAACAGAGATTGTATCAACACCATAGGCATCACAATAAAAATTAAGTTCCAGAACTGTTAAAGGATCAAAAATACCAAGGTTTGATCCACATCCTGCTGCTGTTTCATACTCTGGTCCATCAACAAACACTCTTTTGCCTCTATATGGTCCTGAAACAGGGACAAAATCTTTTACACCGTGGGCACATGCAACAGCACATCCTTTCCAGCAGCCGTCAAATCCTTTATGAAAAGCTTTATCAAAAAACGACTCACCCAGGTTATGCCCCTCGGCATGGGATCCATACTGAAAGTTGTTTACAGGCAGGCAGTCATGATCATTCATAATGGGGATAAGGTGCATTGTACCGACTTTAGCCATTCTGTTTTGTTTATGATCAAGTGTATTTATCTCTTTTGCATGGGTTTTTGTTACAAGCTTAAGAGCTTGGATGTCAGAAGGGTTATTTGTCTTAAAGGTAACAGAGTCCCACCTTGCAACAACAGCTTTAATTTTTTTATCTGCAAACACAGAGCCGATACCACCCCTGCCTGCCTGTTTATATCTTACCATTTTTCTTCCGGTGTCATACCAGGTGAAATTCAGACAACCAAAGGATGTGTTTTTAGCACCGGGTCCAGTGGAAACCACTGATATGTTTACACGCTTTTCACTATCAAAATAATCAGTAAGATCTTTTGAAAGTTGATAAGAATCCAGATTCAACTCCTCTGCTTTAAAAATCTTGATCTCCTCTTTAATACCATCAATGAGAATAACAACTTCCTGATCAGCTTTTCCGGTGATCTCAAGAACATCAAAACCTGCAAATTTTTGATATGGACCAAAATAACCACCCACATTGGAATCTATGGGGATTGATGTAAGGGGTGATATCGCAGTTACAATACTTTTTCCTCCTCCGGGATATCCAGGGGTGCCGCCAAGAGGTCCTGATGCAATACAGATTGCATTTTCAGAATCATTCCATTTTGTATCAGATGTAACAGAGTTCCAGAGCATCCATAAATCATACCCCTTGCCCCCGATAAACTTCTCCTTTACATCGGCTTCAATATCTTTAATTGCAATATCTGAATTCCCAATATTAATATGAAGGGATTTATCAGTATATCCCCTGTTTATTTGTGATCTTTCATAGGAAATTGATTTAACTTCCTTTAAATTCAATTGTGTCACTTTATACTCCTTATATTACCTGAGTTACTCGAATACACTAAAATACCATACCTCAAATATTAAGTACATATTCTCAAACTGTGTTTTTTAAAAGCATTATTTTTTTAGAATCTCTTTTGAATAAAATGATATGCCCTTGCTCCTGCCTCGTAGGCAAGACCCCTTAATCTCCGGGTAATAATATTTTTTGGCTTTAATACTGGCAATGGTATATTGGAATTAAAAGCATCAGAATCATTTAAAAAGTATTGAGCCATTAATTTGCCAAACAGAGTTCCGGGACCTATCCCGCGACCATTATAGCTTGTTACGGAAATATTGTCCTCTTCAAAAACATGAAATCTTGGAACATGATTTGTGGTCATGGCAATCCTGCCAAACCAGCCATATTGAATCTTGACATTATCAATCTGGGGGAACACTCTATTTATAGTACGTTTTGCCCAGTTTTTATGGAGCCCATAGCCAAACCTGTCTATACTTCCAACACTTCCCACCACAAGACGTCCCTCGGCATCAAGACGATATGAAGAGAGAATCATATTTGTATCCCATGCACCATGCCCTTGGGGAAGTATGGTCCTTCGAATCTCATCTGGAAGGGGTGATGTTGCAAATTGGAAAAAATTAAATGGTATTAATGATTTTATGCTCTCTTTAAATCCATGGCTGGGGTAACCCTGACATGCCTGGATAACAGCCTTTGCTGTAATTTTCCCATCCATTGTTGTAATTTTCCACTCTTTTTCTTTTTTTTCAATCTTTGTGACAGGTGATTTAATAAACAGGTCAGCTCCTGCATTGTTTGCAGCATGGGCTAAACCATGTGCATAGGCAAGGGGCTGGACTGTCCCTGCCCGTAAATCTAAAAGAGCCCCATAAAAAGCATCAGAGCCTATTTTTGGTTTTGCCTCCTCTTTACTCAGCAACCTTACAGGGGCTCCTAACTTTTGCCATTGGCTTTCTCGCTGCCTTAAAGCTTTATATCCTCCCAATGAGTGAGCACAATGCAGTGTCCCTTTTCGGGTTGCTTCACACTCAATTTCATGCTTTTTGATTAAATCAAAAACAAGGTCAGGTGAATTCCCAAGTTCTTTAATTACTCTCTCTCCATACTCCTGCCCTAAAATTTTTACGACATCATCAGGCATTAGCCATAGACCAGCATTTACAAGACCTACATTTCTGCCAGCCCCTCCAAATCCTATCTGCTCAGCCTCAAGTAAAGTTGTGTCTACGCCTTTTTCTGCAAGGTGGAGTGCTGCGGACAGACCTGTATAACCTCCGCCAACAATTACTATATCAGTTTTTTTCTCTCCCTTGAAAGAAGAGAGGATCGGTGGTGCAGGCGCTGTATCTGCCCAAAGTCCATGTGTTATATTATTATCCATATTTTTTTGTATTTCTCTCCTGTAAAATTTGGGACTATAGTGGTTAATCAAATCTTAAGCAAGAAAAAATTTTATTTTATCTTTGGAACTTTGAGGCTGCAGGGCATTAATACCTGGCATTTTCCACATACCATGGTATTTTTTCCAAGGCCTGCAAGCTCTTGTGTATTATCAAGATTGGAATTGAGACGCGCCCAGCATTTTTGTCGATCTATACCAGTTTCAGCAGACACAGCCCCCACAGGACATTGTTCAACACACTTCAAACACTTATAACCATTTTTATAAAAGCAAAGTTCCTTTTCAACAACCAGAGGGTTGTCACCAAATTCAGCTTCTGTAACAAGGCTGCCCAGGCGACCTGCACAACCAGATGGAGTTATGAACTGGGCATTAACACCAAAGCGACCAAGATTTGCTATATACCCAAGGTGCTTATGGGACCACCGTGCCATCAGAGTCTTAAAATTAAAGTTATGTGTTGAAGGAATCAGGACGGAATTGTATCCTGCATCCCCAAGAAAGATCTTGATCTGCCCGCACAAACTATTGATCAGTGAGTTGGTAGATTCATAGGCAAGACCCCAGTTTCTGCAAGGGATATCCCCTCTATTATTTTCTTTGGCAAGCTCTTTATCAAAAGGGACAAAAAAGACAATAACGGTTTTTGCAGTTTTTAAAAGGTCCCTGGGAAGAGCATGATCATCTGCTGCGATTTCTGGTAAAATATCAAAGCGTTCATCTGCTTTTGCAGTAACCACATGGGGAACCCGCCAAAAATTTCTTGAATTGGCAGCCTTGGGATAATCCATAACATATTTTTCGATCAATGCTTTTAAGGCGGTATATGCAACAGGTGCTGTCATAATTTCCTCCATTATTTTTCCCATGCTATACTGAGTCCTCTATAGGGGGATGACTGTTTTCAGCCTCGGTTTCATGGCATAAATTATTAAGCTGAAGATGTTCGTTTTAAGGCACAGTTTTTTTTATTAAGCTTGGAAACTATTGTGATACAGCTATCTTCCCCTCCATATCCCGGGTCAAAAATAATAATTTTTCTGTTTGTATTGATTTTTGATTCAGCATTGCATACGTTTAAGGAAACCAGTTGAGAAAGTAGAAGAATCAGGAGTATACAACTTGCTGAAATAATTTCTTTATTCAATGATCTTGACACCTGTGCATTTAGCGTTTATTTTAGTACTCTTATGAATAAAATATTTAGTTCATATATTATTTAGTATATATTACATTTTTTTATAAATTTTTTAAATAAAAGTTTTAATATTAATATTAAAAGTTTTGAAACAGGATGGCAAAATGCAGATTAACGTTGTAGATAAAAGTTCGGTAAAAAAAGTCTTAAATTGTGAGATTTCGCAAAAGACTTTGGCAAAAGAGTTGAACAATGCGTACAGGGAGTTGAAGAATAATGCTGATGTCAAGGGTTTCAGAAAAGGAAAAGTCCCTCGCAAAGTACTTGAAAATAAATTTTCAAAAGATGTACACGCTGACATCCTGCCAAAACTTATTCAACAGATATTTAAAAAAGCAATTGATGATTATGATTTGAAGATTGTTTCAACTCCTCAAATGGATCCGCCGGAGCTTGACCCGGAATCAGCATATTGTTTTGATATTGCAATTGAAGTAAAGCCTCAGATTGAGGATATTGAGTATGAAGGCATGGAGCTTACCAAAACAAAATATAAAGTTGCTGAAGGTGAAATTGAAGCCCAGATACAGATGATCAGAAAAACAATGGCATCAAAACAGGCTGTCACAGAAGAGAGAGCCGTTAAAGAGAATGATTTTGTTTTGATCGATTATCAGGGGTTTATTGATGGTAAGCCTTTTGATCCAACACCACAGATTGAAAATTTTATCATGGCAATTGGAACTGATACAATGCCAAAAGAGTTTTCAAAAAAGATTACAGGAGTAATTCCTGAACAGGATCTTGAGATTGAGGTTGCATATTCTGATGATGATCCAGATAAGGAACTTGCCGGCAAAACTGTGCTTTATAAATTAAAAGTAAAAGAGATACATGAAGAGGTGCTGCCGGAAGATGATCACCTTGTTAAGGAACTTGGTAAATACGAAAACCTTGATCAGGTCAAAGATGACATCCGTGCTAATTTGTCAAAAGGTATTGAACAGAGAGTTCAGCATGAGTTGAGCGAGCAGATTTTTCAGAACCTGTTAGAAAAATATGAGTTTGAAGTTCCTGAGAGTCTGGTTGAAGCAGAGCTTAATGGTATAATAGCTGAGGCAGAACAAGCTTATATGCAGAACAATACAACCCTTGAAGATGCTGGTCTAAGTAAGGAATCCTTGAGAAAAAACTATAAGGATGTTGCTGAAAAGCAGGCAAGAAGACACCTGTTGCTTGATAAGCTGATAGAGCAGGAAAATCTTGAGATGACTGAAGAGGAGTTGGATAAAAGTTTTGAAGAGATGGCAAAGGGCATGAATACTTCCATTGATGCTATTAAAAATTATTTTAATATGGATAAGAACCAACTGGAGAATTATAAACATACACAGCTTGAGAAAAAAGCAGTGGAGCTCATTGTTGGAAAAGGAAAAATTACTGAAAAAGAGCCTGAAACAGAAAAAAAAGCTGACGAGAAAAAGGCTGATGAAAAAGAGTCAGTTAAAAAAGATGGTGGGAAAACAGAAGAGGCTGAAAAAGAGACTGATAAATAATTAAATAAAAAAAGGAGTCAAACATTGCCGTTAATTCCAATGGTTGTTGAACAGACCAACAGAGGTGAACGTTCATACGATATATTTTCAAGACTTTTAAAAGACAGGATACTGTTTCTAGGATCTGCTGTTAACAGCGAGATTGCAAATTTGATAGTAGCCCAGCTTCTTTTCCTTGAATCCGAGGATCCTGAAAAGGATATCAATTTTTATATTAATTCTCCTGGTGGTGAAGTTGCAGCAGGTTTGGCAATTTATGATACCATGCAGTATATTAAACCTGATGTTGCTACAGTTTGTATTGGACAGGCAGCCAGCATGGGGGCAGTACTCCTTGCAGCGGGCGCACAAGGCAAACGTTTCTCTTTGTCCAATTCAAGAATGATGGTGCATCAGCCCTTAGGCGGAGCCCAGGGTCAAGCATCTGATATTGAGATCCAGGCCAACGAGATATTAAGAATAAAAGAGTCCTTAAATAAAATTTTATCACTGCATACAGGTCAGAAGATTGCAAAAATTGCCAAGGATACTGATAGAGACTTTTTTATGACAGCTGATGAAGCCAAAGACTATGGATTGATAGATCGTGTTGTAGTTGATAGAAAAGAGATGGAAGATATTTCCGAATCCTCAAAGGAGTAGTACATAATGGCAACAAAGGATAAAACAGGAGTTGATAAGTATTTTTGCTCTTTTTGCGGTAAAAACCAAAAAGAGGTTATGAAGCTGATTGCAGGTCCCAGCGTATATATCTGTAATGAGTGTGTAAAGCTTTGCGGAGAAATAATTGAGGATGAGGAAAAGCAAAAACTGAACGAAGCAACTGAATCTGTTGATTTTTTAATTCCCGAAGAGATTAAAGATAAGCTGGATGACTATGTTATTGAACAGACCAGGGCAAAAAAAGTTCTTGCTGTTGCAGTTTATAATCATTATAAACGCCTTAATTCAGTTTTTCAAAATAGAGATGAAGATGTTGAGATAGAAAAAAGCAATATTCTTCTCATAGGTCCCACAGGGTGCGGGAAAACTCTTTTAGCCCAGACCCTGGCTAGATTCCTTGATGTTCCTTTTGCGCTGGCAGATGCTACAACACTTACAGAAGCTGGATATGTGGGCGAGGATGTTGAAAATATAATTTTATCTCTGGTTCAAAATGCTGACTATGATATTGAAAAAGCCCAGCGTGGTATTATCTATATTGATGAGATAGATAAAATATCCCAGAGAGGTGATAATCCTTCCATAACCCGTGATGTTTCAGGAGAGGGTGTCCAGCAGGCATTATTGAAAATAATTGAGGGCACAGTCGCAAGTATACCGCCCAAGGGCGGTCGCAAACACCCCCAGCAGGATTATGTTAAGCTTGATACCACAAATATTCTTTTTATCTGCGGTGGAACTTTTACAGGTTTAGAAAAGATAGTTGAAAGAAGACTGCATAATAAAAGCATGGGTTTTGGCGCAATTATCCAGGAGAAAAAAGAGGAGAACATTGGTGAACTTTTAGGAAAACTTCTGCCGGAAGACTTGATAAAGTTTGGACTTATCCCGGAATTTCTAGGCAGACTTCCTGTTATTACATCAATTGGTGAGCTTAATGAAGAATCTCTTGTGAAGATTTTAACAGAGCCAAAGAATGCACTTATTAAACAATACAAAGAACTTTTTAATATGGAAGGTATTGAGTTGCAGTTCACTGATGAAGCGCTTAATGCCATTGCTAAGCAGGCAGTTAAACGCAAATCCGGCGCAAGGGGCTTAAGAGCCATATTAGAAGAGGCAATGCTGGAAATTATGTTTGAACTCCCTTCCAAGCAAAATGTAAAAGAGTGTGTTATTGGTGAAGAGGTTATTTTACATCATGAAAAGCCGATTCTTCTTTTTGAGCAGAGTAAAAAGCAAGCTTAATCTTTTTAATTTAATATAATCATATGATAAACATTTCAAAGTTTTTCAACCAGGAAGGGGATGGCTCCGGGACAGAAAAAAGAGAGTTTCCCATGGTTCCTTTAAAAGATGTTGTGCTTTTTCCCAACATGACAACTTCTCTTTTTATCGGCAGGGAAAAATCCATTAAAGCTCTCTCCTATGCCATGGGAAAAGATAAAATAATTTTTTTTGCCACCCAGACAGCTCCTGATACAAAGAA
>Ga0256845_1002160_pt1 | contig 14541 bp, 11 predicted proteins | sample RiftiametaG_FD_189101 | JGI IMG/M metagenome (GOLD analysis project Ga0256845, IMG submission 189101) | Tube worm associated microbial communities from hydrothermal vent at the East Pacific Rise, Pacific Ocean - Riftia | ecosystem: Host-associated > Annelida > Integument > Unclassified ...
CTTTCTCTTATGCACGATTTTAAAAAACGTGTATACGGCCTCATTATTACGGAAAGCAGTACATTCTATCACTCAATGATTGGAGTGGAACTGTGGCATCTGGAAATACCTGTAACAAAACTGCCCGATCTGCAGAAAATTGCTGAATACCTGCTGGATGTAATGTCACACGGACAGGCTGCTCTGGACGAAAACAGTAATCTGAAAGCCGAGCTTGAGCTAAGCAGAAAAAACCAGAAGCAGACGCAGACAAGCTACAACCAGAGTACGGAAAGGCTCCGTGCCAGAGTTTCAGAAATACATCACATCTTCGATAATTCGCAATTCGGCATTTTCCGAACCGACATCAGCGGTAAAATTATTCTGGCCAATCCGGCTCTTTCAAAAATTCTGGGTTACGACTCACTTCAGGCAATAAACGAGGTGGGGTTGCCAAGCATCTACCAGCGCAGGTCTGATCGGAAACGGCTTCTGGAACTGGTAAAACAGGGTCCGGTAAGAGAGTTTGAAACCACTTTAATCAGATCAGATGGCACCGTTATTGACACTCTCGTTACTGTTTACCCAGTGCTGGGCGAAGATGGCCAGCTTAAGTTTCTCGAGGGCAATCTTACAGACATTACAGAAAAAAAGCAGGCAGCCAGAGAACTCCACAACCTTCGAACACACCTTTCCCGAATAATCGATTCTATGCCTTCAATTCTCATGGGTGTTGATACAAACGGAATGGTTACCCTGTGGAACAAAACAGCGGAACACAATACCGGCCTGTCTGCCGAGAAGGCCGAAGGGAAGTATCTTGCTGAAGTATTTCCAAGGATGTCTTCCGAAATGGAGAAAATTGCAGCCAGTATCAATACAGGAGAGGTAATACAGGTTCAGAAGAAAGCGATTTTCTCCGGTAAAAGTACATGTCGCGAGGATATCACCATTTTCCCCCTGAGGGGAGATGATATAGACGGCGCTGTCATCCGGATCGATGACGTAAGCAAGGAATGCGAGCTGGAAGAGCAGCTGAACCACAGCAGGAAGATGGACGCCATCGGCCAGCTTGCAGGTGGAATAGCTCACGACTTCAATAATGTTCTGGGAGCAATTATAGGTGCAGCAGAGCTTTTGCAATCTCCAGACGCAGGTCTTAACTCTGAAGCTTCCGATCTAGTAGATATGATACTTCAGGCAGGCACAAGGGCAGCAGATCTTACAGCTAAACTGCTGGCTTTCGGTCGAAAGGGGAAAATAACTTCTTCAGTGGTAGATATTCACGAAATCATAGACAATACAGTATCTATCCTGGCAAGCACCATCAACAAGATCGTTACAATTTCTGTAAGCAAAAAAGCTGCCGTACACACCATTGCCGGAGATGCATCAGGTTTGCAGAATGCACTTATCAACATGGGCATTAACGCCAGCAATGCCATGCCCGACGGTGGTTCTATTTTTATTTCAACTGATAATACATACCTTGATCCCATATACTGTGAAAGAAGCTCTTTTGAAATTGAACCAGGGGAATACGTGGAAATACAGATGAGAGATACAGGATGCGGAATACCCAGGGAAAACATCAGAAAGATTTTTGAACCGTTCTTCACCACCAGCGAGCAGGAATCTGGAACCGGTCTGGGCCTTGCTGCGGTGTACGGTACCGTGCAGGATCATCAAGGAGCAATCAGCGTTTACAGCGAAGATGGCAAAGGCTCTTTGTTTAAGATCATGCTGCCCTGCTCTTATAGGGAAACAGCTGCCATTCAGATAAGCCCTGATGTGGTAACAGGTTCAGGAAAGATTCTTCTGGTTGACGACGAAGAACTCATAAGGGTAACAGGAAAACTCATGCTGGAAGAAATGGGTTACACAGTTCTGCTTGCAGAAAACGGGAAAGCAGCAGTTGAGCTGTTCAAACAGGTATTCAATGACATCGATCTGGTTGTGATGGATATGGTGATGCCAGAAATGAACGGCGGTGATGCGTTTGAAGAAATGTACAGGATTGACCCCACCTGTAAAGTTATCATTTCATCGGGTTTTTCAAAATCAAGAGACATAGATGAACTTAAGAAAAACGGGCTTTCCGGATTTATTCAGAAACCTTTCAGAAATTCACAGCTGAGCCAGCTTCTGGCGGAAGTTCTTTCGAACTGAATATACACTGACAGTCAGTTTGTGTTCCGGTTGTTCCGTATCTGTGTTTTAACCACAACACCATTTTCAACGCCGATAAGCAGATCCTGTTCATGTACCTGTCGGGAACCTCTGCGCACCCCTTCAAGAACAGAACCCTGCGGAATCACCAGCTCTCCTGTAAACCAGTCTGCCAGAACAGGTGCCTTGCCCCTTATCATGTACATACCTTCTATTTCGACAAGATAAAGCCTGCCGTCAGTTACTTCCCAGGTGCCCCGATACTTCCTCCAGCACGCAGAAGTAACGGCAATGGAGTGTTCCGGTACATCTACAACAGCAATTCTTCTATCTTTCGCCGGAATAGCAGGAGTGTTCTCCATTGTTCCCATCTCGCCGTTAAGAATCAGCTTTTCTTGAACCTGTACAGTCATCCGGCTCCTGTCATAAAAAGACTCATGATTTCAAACCTTCTTTTCTGCGAACCTTCACAATCATTTCATCCAGCGCCTGAAGAAATCTGGAACGGTCTTTTTTCGCGAAAGGCTTGGGACCTCCTGTTACCATTCCCTGTTCTCTCAAATCTGTAAGAAGGTTCCGGAGGGACAGAGCATTTCCAATATTGCCTTCCGTAAAAGGCCGCCCTGTGTTGCCCAGAACCTGTGCGCCCTTCTTAATACATCTGGAGGCCAGAGGTATATCTCCTGAAATAACAATATCATCAGTTCCGACATTCTCTACTATCCAGTCATCGGCAACATCTGCCCCTTTGTCTACAACCACCAGATCGAGCCAGCTTGAAGCAGGGATTCTCATCCATGAGTTGGACACAAGGGTGACCTTGAGCCCATACCTCTTTGCCACTTTAAATATTTCCTGCTTAACAGGGCACGCATCTGCATCTACAAAGATATGAAGCAAATCTCAACTCTCTTTCCACAGCTCGTTCAGCCGATTTTAAAGCAGAATACTACCGGAAACGACGTTGGTCAACACCGACAGTACCTGCACAGCTGATATTGGGTTATTGTTGTGGAGGAGGGAAAATGGTATCATTTTTGTGCAACAACAGCGAAACAACAGTGGACTGTGCTGAAGGGCTGCCGGTGCTTGACTGGATTCGATCACAGCCCCACCTGCCAGGCACAAAAGAGGGCTGCAGGGAAGGCGACTGCGGTGCCTGTACCGTTGTAGTAGGAAAACCTGGAGCCTGCGGCGTAGAGTACTCTGCAGTCTGCTCCTGCCTTTTGCCCATGGGAGAAATCGATGGTTGCCACCTTGTAACCATAGAGGGGCTCACATCAGATGACAAGCTTACCCCGTTCCAGCAGTCTTTTTACACTGAAGGAGCCTCACAGTGCGGTTTCTGCACACCGGGAATGATAATGAGCCTTACAGGATGTCTTCTGGGAACACAGGAACCAACAGTTTCCACTGCAATGGAATCTCTTAACGGAAATATCTGCAGGTGCACGGGCTACGTTGCGGTGAAAAGAGCTGTAGACAGTGTAATGAACAGCTTTCCGCTGAAATCAGGCAATCGAATTGAAACACTTATTAAAGAAGGACATATTCCATCATATTTCAGCACTGTCGAAGAAAGACTGAAGCAGCTGCCATTAAAAGTTTCCAACACTGATTCCATCCTGGTTGCCGGAGGCACGGATATCTACGTACATTCAAGTGAGATACTCTCCGGTAAAAATCCCGACTTCCTGGCACAAAGAGATGGTTTTAAGTGTATTCGTACAAGCGACGGAAAGGTGAAAATCGGCGCCGGAGTAACTCTGAAACAGCTCAGAGAATCACAGGTGCTTGCCGGCATTCTTCCCGGGTTGAAAGACTTTCTTCTGAAAGTGTCATCTACACAGATCAGATCCAGAGCCACTGTTGGCGGAAACATCGTAAATGCATCTCCCATTGCAGACATAGCAGTGGTGCTGCTTGCTCTCGATACAACAGTAACCGTTTCCAAGAGGTCTATGCCCCTCCACAAATTCTACCTGGGCTACAAAAAACTCAATATGAATCCGGAAGAAATTCTTACTTCTGTATCTTTTCCCGTACCGCAGCGCGGTTCTGTTCTTTCTTCCCTGAAAGTAAGTAAACGGGAATACCTCGACATTGCCAGCGTTAATTCCTCCATGCTCTTTGCAGTTGAAAAAGGTGTACTAGAGCATGTTCGGTTGTCGGCCGGAGGTGTGGCTCCTGTACCCCTGCTTCTTGAAAAAACTGGTGCGTTCCTCTACGGGAAAACCATTTCCGAAGAAATCATCAGCGCAGCCTGCACAATTGCCGCAGACGAGGTCATACCTATCAGCGATATCAGAGGTTCCAGGGAGTACAAAACACAACTGCTGAAAGCACAGATCAAAGCTCACCTCACAAGAGGCCTGAAACAATGACGCACTTCGACGCAAAGCTTCATGTGAAAGGCCAATCTGTTTTCACAGCAGACATTCCCGTTCCTGAGGGAACACTGTACGCCGCTGTGTTTGTTTCACCGTGTGCGCACGGCAGGATACAGAGTCTTGACACAGAAAAAGCCTGTGCAGCCTCCGGCGTGGTGACAGTTATAACGGCAGAGCAGATTCCCGGCGAGAATGAAATTGGAAACATCGTTATGGACGAACCTCTTCTTGCAGAGGGAGCTGTTCATTTCATCGGAGAACCTGTGGCAGTTGTACTGGCTGAGACCAGGCTTCAGGCTTACAGTGCAGTCAAACTGATCTCTATGACTCTGCAGGAACTCCGCCCGGTAACTGACCCCAGAGAAGCGGCAGAACTGGGCGATTTCATTGTTCCGCCAAGAACGTTTTCCTGCGGAGACACTAAGAAAGCGTTTGGAGAGTGTTCCTTCGTTGTAGAAGGAACTGCTGAATCTGGAGGTCAGGAACACCTGTATCTGGAAACCCAGAGTACCCTTTGCGTACCGCAGGAAGGCGGCGCCCTTCACATCACATCGTCGACACAGAGCCCCTCGTATGTACAGAAAATTGCTGCCAGAGTGCTCGGTATTCCCATTCACCTCATACAGGTTGATGTTCTAAGGCTTGGCGGCGCTTTCGGAGGTAAAGAGGATCAGGCCACACCCTGGGCGGTGATGGCAGCCCTCGGCTCTCACCTCACAGGAAAACCCGTGAAACTTGTTCTTACGAGGCACGAGGACCTTGTAAACACTGGGAAGCGCCACCCATACGCGTATGACTATAAAATAGGTCTTAGCAGACAGGGAAAAATTCTTGCCTGGGAGGTGGACTACTATCAAAACAGCGGTGCTGTGTCTGACCTGTCTACGGCCATACTGGAAAGATCTCTGTTCCACAGCACCGGCAGCTACTTCATTCCGAATGTTGTTGCCACAGGCTACTGCTGCCGCACAAATCTGGCACCCAACACGGCTTTTCGGGGCTTTGGAGGCCCCCAGGCCATGTTCGTAATGGAGGCTGCCATACACCACGCTTCAGAGAAAACAGGTATTGCCGTTGAGAAAATACAGAACACTAACCTGCTGAAACCGGGAGATACATTCCCCTACGGAATGGAATACACCGCTGACGAGGTGCGAAGTTCCTGGAAACTCGCTGAAACCTTCGCGGAGACTGATGAAAAAAAAGCCGCTGTAATCGAGTTTAACAACAAAAGCCGGTACATGAAGAAGGGTATTTCTATGATGCCGGTGTGCTTCGGCATCTCTTTTACCACAACTTTCCTGAATCAGGCAAGTGCGCTGGTGCACGTATACACCGACGGAAGCGTTGGTATAAGCACAGGAGCAGTTGAAATGGGTCAGGGAGTGAACTCCAGAATCCGCCAGGTGGTTTGTGAAGTTTTCTCTATACCGATTGAACGAACAAGAGTTGAATCAACCAACACATCGAGAACAGCCAACACCTCTCCCACAGCTGCCAGTTCTGCTGCAGACATGAACGGTAACGCAGCCATGGCAGCCTGCAGGGAAATAAAGGGAAGGCTGCTAAAGGTGGCAGCGGCAGAGCTGGGCTGCAAACAGGAAGAACTGAGCCTGAGAAATTCATCTGTATGGAACAGAGAACACAGAACAGACCTCACATGGAACACACTTGTAACGAAAGCCTACATAAGCAGAACCGATCTTTCAAGCCACGCTCACTACGCAACTCCCGGAATCTACTTCGACAAAACAACAGAGAAGGGCAAACCCTTCGCATATCATGTGGCGGGTACGGCTGTTACAGAAGTTACAGTTGACTGCCTGCTGGGAACATACAGCATAGACAGGGTCAGCATTGTTCACCATGGTGGAAAACAGCTTAACCCGCTGCTTGACAGGGGGCAGGTGGAAGGCGCGCTGCTTCAGGGAATTGGCTGGGTAACAATGGAACAGCTGGGCTGGAATACCGAAACCGGCAGACTTCTTGCAGACAGTCTGGCCACTTACAAGGTACCGGACATCAACTTTGCACCGGATGTGGCTATTGTGTTTGCAGAAGGAGAGGTTCTTCCAGAAGGCATTGGTTTGAAAGGATCGAAAGCAATAGGAGAACCGCCGTTCATGTACGGAATCGGGGCGTGGTTTGCCATTGCTGATGCCATGAAAAGCTACAGGCCGGATATTTCTTTCGACTATACAGCGCCCATGACCCCTGAAAGGGTTCTTATGACCCTTACATCCGGAAGCGCAAGTTGAAGTACAAGCTTTCCGATGTACTGATGGGGATGGTTATCTACCCTCTGGGTGATACTGTGGCCGCACTGATTCTTCACGAATTCTGTGTTTGCCGGTTGATAGGTATGGCAGCAGTTGGAACTGTTCTTTACTCACTGGAGATTCCTGCGTGGTTCTCGTACATAAACAGCAGATACAACGGGCTTCAGAGAACGCTTATGGCAATTCTCTACTTCAACCCTCTGTGGATCGCACGGCACCTGCTGTTTATCTATCTGTTCACAGGGCATATTTCAGCTGTTCACTGGTCAATTCTCGTAGTGGCACTCAAGTCGTTTTCCCTGAATCTTCCAGTTGTATTCGCTGCCAACTACATAATACAAAACAAAATATCCCTGAACTGGCGATTTTTCGCAAGCGCCGTATTCTCATCACTGATGGCAGTTTACTACGCATTGAGCCGGGTGATCTTTGCATGAATCCGCTGAGTACTTTCCTCGAACTGCAGAGAGACGGCAGAAAAGCTGTTCTGTGTATCGTGGCGGAAACAAAGGGAAGCTGCCCCGGGAAAGCCGGATTCAAGATGACAGTTCCACCGCAGGGCAGCTGTGCAGGCTCTGTAGGTGGAGGTTCAATGGAGTTCCGTGTAATAACCCTGGCGCGGAAGATGATGGAGCAGAATGAAAACAAACCCCGAATCGTTTCTTTTGAGCATACTGCAGATGCTGACCCAGAGGAACGATCGGGATTGATCTGTGCCGGTAATCAGAAGATCGTTCTTGTACCGCATGTCTCTCCCAGTACACAGGTTGAAAACATAAAGGGTCTTGTTGTTGATGAAACAGGCATACGGTTTTCTGGAAAGCCGCCAGAAAAAACAGCTCTTTGTGTCTCCTCAGATTCATGGCTCTACACGGAAAAACTGAGTGCCCCCCCAACGGTCTATATATTCGGCGGCGGGCACTGCAGCCTTGCCCTTACACCTGTGCTGAACTCACTTAACATGCGCGTAGTAGTTGTTGACAACAGAGAGCATGTATGGACCATGGCAGAAAACACGCAGGCCTGGAAGAAAACAGTTTGCGATTACAAAGATGTCTCCAATCTTATCAGAAGCGATGGAGAGGCTCTTGTTGTTGTTATGACAGCTTCTCACACCGGGGATGCCACAGTGCTCAGCCTGATGCTTCCTAAAAAACTGAAATACCTGGGTATGATGGCCAGCAAAGCAACGGGTAAATTTGTTATGGACAAGATGCGATCACAGGGTTTCTCTGAGCAGGAACTGGAAAAAGTATACACGCCTATAGGCATTCCCATTGGAAGCCAAACACCTGCGGAAATCGCTATCAGTATTGCCGCTGAGATAGTTAAGGTTCTGAACGCAGACTGAACCTGCTGCGGTTAATAAATGTAGGACAGAACCAGTATCAGAACGACCAGTACGGCAATAAATATCAGAAAACCTCTGGAATTCCTCTTTTCAGGCTCAACCTCATTGGAACCTGATTTATCTTTTAGAACACTGAGAATAATCAACCCCAGAATAGACAGGAACCCAAGAAGACAGAATGCGGGATGTATGGCTTTAGCTTTCGTATAGAAATAGAATGCCACCAGAAGCAGAGCAGCCCCAGCGACAAGCAGAGGTGTTGAATTAATCATTGCTCCGCAGGCCTGAACAACTATTCCCGGTATCCCGATTGCCATGCTGATGTTGTTGAATCTCTTGATCATATCTTTCAATTCCTTATCGTTTAAACAAAGACTGCAGACCTGGATTGAAAAATAATGTTACTCACAAAGCGGTTCCACTCTGTATATCTCCACCGTATCTGTACCGTTCCTCCACACCGGTTCCCGAAGTACTCTGAGTTCTGACCCGGGTGGCACAATAGCTTCGGTAATCGCAATATTGCCCTGCACCAGCATAAACGAAGACACAACCAGAGTGTAGGAAACTCCCTGTTCCAGCAACGGCTGTTCGCCCAGAATATTCCTTGACGGTACGGCAGATCCTGTAACACCGCACTCGGGAAACTCGAAGTAAGCTCTATCAATTCCAGAAACAAGTACAGTGTCCCCAAAAGAAATACCGTACTGTGCCGCCTGTTTGTAATCCAGAAGCGGACCGACCACAGACAGTGATGTGTCCGGCTGGTAGTAGTAATGCTGCGATCTATTGGCCACTGCCGTAGCAACTACAAAAACAGAGCCAATTGCAACAGCAGTTCCTTTGGGGTAGTACCTGAACAGCATTACAACAGCTCCGGGAATAATCACGGCATACACAGGCATCACGTACCTGAAAAGGTTAAGAACAGAGTCCGGTAAGACAAGAACTATCAAAACATGAAACAGGACAAATAACACCGGAAAAGCCACAAACACTGCGTGAAGTCTGCTCAGAACAAGCCTTTCACGAATAAAGTACGCAGCAAGTACAACTGCAACGAAGCCAAGAAAAGCAATTCTCTCAGGTGGCGAAAACAGTGCCGGAAAAAGAAGAATAAGCACAAAAGGCAGCAGACGCCTGTCTTTATCACGACCTTTTCCCCTTATCATTCCTGCCAGAGCAGCGGTTACAGGTAGCCAGCGGAAATCTTCTGCAAGAACATGAGAACCGAACAGCCTGAGCCTGTCTGCCAGCCAGTGGGGCTCAAAATGCGATCCGGCTCCCGTATATATCTGGAAAAAGTAGTAGCCGTTTACAGCAAGATTAACCAGCCCAGTGGAAACAATCACCAGAAGTGGAGATGCAAACAGCAGAAGTCGAACAGGTTTCTTCAATCCGGTCTGGAACAGTTCTGAAATTAAATACGATACAGGAAGAAAAATAGCCTGCTCTCTGAAAAGAACGGCAAGAGAAGAGATTATCACCGCTGTGATGTATCTCTTTCCTGCATAGAAGTACAGAGACCACACCACAGCAGCGAAAACTGTACTTTCCGGCATGGGTCTCATTGCCTGCGTAATAAAAAGAGGGCTGACAAGAAGGGCAAGAGCTGAAATCCAGCCAGCCATTTCACATGACAGCAGCCTGGCCAGCCGATACATTCCCCAGATACTTAAAAATGTTGCTGCAGCCGGAAGAAGCCTGGCCACCCACAGAGTTTCACCGAACACACCTGAAAGAACTGCCCACATCCAGAAAAACAGAGTAGGATGCCCCATGGCCTGTTCTCCCTTTTCCATTCCCGCAACAAGTGGGTTAAACCCGTTTTCTCTAATCCATCTGGCGGTGCTGTATCCGTAATCCAGAGAATCTCCAAACAGAGGAACTGAAAGAGATAAAATGTACAGCACACTCACCAGAACAAGAGCGATTACAATAAATCCTGTTTCAGCTTTCACCGTACTCCTCTCAGCCTCTGTACTTCCATGAAGCCGCAAAAAGCCCGTCAATTCCTGCTTCAGGCGGAAAAACAGACAGAAAGCCCTCACCTGTGACAAGTGCTTCAGGCGCCGGGAAGGGGATTCTCTCGAATGCGAGGTTTCTCTCTTCAAAAAACCGCACCACCCCGGAGTTCTCGGCAGGTTCAATACTGCACGTTGAATACACCAGAACTCCGCCTGATTTTACTGTCTTTGCAGAATCTGTTAGCATTTTTCTCTGTATCTGAACCAGTTCTTCCTCCATTGCAGTAGACCAGTTCCACCTGGCATCGAACCTCCGGCGGTAAACTCCGGTATTCGTGCATGGAGCATCGACGATAACCTTGTCAAATTGCGTTGAAAAAGGAAGGCTGGAGCAGTCCGCGGCAACGGGGAAACAGCTTTGCCAGTGCAATCTGTTTCTGTTTGCCAGCCATCTGTTCATTCTCTTTCTCTTTCTGTCAACAGAGATCACAAAACCGGTTCCGCTGAGATGAGCAGTTTTTCCCCCTGGCGCAGCTCCAACCTCAAGAACCATTTTGCCGGGCAGTTCAGCCATCCCCTGCCCTACAATGGCGGCAGACTCATCCTGTACATAGAAGTTCTCTGAAGGTTGAAAGGCACCCTGCCTCTCCATAACACGGTAATGTTCCAGAAACCTTCCCCTTTTCGTACCTTCAGAGATATTACCGAAAGCATACCCCCCAAGGGAGGGAGGCTGATTGTTCCACAACAGAAGCTTCTGTGCTGCCGATTCTCCGTATCGCTTTATCCACCTGTTAACCAGCTCTTCCGGGTGCGAATACAGTATGTGAAGGGGAAGATTTTCTTCTGTGTGACCGGCAATTTTCCTTAGAACGGCATTTACCAAACCTCTTGTTTTCCTGCTGGAGTGCGCCTCCACCGTAGCCGATACTGCAGCGTGCGCCGGTGTTTCCAGAACAATCAATTGAACAGCGCCAATCCTGAGACTGTTCACAACATCGGGATCAAGAGTGTACAGTGACCTCCTTACATATCTGGCCAGAGCATGGTCAATCCGTTTTCTCCATACCACAGCTTCTCTGTACATCCTGGTGGCAAAAGCCATATCTTCGGAGGAAAGGGGGAGCCTTTCGGAACTCCCCCTCAATAGAATACAAGCCTGAGCTCTCGAGCCGGCTCCTCTGCTTTTATATAACGTTCTCTACCCTTTCCATATCGGGGAAATACTTCTTCAAGCTCTTCTCAACTCCGAACTGCAGGGTCAGAGTAGCAAATGCGCATCCGCTGCAGGATCCCTGAAGCCTTACCTGAACGGTTTTTCCCTGGATTGCAACAAACTCGATGTCTCCTCCATCAGCCTGAAGCATAGGGCGTACCTCCTCCAGTTTGGCTCTTACGTTTTCTTCGTTGAAATCGAGTGTTTCACTCATACAGCTTTCCTTTCGTCAGCATTAACCGACCTGAACCTGGGCGAGAACAAGAGCAACGACGGTCATCAGCTTTATTAGAATGTTAAGTGACGGACCGCTTGTATCCTTGAAAGGATCACCAACCGTATCACCCATCACTGCGGCATCATGACTGGGAGAACCCTTTCCACCCATGTGTCCTGATTCTATGTACTTCTTTGCGTTATCCCACGCCCCTCCGCTGTTGGACATGAAGATGGCCAGTAGAACACCTGTTACTATAGATCCGGCGAGAAGACCGCCAAGAGTCTCTGCACCGTTGGTGCCAAATGCAAAGTAAACAGCCACAGGCACAACAAGAGCCATAACTCCCGGAAGAATCATCTCGTGAAGTGCGCCTCGGGTTGCTATTTGCACGCACTTCTCTGTTTCCGGATCGGCTGTTCCCTCCATAAGACCTTTGATATTCTTGAACTGCCTTCGAACTTCTTCAACCATTTTCATGGCAGTTTTGCCAACAGCCCTCAACGTAATTGAGGCAAACACGAATGGCAGAAGCCCGCCAAGGAACAAACCGGCAACCACATTTGGATTGAGAATATTAATTCCCTCGTTGAAAAGACCTGTAACCTCAGCGTACGCCGAGAAAAGGGCAAGGGAAGTTAAAGCAGCGCTACCAATTGCAAAGCCCTTACCCATGGCTGCTGTTGTATTGCCTAAAGCATCAAGCTTGTCTGTTCTTGCTCTAACCTCTTCAGGAAGCCCGGCCATCTCGGCAATACCGCCTGCATTATCGGCAACGGGCCCGTATGCGTCCACAGACATGGTCATACCCACGTTCATAAGCATTCCAAGAGCGGCAAGAGCAATACCGTAAAGACCAGCGTAATTGTAACTTACAAGAATCGCTGCTGCAATGAACAAAATGGGTCCAATGGTTGATTCCATGCCTACTGCAATACCTTCGATAATTGTTGTGGCAGGGCCGGTTTTTGTTGCCTCGGCAATCAACCGGACAGGTTTGCTGCTGGTGTAGTATTCTGTGATAAGGCCAATGGCAGTACCAGCTACAACACCTGCGGCAATAGCCCAGAAAACTCCCGTTGAAACATGAAGAAGGTTAACCATCCAGAAGGCACCGAGAATAGCCAGCCCGGCACTGACAAACGTAGCATTTCGAAGAACCGTGTGGGGCGAGCCTTTTCCGAATATCTTCACAAAAACAGCACCTACAAGGCTGGCCAGAGTACCAAGGGCAGCCAGAACAAGCGGAAGAGAAATCAGTGATGCTTTGCCTATGTGCATCACGTCAGCGGCGTTGCCTGTAAACAACTCACTGACTCTGGCAGCATTCATCCCAAAAGCAAGAACTATAGCGGCGATAATACAGCCGACGAAAGACTCGAACAGGTCAGCCCCCATACCGGCCACATCACCTACATTATCTCCAACATTGTCTGCAATCACAGCTGGGTTACGCGGATCATCCTCTGGAATACCTGCCTCAATTTTCCCAACCAGGTCGGCTCCTACATCAGCACTCTTGGTAAATATGCCGCCTCCTACTCTGGCAAAAAGAGCAATACTGCTGGCTCCCATACCAAAACCGGCAATGCTGTTCAGGTCAACAGTGTCCATACCCAAAATATTCTGCAGAAAAACCCGTACCGTCTCCACCTCGTGAAATACCAGATAGAAAATGGATACTCCCAGAAGCCCCAGAGCAGCAACGGCAAACCCCATTACACTTCCACTTGAGAACGCAACGGAAAGTGCACTGGATATGCTGGTTCTTGCAGCATGAGTTGTTCTTACATTTCCGACTGTAGCGGCACCCATTCCGGCAACTCCGGCGATCATGCTGAAAAGTGCACCTGTGACGAAAGCAATGGATGTAGCTTTGTTCACTCCGAAAAACAGCAGAACTGCCACAACCAGAATAAACACAAGCAGTATTCTGTACTGGGTTTTAAGATAAGTCATAGCACCTGAATGTATCATCGACGCGAGTTTTTTCATACTATCTGTTCCCTGAGGCCTTTTTTTCACAGAAACAAAAACCAGCCAGGCAACAATACCCGTAAGAAGAGCGACAGCCGGCGGGAAATAGCTAAATAAAAATTTTAGATTCAAAACAGCCTCCATACAACAAACCTGTTGATTTCCTAACGCACTTGAAAGTAACAGCTTTTATGGTTCAATCCCCCCTATCGGGTCAACCCCGCCAGAACATGTCCGGCAAGAGCATGATCTGGATCCCTGTAAACAGCTTCAAACAAGAGAACTTCCCCCTGTCGGAGGCTAGCAATTCCATGGTGAAAAGCCATGTTTATTCCTTCCGCTTCAACGGTTCCAGCTGTTGCCTAGACTATGTACAGATATGCAACAACACTGGCCAAATCAGGCAGAAGGGTTCCCCCAATATTGTTTAGAACTCTGAGCACGAGGAATATAACCATGAAGCGAGCAATCGGTAACCTAAATTTGACAGCAGTAAAAACGGCAATACACCTGCTGTGAGAACAGCTGCAATACAGTCTTCCACCGGCATCAGCTCATTTTCTCGATAACGAGAGTTGTAGAGTACCCGTTAATCAGTGGAATTATCACAACATCCCCGTGGTTCTCCCTAACAACATCAGCACCGACGACCTGCTCTTCAGCATAGTCACCGCCCTTTACAAGAACATCCGGTATTATTTCCGTAATCAATTCAAGCGGCGTATCCTGCGAAAATGGCACCACGCAATCCACCACCCGCAATCCCGACAGAACAGCCACTCTGCTCTCGAGAAACTGAACAGGCCTGGCATCTCCCTTCAACCTTCTTACGGAATCATCGGTGTTTACCCCCACAAAAAGAAAATCTCCCTGCATACGCGCCTTCTCGAGAATTTCAAGATGTCCCGGATGAAGAAGATCAAAACAACCATTGGTGAATACTATCCGCTTCCCCTGCTTTCTCAGGCGATGTGCCAAACCGGCGGCTTCTGCCGC
>Ga0256845_1002161_pt1 | contig 14540 bp, 17 predicted proteins | sample RiftiametaG_FD_189101 | JGI IMG/M metagenome (GOLD analysis project Ga0256845, IMG submission 189101) | Tube worm associated microbial communities from hydrothermal vent at the East Pacific Rise, Pacific Ocean - Riftia | ecosystem: Host-associated > Annelida > Integument > Unclassified ...
AGTATAAATATACACAGAGTTGGGGCATCGACTCTTAAGTGAGACATCGTAAGACCTGTTTTTTCAGGCTAGTGTTGTTTGAGCTTAGAATCCCCTGCCTTTAGGCATGGGGAGTATGTCAATTCAAAGAGTACAACCAAAGGTACAACAACTAGTGGTAAAAAGATTAAATTTAGAATAATAAATAATATATCTTTTGCAATATTATCTTGTAATAGAGTCTATATGCTAGACTCATTCTTATAAAAAAAGAGAGACATGAAAACCCTAACCCAAAAACTAGACCTAGACCAACACATAAACAACTTCAAAAGCTTTTACGCTAGAGATAAAGATATAACTATGCTTGGTGATATAAACCAACACCATAGATATATCAAAGCACTATCCACTGTGCAATTTCCACCAACAAAGGAAGTTCCAAACCTTGATAGAGAGCTAAATCTGCTTAAAAAGCAAGGGGTGTTAAGGCTTCAAGAGATTTATGCTTTTGCTACTATGATAGGGTATTTTAACTCTCTAAAGGCAACTGGATTGCCTGAACCTCTTGGTAAATGGATAAGAGAGATAGATGTACCTGATGAGATAACGGATATTTTGCTCTATTTTACAGATGAGGGAAATATTAATCCTGAGCGAGAGCCTGAACTTTATGATATTGAAAAGGCTCTTAAACGCAATAAATCGGAGCTAAAAGATAAATTATATAGAATGGCTCACTCTTCTGCTCTTAAAGATTATCTTGTTGATACACAGGTGCATTTTCTAAATGGGGAGGAGACACTGCTAGTACGAGGTGGATTTAATAGGGTGCTAAAAGCCTCTGTCATTGGGCGAAGTAGTGGGGGATTTTTTTATATTTTACCTCAATCTATTTCACATCTCAAAGATAAAGAGTCGGAACTATTGAGTAGACGAGAAGAGGTAATTTATCGGTATTGCCAGAGTTTTTCTGCTATTTTTACTAAGTATTATCTCTTTGTGCGATTTATAAACCGTGAGTATGATAGATTTGACCACTATCAGGCTCGTGTGCTGTTTGCTAGGGCTTATGATTTTAACTTTATACTACCATCAAAAAAGAGAGTCGTGAAGCTTGGTGAGTTTTGTCATCCTGCTATAGAGAATCCTGTGCCTGTGGATATTAATTTGGATAAATCTGTTATGTTGGTAACTGGGGTTAATGCAGGTGGTAAGACTATGTTGCTTAAATCTCTACTCTCTGCTGTTTATATGTCTAAAAATCTATTACCATTTAAGTGTAAAGTAGAAAATACAGAGATAGGTCATTTTAAATCTATAGAGGCGATTATAGATGACCCTCAATCGGTTAAAAATGATATATCTACCTTTGCAGGGCGAATGGTGGAGTTTGCTAAACTATTTGACACAGAGAGTGCTATAGTTGGGATAGATGAGATTGAGCTTGGGACAGATTCGGATGAGGCGGCATCCTTGTTTAGAGTTATGCTTGATGAGTTGCGTAAAAAGGATATAGTTTTTATTGTTACAACTCACCATAAACGATTAGCTTCACTTATGAGTGGGGATGATGATGTTGAACTTATCGCGGCGTTGTTTGATGAGGCTAGGAGGAGACCTACTTATACCTTTTTGCAAGGAAGTATAGGAAAGAGTTACGCTTTTGAGACGGCAGAGAGGTATGGAGTGCCTGAACACATAGTTGCTAAAGCAAAAGTGGTCTATGGAGAGGATAAGGAGAATCTCAATGAGCTAATAGAGAAATCTACTACACTAGAGAGAGAGATGAGACTAAAAATTGCCAAAATAGATGAGGAGTTAAAAGAGGTTGAACGAAAAAAAGAGAATTTGGAGAGTATAGAGGATAGGCTTAATGAACAGCATAGAAAAGCTATTGCAACTTTGGAGAATAGATATAACGCCGCGACAAAGAGGGCATTGGAAGCTGTAAAAGCCAAAGAGTCAACAGAGGGGCGAAGACTACTAAATGATGCTTATAAGCATAAAGAGTTGTCGAAAAAAGCAAGAGAAGCAAAACAACCCAAAAAAATTGAACCACAAATTGGTGATAGAGTAAAATATAGAAGTTCAAAGGGTGAACTATTAAGTATTAGAGGCAAAGAGGCAACTATAGAGATTGATGGATTAAAGATGCGTGTTCCACTTTCACAACTAAAAAGGCTTGGAGCATTGCCAAAGGTTGCAAAGAAAAAGCCTAAAACTTCTGTGACTGTTGAGAAATTAGGGAGAGGAGCTATCTCTATTAAACTACTTGGAAATTTTGCAGATGAGGCAATTGATAAACTAGATAGGTTTTTATCAGATGCTTTGGTTAATGGATTTTCGGAGGTTGAGATAATACATGGCACAGGTACGGGGGTTTTGAAAAAGGTGGTAATTGATTATCTAAAGAGTTACCCCAAACTCCAATCTTTTCATGGTCAAAAGGGGAATCTAGGAGTAACTATAGTAAAACTTTAATCCAATGGGATTATAAGATGACTACCTATAATAATCTCAAGGTTTGCAGGGATTTTATCTCTATTGGCTTTGTATATTCTATAATATTTATTATTATCTCCATAATATTTTTTGGCATATTTTGAGAGACTTTCTCCATTTTGTACCTCAACTACAACATGGTCTGCATACTCCTCTATAACTTTAATCTCTTTAGCTATAGGGAGTCTTTTTCTTCTCTGCTTTGTCTCAATAACAATCTCTTGTATCCCTGTCTCAACAATCTCTTGTTTACTAGAGTCTGACTGTTTACTAGATAGTGTCTCTATCATGCTATTGAGTCTAGCAATTGTTTTTAGATTCTGCTTTTTCTCTTTTTTAAGTGCAGATAACTCTTTTAGAACAGCTCTAAGTTTACTCTCTAACTCTGCAACCTCTGCATGGTCTGTAAACTGAACACTAGTAGGCAACTTTCCTAATATAACCTCTTCAGGCTCTTTAGAACAGGTATGCTCCTGTTTTTTCTCATCATCACAACCCTCTATAGGACCTTGTGACAATCCTGCATTGCCTGATTCATCCACAAGTTTTATCTCTAACTCTTCAGCTACAATATGACTACTCAAAGAGAATAGAGCTAAACTTATTATTAATAGACTTTTTTTCATTAAAGCTCCCTTATTTATAATTATAAATATAACATATTAAAGATACAACAGAGATAAAAAAACAATATTTTTTACCTCAATATTTAAAAAGATATAAAGCATCATCTTATATTACAAACCATTTTAAAATAGAATAAGTAGATTATTGTGATAATAAAACTATAATAAATAGTTTATTTTATGAAAAATTAGTAGATATTAGTAAATTCATCAAAAAACTGCTAAAATAACTTTATGAATTTCATATTTGCTTCATCATACCTATTGGCTCTTTTGGTACTGTTACCATGTTTTTTTTGGTGTAAACCATACCTAAAAAACTTCTATTTCCCAAAACTACTATGGGTGAAAAGAGAGAGTCTACTATTTTCTTGGGAGCCTTGGCTCAAAGTAGCTATCTTTTCACTAATGGTGTTTGCTGTATCCAAACCAATTCTATATGATAGCTCATCTAGCCGACATCGAAGAGGTCGAGACCTAATCTTAACTATAGATGCTAGTGGTTCTATGGCTCAAAGTGGATTTGATACTACAGATAGATTCAAAAGCAAATTTGAAGTAACATTGGAAATCGTACAAGATTTTATCAAAAAGCGTTTTGATGATAATATGGGGGTAGTGATTTTTGGAACATTTGCCTATACCACATCCCCACTCACTTATGATTTGAAATCACTATCATATCTACTAGAGATGACTACTGTTGGAATTGCTGGAGAGAGTACGGCTATTGGTGATGCTATTATGCAATCTATTGATACTATCTCTTTTGGTGATTCAAGAAATAGAGCTATTATATTATTGACCGATGGCTATCACAATGCAGGAAAAGTCTCTCCCAAAATTGCTGTTGCCAAAGCAAAAAAGCTTAAAATAAAGATTTATACCATAGGAGTAGGAGAGAAGTCTAGTTATGATGCATCCCTACTTAAAACTATAGCAAAAGAGACTGGAGCCAAAAGCTACTCAGCTAGTAGTGCAGATGAACTATTAAGAGTCTACGAAGATATAGAGTCCCTAGAGCCAAGTCCTATTCGAAGTGAGAACTATCTAAACCAAAGACTACTGATTCTATATCCTCTAATTGTAGCCTCTATCCTACTTATACTTTTGATAGTTAGGAGTGAGAGATGACCCTACTATATCCTAGCTTTTTGTGGTTACTTATACCTCTAGTGATGCTACTAAAGAGAGGTTTTTTCTCTCTTGTAAATAGAGTGCATCTAGTGATACTTATATTGATAGTTCTAGCACTTAGTAGACCTGTACTAAAACAGATAACAAAAGAGAGTGAGATAGAGGGCAAAAATATTATAATAGCCCTAGACATCTCATACTCTATGAGTGCCACAGATATAAAACCAAACCGTTATGAATTTGCAAAAGAGACAATCTATCATCTCCTAGAATCACACTCTGCTGATAATATAATGCTTATCGCATTTACAACAAATCCTCTACTACTATCTCCACCCACAACAGACCATAGGGTTATCAAGACAGCCCTAGAGAGTCTAAATAGAGAGTTTATCTTGACCAAAGGAACATCTCTCAAAAAGCTTTTTGAAAAATTGACTTCGATGGATATAGGTCATCAAGACCTAATACTCATAACCGACGGAGGAGAGGAGAGTAACCCTAAAGAACTAAAAGAGATTTTAGCCAAAAGAGATATTTCATTGATAGTTTTAGCACTAGGAACTAAACAAGGAACAACCATAAGTAGAGATAAAATCCTATTAAAAGATAAAAATGGAGACCTTGTCGTATCTAGGCTCAACCCCATGCTAAAATCTCTAACTCCTTTTTATATTGAAGCCTATAGCTCATCTAAAGTTACAGCTAATGAGATATATTCAAACCTATCTAATAATAGAAATAGAGCAAAAAAGATGCAACAAAACTATTTTGAACTCTATCAAACCCCCCTAATATTAGCTATTTTGCTCTTTTTGATACTACATACTAGAGCCAATAAACTACTAAAAAGAGTCCAATTTTGAGATTCGTTCAGCTTTAATATCCCAACACCATAAATTCTCATTAGTTAGATGTACTCCACCTATCCACCTATCTATTTTATAAAACTCAAGTAGATTTTTTTCTCCTCTTAAAACCTCATCTCCTAAAGAGCTTAACCTCAAATCTTGACCATTTTGCATAGAGTTTAGTAGATTGGACTCAACAAGTTTTTTTAGTACATCCCAAAAGAGTATATCTCCCATAAATACTCTCTGTTCGCTCTTTTGATACTCTTGAAATATATCTTGAGGTCTATTTTTACTATTGGCAATAACCATAAGAGCTTGATGCTCTGTTCGAGAGAGACCATTTATTGTATTAGGATACTCCTCCAATAGTCTTTTGATAGCATCTGTCAAAAATGGTAATGCCTCCATATCATCCCTCAATAATCTATAGATAGCTTGTGGTGTTTTTGATGTAAATGCAGACCAAGCCTTTCTAGCTGTTATAAAATGGCTACGAGTGACTAACTCTCTATTGTATAACAAAAAGTCTCTAAGCTCTTTGTGTGTAGATTTTCCCAAGTAGTTATCAGGAGATATAATATATATCTTGGTATCAATAGAGCTATACTTAGCAAACCAATCTAGGAGCTGAATAAGTTGTAGTTGGTCATAGAGGTCATGCTCAAACCACAGAAAGATAGTATCATACTTTTTAAATGATTTTAGAGTTGAATCTCTATCTCTAAAGCGTTGATATACCTCCTTGAAATCTCCAAAACCCTTTTTATGAACAAACTCAGCTCTTACTTTAGAAAGTGTCTCTAATGATAAATTTTCAGGAACAGGACCCTCATGTAAAAAGTCTTGCCATGAGAGGAAAGAACCAGAGATATTTGCCCATTTCATCCTCTCTATAACTATATCACTATTAACTATATTTAAAACTTTTTTCATTTTTTCGTCTTATTTTGTGATTTTCTATATTATAACATTTTTTCATAAAAAAAACTATGAAATAGTATTAAACTATAGAACTAATCCCATAAGATATAACAAAAAAAAGTGAAACTATAGTACAATAACTGTGTAGAAAATTTACAAAAAGGAAAAAGGTTATGGGAAATATGATATTAGTAATAGCCATAGTAGTGATAGTAATATCTTTATATCCAAAGAGGAGCAGAGGTGTTAGTACCACAACAATTAAATATGCAATAAGTATAGATTAACACAACAGAATAGGAGGATTTTACCTCCTCTCTGTTCCTTTAATATTTTAACTCCCAAAAATTTGCTATAATATAAAACTCCAAATAATAAACCTATAGAGAAGATTATGATAGAACAGATACTTTTTATATTTATAGTTATAAAAATATGAATTACAAAGAGAGACTCAAAGAGATAAAAAAGAGACTTATAGAGATAGAAAAAAGAAGCGTACCTATAAATGTACCTAAAATTATTGATATATACGACTCCTCTTATGATATGGACTCTTGTCTATGTACTGATAGCAAAAATCGTTTCAAGAAGTTATATATATCAGAGCATGAGGCTGAAAAAGTGGCTAAGTTTCTTTTTGATGAGCAGGGAATCTATCTAATGGTCTATCCATGTCCATATAGCTCAGGATGGCATCTAAGTAGACGATAAAACTCTAAGGTTTTTCTCTGTGCCTTCTCTATAGTTATCTCTGCAAATCTAACTTTTGAACCAAAAGGGAGTTGAGATAATTTAAAACAATCCATAGGCAAAATTGTGCCAATCTTGGGATAGCCTCCAATTGTCTGTCTATCTTTTAATAAAATAATAGGTTGACCATCTTTTGGTATCTGCACAGAACCAAAGGCTATAGCTTCAGAGATAATTCCACCTCGGCTAGGAGTTATAGAGTTGCCTTTTAGTTTATATCCCATTCTATCACTCTGCAAGGTTATCTCATAATCAGAAGAGAAGAACTTCTCTCTCTCCTCTTTTGCAAAATAGTCATCTTGATATGAGAGTAGAAGAGAGCAGGTTAGAGAGTTGTTATATTTAGGGATATATTTTGTTTGTACTCTTTTTGTATAGCTTTGAGGATAGGATATAAAAGGTAAAAAATCACCCCTATTTAATCTAAAACCTATATCCTCTTTGAGTGTTGTAGAGTAGCTTCCATATTTTTTATCTATAGTAAACCCCTCTTTTACACTTAAGTATGCTCTCTGTCCATATATTCGTCTATCAAAAGATAGTATATCTCCTGATTTGATATAGTGAGTTTGCCAAATTGATTTCTTCTCTCCATCTATTTTAAAATTTAAATCAGCACCAGTTACTGCTATCTCTGTTGATGAGGTTGCTTTTAGTTTAAGTCCTACCATAATTTCCAAAGCATTACAATTTCTATTATCCAAAAGCTTTTGACTCCAAAGATAAGCATACTCATCCATAGCCCCAGAGTTCGTAATCCCCAAATGTGTATATCCATATCTTCCCAAATCTTGAATGGTAGAAAAGATTCCACCCTGTAATACCTCAAATCCCATTATATCCTCTCAAATTTGACATAATCACCTATATTAAACTCCTCAAACCTATTAAATTCTGTATGCCCTATAATATTCCACCCACCTGCTGAATCTTTTGGATAGATTGCTGTTTGATTATCTGCAATGGCTACGGAGCCTTTTGGAATTTTGGCTCTTGGGGTGCTTAATCTTGGAGTGATTATTTTTTTGTCTATTTTAGCTAGATAAGCAAAACCAATCATAAAACCTATAGCGTAAACTCTGTATGTTTTTTGAGTGTGGAGGGTTATTACCTCTTCTATGGTTAGATTATTGTGGTTTGCTACTCTTTTTAGGTCTCTTTCGTTGTAGATTGTGGGGATTTTTATTGTTTTGGGGTGGTTGGCTGAAGCCAACCCTACGGTTGAGCTTAGATTTGAATGATATTGATTAACAATCGTAGGGTTGGCTTCAGCCAACCGATTTATCAAATTTATTATCGTGTCTTTTATACTCTTATCATTATAAATATTCAAATCATATCGTATCAAAATAGAACAATAAGAGGGTGTTATATCTATTATCCCTTTTAAATCTTTAAGTCGATAATAATGGCTTTGGACTTGATTTAGAACCTCTTCAGAGATTTCTTGTTTAAAGTAGATAATGACTGAATCTATAGATATTGTTTTAATTTTCATCTAAAAATTCTAAATACTTATTTTCTAATTTTGCCATATCTTTATCATTTGAAACCAATTCAAGATTATAATATTTAGCTGTCATAAAATGTAAAAAATCAATAGCTTCACATTTGCCTTTGAGTTTTACACCTTTGCTATGACAAAATCTTGAAAATTCAATTGAGTTATCATATATTTTAGGTTTAATATCAACTTGTCTAAAAATATTTAATTTTTCTTTGGCTTCTCTAAAAACTTTTTTGTGTTTAAAATGTACTGTTCGTAGAGTCTCCATAACTATCAATCTATTTATAAAAAGTTCACTATCTTCTTGTAGAAACAGAGATTTTAATTTCTCTTTTGCATCTTCTTTATTATCCAATAGGTCTATAATAATATTTGTATCAATAAAGTATTTCACTATTGCTCCTTCTCAATAGTGTTAATAAGACTAAGCATAGCTTCTTTTACTCTTTTTTGTCTTTTTTTATCATCATTTGAAGGATTATTAATTCGTTCATCATTTACATCAAAACCAAAAATATTAGATTGAATATCATTTAAAAAATCATTTTTCACCTCTTTTTGTTCAGAAATTTTAACAACACCCTCTTCTTTATAGATATGATAATAGACAGAATCTATACTTGCACCTAATAAAATAGTTGGACTATGAGTGGTTACAATAAATTGGATTAGTGGAAAAGTCTCTCTTAACTTGTTCATAAAAGCATATTGCCATCTTGGATGCAAATGTAGTTCTACCTCATCTATTAAAACCACCCCTTGAAAATCTGTTATACTAGCCACCTGCTGTTTTTCCGATAATCTTGCTATTAAATCACAGATAATAGTTATAACACCTTTATAACCTGCCGACAGTTGTTCAAAACTTACCTCTGCACCTTTTTCTGTAAAAGTTACACCATTTGGGCTTATATCTATCTCTATATCGCTATTTAAAAGTTCTTGTAATAATCTTTTTGCTTCTGTGGTAGTTATTACATTTGTTTTATCTGTTTTTTCACTATAATCAAGATATTGTAACCATTTTGTAGGAGATTTTAAATCATACTCTCCACTAAATAGAGTTAAATAGCCTGTTGTATCCTCTTTTAATTGGCAATAGTTATTTCTGGATGCTCCATAAGCAAAAAAAATAAAATTACTATCTTTATTAGCATTAATATCTATAACTCCACCTTTTATAGACATAGATTTAAGCAAATCAAATACAATACCCTCTTCAATACCTTTAATCCCTATGCTTATAGCTTGAAGTAATAGAGTTTTTCCATCTCCATTTTCCCCAACAATATATATCTCTTTTTTATGCTCTAAATTATTAAATTCTATATTTTTTATACTAAAAAAATCTCTTATATATATACTATCTATTGTCGGTATTTCATTTGAATTCATAACATATCTCTTAATCTATTTTATCGAATTCTACCATCTCTAATCTCAAAAAGAGCCTTAACTATAATTAATAACTCCTAAACTCCCTATATACAAACAGACTAATAACCACTATCATCAATACTGCTCCACCTCCAACTAGATAGATGACTTTTGAAGAGGCATCCTCTCCAAACATATAACCTAGCATCACCATAGCTACATTCCATATAGAGTTAGAGATAAAAATAATAGGGACAAACCATCTCAAATCCATCTTTGCAACTCCTGCTGGGATTGAGATATATTGTCCTAAGCCCAAGCTAAGAGGTGCAAAGAATACAGAGAGTTTTCCATATTTTTCAAAGAATCTTTTTAGTTTTTGGGTCTTTTTGGGGGCAATAAACTTTTTTGATATAAAATTAGATAGATGATAATTTATCAATGCTCCTATGGTCGTACCAAGAGATGAGATAATAACAATAGTAGCTACATCTAATTTTCCTTGGGATGCTAAATATCCAGCAGGAAGTAGTATTAGTTGAGTAGGTAAAGGAACAAATGTTCCTACTACTATCATATAACAAAAAAATCCTATATAACCTATATCAAAAACTAATTGAACTATAGTATCTAGCACAATACCCCCTACTCTAGCACAAAGTCTACATTGATAGAGACATTACGCATAGGGAACTCTCCTATAATCACATCAGGAATGCTTATAGGGAAACTCTTTTGAATAGACCTTTTTGTAGCTTTTCGTAGAAGCATCGAAGCCCCACTTGTGCGAATATTAGTAACTGTTCCATCCCTTTGTATATCAAATACAGCATGTACAGTTCCTTGGATTCTTCTTCTTTTTGCCATTCTTGGGTATCTTTTGTTTGCTATAATACTAGCTCTTGCTCTGTTTTTAAATCTCTCTTTGTGAGCAGATAAATCTACTTTTGGAGTAGGAGGTGGAGTCTCTCTTACAATTGGTTTTGGTGCTACTCTCTCTGTAGGTTTTGGTTTTATCTCTCTGATTGGCTCTTGATAAATCTCCTCTATAATTGGCTCTTCATAAACCTCTTCTATAACTGGTTTTGGCTCTATCTTTGGTTTAGGTTTAGGTCTAGGCTTAGGTTTTATCTTTGGCTTTATTTTTGGTTTTGATTTAGGTTTTGGCTTGTGCTTTTTAACAATTTTTCTCTTTTTTTTAGGCTTTGGTTTGTGTTTTTTAATGACCTTTTTTTTCTTTCTCTTTTTTTTAGGTTTGTGTTTAGGTTTTGGCTTGGGTGGGACAACTATAGGTTTAGGAGGAACTACTACAGGTTTTGGCTCTACTTTTGGAGGAGCAGGAGGAGTTATTACAGCTATCTTAATCAGATGTTTTTTCTTCTCTATCGGTTTTGGAATATTCAAGAAGCTTACATATAATAGAATCAATACAGCATAAATAGAACTACTAATCAAAAATGATGAGCTATGGCGAAACTTAGTCATTCTTTGTAACAATTCCTAAGTTTTCATAATCATTCTTTTTCAAAATATCAAGTAAAAATACAAACTGCTCAAATTGAGCCTCTTTGTCACAATAGAGATGGATAGGGTTTTTCTTGTCATGAGTAAGCAGACTCTTCTCTACATCCTCTTTGGCTATCTTCTCTTTGTCGAAAAATATCTCACCAGATTTTTTTATAGATATTTTTAACTCTTTTTTGGGTTGCTCTTTCTGCTCTGCACTAGAGGTTGGCAAATCCAATTTTATTAATCCTGTCTGAATAAATGATGCTGTAGTTAGGACAATGACTAGAAGAACTAACATAATATCTATAAATGGAACAACATTGATAGTGTCAAATTTTTGACGACGCATCACTTCTCCTTTTGGTAGATAGTCCAAAGAGTAAGAAGTCGGTCTACTTTTCTGTTTAAGTGATTATAGAAAAATATAGCAGGTATCGCAACTACCAATCCCATTGCTGTAGCTTTGAGTGCGAGAGCTAGTGAGGTCATAATGTTTTTGACATCCATCTCCCCTGTCTGACCTAATGTATAGAATGTTATAATAATACCAAGAACAGTTCCAAGAAGACCTATATATGGTGCATTTGCTCCAAAGCTAGAGATAATACCAAGATTATTTGTAATATCTAGCTCTAGTGCCTCTTGGGTATTATAGGTCTCAACCTTTACACTCCTATAAAATAGTAGTCTCTCTATCCAAAAAAAGAGAGTCAAAAAACTCATAAAGCCCAACAGCCCCAATATACCATAATCCACGATTTCACTTAAAAGTTCTATTTCCATTTTTTTCCTTTGGGTAAATTATATCATTAAAATATGAGAAAATTATGAGAATTATACTCATTTAATTCAAAAATATAGATATTTTAGAGCAGACAATATAAAAGATTTGCTATTATATTTGGATATTTACAAATTGACAAGAAGGAGTTTATAAAATGAACAGAATCTTATTATTTATAGTAGCTATCTCTGTAGTAGCAAGTGCAACAGAGGCAGAGAAAAGCAATACAACAGTAGATGGAAAAGCACAACTCTACTACTACACAACAGATGGAGATAAACTATTCTCTGACGAGAGTACAAATGCAGGTGGAGCGTTGACTCTCAATGTCTCTCATAAATTCTCTGATGCTATTAGTGCGAATTTTACAGCTATAGGGTATGATAGCTTAGGTTCAAGTGTTGGTGGTGCTATGGAGGGAGACAGACACACCTCTGATGCCTATTTTGGACAAGCTAACATAGTAGCCTCAATGAGTGGAGCAACAGCCATTGTTGGTCGTCAACAGCTTGATACTCCTATGCTAGGTTCATTTGATTGGTTACTTGCTCCATCTCATTTTGAAGCAGGAGTAGTTACATATAAGATGGACAAACTAGTGCTAACAGGAGCATATGTTACAAAACTAAGAGCTAACAATAGTGGAACAGAGTTTTTAAAATTGGCAGATGATAACTACGCTATTGGTTTGGCTTATAGTGATGTGCTAAATGCAAATCTATGGTATTATAATATAGATGCAGAGAATTATACTCAAATCTATGCAGATGTATCAGAAGAAAAAAGTGGAGTAACATATGCTCTTCAAGGGGTCTCTACAGATTATGATGATAGTGGTGATGACTCTATGGCTTATGGTATAAAAGTATCAGGCGAAGTTGATGGATGGGGCATAAGTTTAGCATACAACAATATCCAAGATAGAGAAGTAGGAAAAGTAGAGGTTGATTCACTATATACTAGCTCTTGGAATATATGGGCATCGGGGATGTTGGACAACTCATTCAAAGCAGAGCTATCAAAAGAGGTATCAGGTGTAGCAACTACTCTCTCATATGCAAAATATGATGATGCCTCGGAATTTGATATGATTTTAGGATATGAAGTTGCCAAAAATATATCATTTGATGCAATATTTGCAAATACAGATTATCTGCCAACAGATGGAATAGATGCTGATGCAGAAAACTCATTAGAGTTCATAGCAACTTATAAATTCTAAAGGGTTGGCTTCAGCCAACCATACAAAAAGAGTTATTTAAACAAATCAGCCAAAGCATCCGTACTAGTAGTCTTCTCAATCTCATTAGAAGATTTCTTGTTACTCTCTCCAGTTCTATTTGTAATACCTTCAATCTCATTAAGCTCAATCGTATAACCTGTTAACATAGAGGCTAGACGAATATTAATACCACTCTTACCAATAGCCTTTGCTTTTTGGTCACTTGTAATATTTACAAGTACCTTTTTGTTTTTGGGATCTGTAATTTTTAGACTTTGAACAATAGCAGGTGATAATGCTCTAGTTATAAAAACTTCAGGTATAGGAGAATATTCAACACAATCTATATTCTCACCATTCAACTCTGCACTTACTGCATTGATTCTAACCCCTTTTACACCTACTGACGCACCTATTGGGTCAATATTTGGAAAATCTGTCTTTAGAGCTAATTTTGCTCTCTGTCCAGGGATTCTAGCACTTGCTATTATCTCTACAGTCTCATCAGCTATCTCTGGAACCTCTTTTTCCATTAATTTTTCAAGAAACTTTGGTGCTGTTCGTGTAAGTTCCAAAAACATACCCATATCTGGGTCTATACTTACATATCTTAGAAGAGCTTTTACCGTATCTCCTCTTCGGAATTTTTCACCTTTTATACGATTTCTTTGGCTCAACATTCCCTTTAGCTCTCCAATCTCTATAAAAGTATTATCTTTGGCATCAATACGATTAACAGTTCCCATCATAATAGTACCAACTCTTTCTCTATATTTTTCAAATAAATCTTGTTCAACTTGTCTCTGAATATGATACTGTAACTCTCTAAATAAATTATGAGAAGCTGTTCGCCCATGTTCTTCTAATATAAAGTCACTTCGAAGTTCATCTCCTAATTCTATATCAGCTCCATACTCCTCTTGAGCCTCCTCCAAACTGATAACAGCATCTGACTCTTTTTCAAATCGCTCATCTCCATCCTCTGCAACAGTAATAATCTGCACTACCTTATAATTTTTCTTCTCCATATCTACTGTAGCTTCAAAATGTGAAGTGTAACTAGTACATCTTTTTGCTGTTTTGATTAACGCTTCCTTAAACGCATCTATAGCAGACTCCAATGATATACTCTTCTCATGTGCCATAGCCTCTATAATATCAACAATTTTTTCCATAACTTAGCTCCTTTTCTCTATTATAAACTTAACAATGTGTTACTAATATGTGTGATTTTATCGGTTGTTTGTAGAAGATGAATTATAGCTAAACTTACCTTTAAGTAAAATAGGTATAATATTTTTAAACATAAATATACTAGATTATATATTTTTTTAAGGATTACAAGGAATGAAATTAAAACTAGCAA
>Ga0256845_1002162_pt1 | contig 14539 bp, 14 predicted proteins | sample RiftiametaG_FD_189101 | JGI IMG/M metagenome (GOLD analysis project Ga0256845, IMG submission 189101) | Tube worm associated microbial communities from hydrothermal vent at the East Pacific Rise, Pacific Ocean - Riftia | ecosystem: Host-associated > Annelida > Integument > Unclassified ...
GGTGTCTCTGGAGCATTTACGCGATGTTCTCGGATTCGATTCTTTGCGAGAGGACATTGCCCGCATGTATTTAGAGAAATTTACTCAGCGGGAGCTAGAAGAAATGGTTTCTTTTTATGAGACGAAGACGGGACGCAAAGCAGCTACGGAGGGGTATCTTCTCGAAGAAAGAGCAATGGCCTTGGGTATGGAAAGGCATAAGGAACGCCTCGGAGAGTTGATGAAGAAGCTAGACGCGGCCCGTAAAGAATCCATGGCAAAGGTACCGGCGCCCACTGGCCCTCCTGCTCCCGCCGATGTCAGCAGCCCGCCGAAGGGCGCGCAGTGTACACAATTGGGCGTCTGCTACCGAGAACTTTCCCCTGGCAGGAAGGGAGGAAAACAACCTAGCCCCGAGGGTCGGGTAGAGGTTCACTATTCGGGGTGGACCGCAGACGGAAAATTATTCGACTCGTCCGTTGGTAGAGGAAAGACTGCTACCTTCGGGGTCAATCAAGTGATTCAAGGCTGGAGCGATGGGCTCTTGGTCATGACTGAAGGCTCAAAATATCGTTTCTGGATCCCCTCTGAACTGGCCTATGGTTCCGCCCCCCTCCGTCCAGGTGCCCCGGCTGGGCAATTGACGTTTGATATTGAATTAATCGAAGTAAAAGAGTGATAGATGGGCGCTCATCTCATCTTCTCCTATCCTCAGACAACACGACCCGGAGAACTCGACCAAACCTTGCTCGGTATATTACCCACAATCCAAGGGGCGAAGATCCCCTATAGCGCGGTGCCTCTCGACTCACAGCTTCCCCATGAAGTGTTGCGTCGGCAGCTTCATCGTATCGTTGAGAAAACATCCGGAAGAATCATCCTAGGTGGATTTTCTTTGGGCGGGCTTCTCTCCGTCGAAGTTGCAGCAACTCTTCCTGTTCAAGCTCTTGTTTGCTTGGGTTTTCCTTTTCACGCACGGGGAGCCCCTCTGGAACGTCGCGGTTTGAACGCCTTGAGGGAGGTGTCTGTGCCCACTTTGGTAATTCAAGGAACGCGTGATCCCTATGGGAGCTATGGCGAAGTTAGGGGATACCTGCCCTTGCCCTTGGGGGTGGCTATTCAGTGGCTGAAGGACGGTAACCATCGTTTTTTGCCAAGAAAACGTTCTAAAATTACAATTGACACCCATCTTGCCAGTGCCGGAGAAGCGACGCTCCGCTTTATTCACGGGCAAGCGTGAACCGCCTATCTTCACCATTTATGCTCGTTATTTGATGAATCGAGCAATAGACAACAAGGTGCCGTTTGAAGCGCAGGGCAGGAGCAGAGTAAGTGGCGGTAGCCTCATCTTCCCCTCGAATGCTAAGGCTCCAACATGACTGAGGTACATGATGGGCGTCGAGCGATTGAGCTCCAGGGGTTTTCCTACCTACCGCAGTTTATTTCAAAGGACGAAGCTGCCCAGTTGATCTCGTATTTTGGCCAGGTACACCCGTTATGGGAGCGGCGTCATCACGGTAGAAACTTCGCGCGGGACGTCGAACATCCGCGAAGACTCACACGACCCGTGTATTGGCTGGGGGCATGGCAATTTGCTTGTCTAGGCTATTATTCCGAGCCTAAACATCGTGAGGAGCGCTGTGTGCGCGCGGAGCCTTTGCCTCCTCTTATGCAGGATATTTTGGCCCGTTTAGGTCAGGTGTTGTGTCGGGACCATTCGACCCCAGAAAGTCTTGAGGAGATACGGCCGCTCAATGAACACTCGGGGCTACCCAATACATGCCTTATTAATTATTATGGTCGGCAAGTGGGCGACAGCGTTCCTGTAGATTTCGCTCGATTGCGTATGCATCGTGACGGGGAGATAGGTCCCGTTATCATGTTGAGCATTGGGCAGCCTGGTCTCTTAGAATTCATCGATCCTGATCAATCAGACACTCCAGAACTGAGCATTTGGACGCGTCATCGGTCAATTTGTATTTTGAGTGGCCCCGAGTTTAAAGAGCGCCTCTATCACCGAGTCTCGAAAGTCCGAACTGGGGCCATTCCCGCAATTTCCTCAAGTCTCAAAAACTTCGAAGTTCGTCGGGTGAGTGTATCCTTTCGTCATGTCCCAGAGGAACTCATTGACGAATATTCTGAACTGCCTCTTGAAAAGCGAGGCATGATTCGAGATTACTTGGCTGAACTATCAGAAAGCTCAGAGCACTTTCGTGCTGCCTTGGCGAAAGAATCGGAGAGCTAGAGGCCACCCTCGCGAAAAGAAATGATTGTGTTGAGGGATGTAGAGGGCGTCTCAGTTTGAAGGAAATACGCGGTATTTTCGCCCGCCTACAGATGTAGAGGTGGTCCCCAATGCCGCGCTAGCTCCAATTGCACCCACTTATCGCCGCTCTAGAATTGGTACAAAACCCGGAACGTCCTGAAGGTGTTTGGTCCTAGACTTTAGGGCGCTCAAACTCATCAGGAGGATTGTCAATTCTATTGACTACAATGGCAACTTCGTCCTCACCCTCAAGAGGCACAGCAAGGAGAAGGACATCGAAACCTCCTTGATTGCTCTCAACAATAGCCCCCAAGGCGTGCGTTCCGCCAGGTGCCTCGCCCACCGAGCCAACGCTTGCAATGCGAACATCTGCAACGAAACCATCAAATTGCTCATGACTCGAGCCGCAAACGATCAAGTCACTGGGCTGGTCACCTAAGCGCGCTAATAGCTCGTCTTCTGTCATATCGCGAGTGAAAGAGTCGGTAGGATCGTTGGGACAACCGTGAACTATCAGCATCGAGTGTCCGGACTCTAGGGGGAGAGTCGCGAATTTGGGCAGTTTGGCTAAGCGAGCCAAAATGAGCTCTCCTAAATCGATTCTTACTTCCCGCAGACGCTGAACCGCGGCTTTTGCCTCAGGCGTGTTCGTTGGCAAAGAGTCGGGGTCGACTGTTGCCAAGGCTCTGTCTCCTAAACCCTGAACACAAAGCGCGTTGTGCTCAACAAGAATTTTCCACACCTCCAAGGCGTCATTGCCAGGGTAACAGAGATCGCCACACACTATTAACTTGTCAAATCCCCGGGCTGTACCCTCTTTGAGAATTCGTTTCAGACCATTGGCGTTGCCATGAATATCGGAAATACAGAGAAATCGCATTTTGAAGCTTTCAGATAACTGAAAGCCGCACTTTGCGCGAGTACCGAGCATGTCTAGGGTGATATTAATCGCCCGAGGGCCAAAAATTACTGCACCTTCCGCAATGATGACTCAGTACGGGGGGGGCTACTTGTCAATCAGAGGGGGAAGTGAGCAATAGGCGCGCTAGTTCTTCGCTGAGTTGCGCGCGCTCTTCTCTGATGAAGTTCCAATCGAGATTGGCCCGTGCCGCTCTAAACGAAGCTTGCGATTTTCGTCTTAGAGTGCCCGTCCAGGCCATGAATTGAATACTAGCAGCGCCCAATACCGGTCCCAATAGACCGACCAGTAGAGCTGGCGCCAGATGTGTGAAGTAGGCGGTGACAACACCTGTCACCAGCCAAGCGCCAGGAAATAGAAGGAGGGCAGCGAGGACCTTGACCGTTGCCACGACGTCGAGATCAGCTCCTGAGTAACGCCGAGAGATAAAACGCACCAGGAGGTAGGCTGGACCATTGATTATGACCGAAAGAGCGGCCAATGGCGCGAGCAGAAGAGAGCCCAAGACGAGGAAGAACACTTGCGTCTTTTCTTTTGCCGACAGAGGCGTTGTCGTTGCGTCCAATGGTAGGCGGGCATTCTTGAGAATTTGCCGGAGATTCTGTATTCGCGAGATCAGCTCTTGCACCTCCGAATTTTTTGAATCGATTACCTTTTGGTAGCCGTCGATAAGGCGGCGGCGGCTTATCATGCGTTGGCCAAGACTTGGACTGACGGTTCTTTCGAAAATTTTGGCCGCGCTCGGACACCTTTGCGGGGATTCAGCAACTGCCACTGACACAATGCGCTCGGCGTGTTCCGCTAGTTCGAGTCCGGCTTCTTCTTGTGCGGTTGGCAGGAGCCCTTCGACTTGCTTCGCCAAGTCAAAAGTGAGAGACCGAACGGCATCGCTGGGGCTTTCTCCGCTTTCGCCTAAGGCGAGATGCGGCACCTGAATTGCTTGGCCAAAAGCTAGTACCGCTCGGCTTCGAAAACTCTCTTTTTCTTCGTAATAGATCGCGGTCGGTACCAAGTAGACCTCTTGCTCACCTAGGGCTCTCGAAGCGAGCGCGATACGCGCGGCTCCAGAACGGAAGGGCAGCAGCTGTGGAGCACTATGAGAGGTGCCCTCGGGGAAAATAGCCAAGGCGTTGCCCGATGCCAGCAGACGCGCTGCAGCCTTCATCATCAGTTGATTTCTAGCAGGATCTGCCCCATCGCGACTGCGATAAACAGCTAAACTTTCGAAAGCTTTTACAAATATACTGATGATGGGAGTTCGAAAAAGCGGTTCTTTTGCTAAAAATGAGACACGCTTACCCGAAAGACAGAGAATGAATAGTGGATCGACGAGCCCATTGGGATGATTCAGAACAAAGAGCACCGAGCCCTCGGGCGGTAGGTGATGGCGACCCAGAACTTCGATTCTTCTGAAGAAAATTCGCAGAATCAGCGAACAGAATGAAACAAGAATGGAACGCAACATAACGAATAGTCTACGAAAAAGACTAAGAAGCTTGGGCGCGCAACAGCCGCGCTGCTTCTAGGGCACCATAGGTGAATATTATATCTGCGCCCGCACGACGAAGACAAGTCAAGCTTTCTAATAGGCAACTATCGTAGTCGATCCAACCTTTTTCTGCAGCGGCTTTCAACATCGCGTACTCCCCACTTACATGATACGCGGCGACGGGTAGCGAACTATTTTCTTTCACGAAATGAATGACGTCCCCGTAAGGAAGACCCGGCTTGACCATCAAAAAGTCGGCGCCTTCGCTCTCATCGAGACCTATCTCTCTTAGGGCCTCCCTAATATTACCAGGATCCATCTGATAGGTCTTTTTATCCCCCGATTTTGGAGCAGAATCGAGAGCGTCGCGAAATGGGCCGTAAAATGCCGAAGCATATTTGACCGAATAACTCAAGATGCCCACCTGGGGGAAACCTGCCGTATCCAACGCTTCACGAATAGCTAATATTCGTCCATCCATCATGTCGGAAGGGGATACATAATCGGACCCTGCTTGGGCTTGGGCAACCGCCATTCGGGCCAAAATAGGCACAGTCTCATCATTGTCTATCTCTCCGTCGATAACGACACCGTCATGGCCATCGGAGGAATAAGGATCGAGAGCGACGTCGGTAAAGAGAACCATTGAGGGCACCTTCTTCTTTATCGCCCGAATGGTCTCCTGTAGGAGACCTTGGGGGTTTTCACCCTCCGTGCCATGAGAGTTTTTTTTACCGTCACTAATTGCTGGAAAAAGAGCCATACCCATGACCCCTAGAGCAGCGGATTGTACCGCGAGCTCAACGATGGCTTCCACGCTGAGACGACTATGCCCCGGCATGCTTTCAATGGCGTGGCTCTCCTGCTTTTCGTGAACAAATGCGGGGAGAACCAGGTGTTCAGGTCCTAGGTGAGTCTCGCAAATAAAAGCGCGGATGGAGGCGGTTCGGCGGTTTCTACGGGGGCGTTCCAGCATATTTTTCTTCTATCATGCCCTGCGACGGGGAACACAGACCCAAAGGGTGAATTTAGTCCTGGCAAAAGTTGTCCTTTGCGGGCTAAATCAGATTCAAATGAGTAAGCTTTTAATCATCGGAGCGGGCGGCGTCGGTCGCGTGGTCGCTCATAAATGTGCCCAACTATCGGATATTTTTACCGAGATCCTCTTGGCAAGTCGTACCAAGAGCCGCTGCGATGACATTGCAGCGGAGATAAAGCAGATGAAGGGGACGCAAATTTCGACCGCAACGTTGGACGCAGACGACCCGAAAAATACAATAGCGCTCATCAAAAAGTTCAAACCTGATTTGGTTTTGAACGTTGCCCTCCCTTACCAGGATCTTGTCTTGATGGACGCCTGTTTAGAAACAGGCGTTGCTTACATGGATACTGCAAATTACGAGCCCCCAGAGACGGCTAAGTTCGAGTATCACTACCAGTGGGACTATCGCGAGCGCTTCGAGAAAGCGGGTATCATGGCTCTTTTAGGTTCTGGATTTGATCCAGGAGTCACGAATGTTTTTTGCGCCTACGCTCAAAAGAAGCTCTTTGATCAAATCGAGACGATTGATATTCTTGATTGCAACGCGGGCGATCATGGGCATGCGTTTGCCACCAACTTTAATCCAGAGATCAATATTCGCGAAATTACCCAACCTGGGCGCTATTGGGAGCGCGAGGGTGAAGATGGAGAGGGAAAGCACGCGGGCGCGGCAGGCGAAGGTCATTGGAAGCAAATTGAACCCATGAGTATGCGATGGGACTATGACTTTCCAGAAGTGGGGGTCAAGAGTGCCTACTTACTCTATCACGAAGAGCTCGAATCCCTCTGTCGCAATATCCCGGGGGTGAAACATATTCGTTTTTGGATGACTTTTGGAGAATCCTATCTCAAGCACCTGGAGGTTTTACAAAATGTTGGCCTGACAAGTATTAAGCCTATTGAGTACGAGGGAAATAAAATTGTGCCCATTCAATTTCTCAAGGCGCTTTTGCCGGACCCCGCTAGTTTGGCAAAAAATTATACAGGCAAAACATGCATTGGCTGTTTGATAGAGGGGGTTAAAGACGGAAAGCGGCGAAAGGTCTTTATTTACAACGTCTGTGACCATGGCGAGTGCTACGAGGAAGTCCGATCCCAGGCAATTAGTTACACGACGGGCGTGCCCGCCAGTGTGGGGGCGGCAATGATGGTCACCGGTGTTTGGAAGAAACCAGGGGTGCACAATATTGAGGAGATGGATCCTGAACCATTTTTGGATCTCCTTGCAAAGCACGGGCTGCCTTGGCACGTAAAAGAGCTGCCCGTTTAAGGCGAATTGATGAATTCTAACAAGCCGGCGCTTACAATAGGGGTTTCGTTTGATCCTTTTGATGTACCTACTCCCTATATCGTAGTCGACCTCAATTTACTGCGCCGTAATTTGTCTACTATTCATCGGGTTCAGCAGGAGTCCGGTGCCCAAATTTTACTGGCCCAGAAAGGTTTCGCCACCTGGAGTCTCTATGGGATTGTCCGAGAATATCTCTCGGGCGTGACGTCCAGTTCGGTGCACGAGGCCCGGCTCGGCAGAGAAGAATTTGGAAAGCAGGTGCACGTCTATGCACCCGCTTATAGCCAGCTTGATATAGATGAGTTATGTGGGCTATGTGGCAGCCCTCCATTAGCCTGTCACATAGTTTTTAACTCGGCAGCACAGTTTCGCCGCTACCGTCAGCAAGTGAGAGCTGTTGGGATAGAATGTGGCCTTCGTATCAACCCCGAGCATCGGGAAGTCGCCACTGAACTCTACGACCCCTGCGCGCCCGGTTCTCGTTTGGGCATTACACGAAAAAATCTTCAAGAGGCTGCTTTGACCGATGAAGAATGGAAAGATGTGCAGGGGCTTCATTTTCACAACCTTTGTCAAAAAGGGAGTGATGCATTAGAACGCACGCTGCAGGCCGTAGAATCGAATTTTGGCGAATATCTCTCTCGAGTCACGTGGGTTAATTTTGGTGGTGGTCATCATATTTCGCGTGATGACTATGACGTCGATCAACTGATTCGTATTATTCGAGATTTTCGAGCACGGCGTGGCTGTGATATTTACCTGGAGCCGGGGGAGGCCATTGCGCTCAACACGGGGTTCTTGGTGACTGAAGTGATGGATATTGTCGACGGGGGAGAAGGGCAATTGACAAATGTCATTTTGGACACATCAGCAACGGCTCATATGCCGGATGTGTTGGAAATGCCCTACCGACCAGAAATTTTGGGGGGAGCCAAATCTGGAGAAAAGGCATTTTCCTACCGACTTGGGGGGCTCACATGTCTGGCTGGAGACATCGTGGGCGATTGGTCATTTGACGAAGAACTAATGGTTGGAGATCGCTTGATTTTTACCGACATGGCCCACTATACGAGCGTAAAGAGCACAACTTTCAATGGGGTTCGTTTGCCTTCGGTTGTGACTTACCAAGAGCGGGCGGGGGAAAAGTCTCGTCTGGTTGAGGTGCGCCGCTTTGGCTACGCGGACTACAAGTCGCGACTTTCCTGATTCTTTTTGAATCGAAGAGGGCGCTCCCCTGGCCGCTGGCGTAGGCCCGTTAGCTTTGAACAGAAGGGGAAGTAAGATTACTCAGGAGGGTAGGAAACCTCAAAATCTGCAAATAGCTCAAATTGGCGAGAGTAGATGAGCTCCCCATATTTCAAATTTCGATAGAGGTGAGGAAACACATCTCCCCTCTGCGACGCTTCGAACACTAGGCTAGAATCGTCTAACGAAATGGCGACCTCTATGAGCCATAGATTGTCTTGGCGAAAAAAATGCTTTTGAAGAGTGGCCGACAACTGCTCTTTTTGGCAAAAATGTAGAAATCCGTCACGGAGGTCATGAGAGTTACCCATGAAGTCTCCCTTTTCTTTCAATTGTTCCCAATCAGATGACGTGAGGATCTTAAATATTCTATTTGAGCTAGATGTCACAGTATTTTCCAAAGCTTTGAGGGCAAACCTGGAACTGACAAAAAAATAGGAGCAAACGCGATAGACGTTTCCTCCCGTTCTAGTTTCCTTCAATTCCTTCCTCGATCTACAAAGGAGCTGAGCTCGATCTAGAAAGAAACGACTTAGCAATCGATTGAGAAGGAAGCGCCGATGGAGGCAAAACGCCTCCAGAGGATCTAGCCTTGAGGGGCAGCCTCGCTAGCAATACTCTTTTCTTTTGCCTTACCTTGCTGGTTTTCTGCTGAGGTAGCTTGAGAGATCTCTGTGGGGCTCGCAGCCGCTTCCCCTGTGCTCCCGCTGTAGCTCACTTCGCTCTTGTCGCCTTCAAGCGCCCCGGGCTCCTCTTCTGAAGAAGCTTCGTCCTTCTTTGCTGTCCGAGGGGAGCGCGTTACGGTCTTGCGTTTCTTTGGAGGCTTTTGAGGTGCCGCCAACTTTATTTGGGAAAGCTCTTCCTGCATCTCCTCGTCTGCAAGGGCAAAAATGCTTGCGTAGGCGTGAGCCCGGCGCGCCATATCGAGGGCTTGTTGGTGCGCGACAATGACCTTCTCGCGAGCCTCTTCCAACGCGGCACGAGCCTCTTCTACCGCAGCAATCTGCGCGTCCAATCCCTCAACGGATGCAGCCAATGACTCTGCATCCACGTCGGGAAACTTGAGGGCGTCAGCGTTCGCCTGATAGAGACGAATCAATCGAGTGACAGATTCAGGAATGGGATCGAGCGGGGGAAGGGATGTGTTTGCCATGATACTATGTGCATGTTCAGTATCACTCCCCTTCGCTGATCGAAAGCTCAAAACCCAACTTAGCTTCTAAATTTCCTAAGACTTTCTGGCAAGAGAAGACGGCACTTTCAAAAGTACGGCTTTTGGCCCTCGCAGTTTGGTCGCTTCGGGAGAGCCGCTCGATTGCGTTTGTGCGTGCTGCGTTTAGGGTCGCCCCATGCGCATGGGATTTTCTTTTTACACAACGTTGCTTTTAGGTGCTCTTTCGCTGGCGGGCTGCTCTGGCACCCAGAAAAACGCGGACTCTCCGGACAATTATTCTTTTTCTCCGGCGGAGGCTAGCGAGTATCTCCGCGAATTACGGGGAGATCAGGGCGCGCAAGGTGAAGGGCCCAAAACAATTGAGGAAGTATTCGTTATCCTTAGAAAGGATGAACTTTCGCGCTTCGACGGGGCTGCCCGTCTGGTAGAGAATATGAAAGGTGTAGAGGCCCTCTCTATTCGAGCCATCGTCCACCTCATGCGTGCCGATATCTACTTGACGGTTGCAGACCTACTAAAAGACATGGGGTCGAGGGCGCGGGCCGAAAGAGAACGTTTAGTGGTGAAAGAGGAGCACGGCTCAACTCTGACCGAAGAAGAAGAGCAACGCGTGGAGGAGCTTTCACAAAAGGGAAGGAGTTGGGCAAAAACCGATGCAGCTTTGCGGGTCCTGCAAGAAACAGAGCGAGCCGCAGGGGGCTCTTTGGCTCAAGAGGCCGTACAACTTTATCCTAAGGAGCCCAGTGGCTACCGGGCCGCAGCGTATTTCTATTATCTCGATAACAACTGGCTGAGATTTGACGACATGATGAAACCGTTGGAAGAAGTCGAAGGCAAGGACGCCGGACTTTCCTACCTTCGAGCCATGGAGAGTCTGTACCGCGAGGCAAATCGAAAGAGAGCTCGTGCCTCTCTGGAAGAAGCATTGGCCGCAAACCCACAATTGGTACGCGCCCAGGCCAAGCTTGTTCTAGTTCACGATGATATAGCTCGACGCCATGAAGAGCTGGTTCAGCTCAAGACCCTGAACCCGACTCACCCGATTGTAGCGCTTGTGGGTCCAGAAATTATCGCAGAATATGAGGCAACACGTGCAATTGAGGAGGCCCGCTCGTCTGACTAAATTTCGCTCGAATGGGGGATCGGGTTCGAGGGACTCATGGTCCTAAGAATGCAGAGGTAAGGCGGGGCCCGAGACGGCTGAGCACATAGTTTCAACCTCCAGCAAAAGCTGATGGGGGGCGATGGGTTTGGGTAAAAATCCCGTGGCGCCAGCCTGAAGTACTTTTTCGATTTCGCGAGTTCCACTGGCCGCACTCATGGCCAATATAGGAATCTTCGAAAAAGACTGGTTTTCTCTCAGAGCGGCCACCAAATCTTGTCCGTTGAGGGAGGGCATTTGCAAGTCGGTGATGATGAGAGCGCAATCGGGATGCTTGCCTAGAGCCAATAGAGCCTCAACACCATCAGTAGCTAACACCACGTCATAGCCCTCTTTGGCGAGCACAAATTCGATGGTTTTGCCGGTGGCTACACTATCGTCTACGACGAGAATCTCTGTCATGCCTCTGGGTGAACGGCCAAATATTCAATGACCTTAGGGGACGATTCTATCGGCGAGAGTGCTGCTTCGACCCTAGAAACCGGGAGAACAATATTCACTGAACTGCCAGGGGATTATTTTTAGAGCACCTAGATGGCGAGCGCGATCGGTGAGAGGTCGGTCAGCACTCACCACCATTGCAGGCTGGGCGCACTCTTTGATTTGCTCGACAATCCAATCGTCAGCACTCGGCGCGTAATGTAACGAAATGCGTTGGGAAAATGGCAAAGGGAGGACAGCTCGCTCCGAACGAGAACTGGAAGCGTCAAAGACGATCTCTAGCTTTTCAAACTCAACGCTGTGCCCCTTGAAAGCGGGCGGCGGAGAAAATGAACTCACCAGTTCGATCACTCGAAGCTGTTGGTGAACACTCCACCAACGGGAGCGATTTTCTTTCTTCAGCACGACTGAGTGCAACAAATTGAAACCGTCGATAAAAATGCGCATGGGGTGCCTGGTAAAAATTCTTAGTGATGAATTACATCAAGATTTATCAGCCGCAAGTAGTCAATGGTCGGTACTAGTCGAGGACTAGTTATGTCTCCTCTCGTGGGCGCAAATTGGGCAATGCATCTATTCTGAATTCAATTTCCCCTTCGGGTTTCTCAACTACCCAATGACTGCCCCGCCCCTAGTGAGAAAACGAGAATAATTCGCGTAAAAGTGCGATTTTTCTCCTATTTTTCAAGTATTTGGTGTCTGATACCCTCATGCGAGACAATGATGAGGGTCAAAGCCTCTGCCTCCCAGATCTTTTGCAATTTTCGCCCCAATTGCGCATCGATGAGGAATCGACAGATCTTGCAATTGTGATGGCTTTTTCTGGGGGAACCGCTGGCGCCCTTTTTGCTGATGCTCTGGAGAAGGCCACCATTCCCCAATCTTCCTGGCAACCCGAGTCTTACGCTGCTGACCTCTTCCTAAAGAAATTTGTCACGACTTCATTGCAAATCTCCCTGGGGGGAGCTGAGCCCGTGATGGTTTCAAAACACTTGGTTCGTATTGTTGGCGCTCCCCCCTCGGACGTATCATCGGTCTCCTTCCGTAGGGAAATTGTAGCTGAGCTGATCTCTTCTCCGCCAATGAGGCGCAGCCTGGAGAATGTCTATCGTAAACTAAGCGGTTTTCGGGCTCAGTTAGAAGGTACAAGTTCTACTGGGATCTGGGATGCAAATCGGCGTCAACTGGACATTCTTGCCCTCCTTAAAGATCTCGTCCACGCCATGCAGGAGGGGTTTTCCGAGGCGCGCTCAGGCTTGGGGCGCTTACATGTTTTCGCCAGGAAAATTCGCGATGGTGAGGCTTTCTGCGCCTTGACCGATTTGTTGAGCTACGATGATCGCCTGGCGACGGTAAGCTTTAAGATGAATGTTGGCGCTGATGGGCGCGTGCGGCAGTTGAGCCTAGAGACCCTGGAGGAAAACGAGACCAATCAATTTGTTTCGTCACCTTTGCGACGCTGGCTCGCCAAGATAGAGATGTTTTTACGTGGCTACCGCATGAGCGATGGCGAAGTGATGGCGCGCCTCCTCGACGCTGTATTTGAAGGCGTACGCCAAGAGTTACCGCCCTTCATTCAACTATTAGGCGATCTTGAATTTTATCTAGGTGCACTGAGTTTTCACGATCGCGCCACTCAAGCCGGTTTGAATTTATGCGTCCCTGAACTTACAAGTAGCGACGAAGTTCGAGTACTGCGCGGTCTATTCAATCCGCTTCTCTTGGGTCATGGCGTGACCCCAGTGCCTTGCGATATCGTGACCGACAAACACGCAGCGACGGTCCTGATCACCGGACCAAATTCTGGAGGAAAGACCCGACTCCTGCAGTCCTTGGGCTTGGCCCAACTCTTGGCTCAATCTGGACTATTCGTTCCCGCACGCGAGGCAACCATGGCCCTTGCTCCAGGCTTAGTTGTTTCTCTAATACAGGAAACACACGCTGACCAAACAGAAGGACGCTTGGGCATGGAGCTGATGCGCATACGTCGTCTCTTTGAGCACTTGCCTCCAGGCGCCCTCGTCATTTTGGACGAACTTTGCTCCGGAACGAACCCCTCAGAGGGGGAGGAAATATTCGAATTGGTAATTCAAATGCTTACAAGGCTGAAGCCTCAGGCATTCATAACTACGCATTTTCTTGGATTTGCTGGGCGTTTGGAGCGAGAGCAGAAGATAAAGGATTTGCGTTTTTTACAGGTGGCGTTGGGAGCGGACCACGAACCCACCTATCAATTTGCAAAGGGGGTAGCCACAACCTCCCTCGCGTCTCAAGCCGCAGCTCGCCTGGGGGTGACAGGAGAGCAACTATTGTCACTCGTCGAGAAAAATATTGCGCGTAGTCAGGGGCTGGAGGGCTGATTCTTGCCGACCTTTCTCACTACAAATAAGATGAGCCCCGAGCTGGTTGCCCGAATTGAGGCGAGTCTCGGCTTGCGAGCAAAAAAGGGGCAAATACCAGGGGCTCGTCCGGCGATTGTCGCAGTCGCACGGTTGCTAGTTTTCTCCTTGATAGTCGTCCTTATTGGGTTCTACTTTCGGCAGAATTCTCAAAAGTTGTCCGTGCTGTCCAAGGCCCGAACAGTTCTACTGTCTAAGCTTTCCAGGGAGGATTCTATTATGTCCCCAGGTGGGGCTAAACTAGTCAGCCTTGCTGAGCGAATTTTAAAAGAGGAGTCTCAGGCATATCAAGGCGATAGAGGGGAAGAAGAGGAAAACTTGGTCTCCTTTGATGCGCAGTTCAAAGAAAGAGGCATCTATGTCCGCGGTCCCATTGATGCTTTTCGTTCTCAAGCTCAATTTGAGCTGGCGAGCAGCCGATCCAAGTTAGACGCATTCATCTATTGTCTTGTTCGGCCCCCGTCGTCTGTCGAAGAAAAGAAGCTTCTAAAAAGCGTGAAAGACGTTCACCGCAGAAAACAAGCGTTTCTAACAAACACAAAGTACATTGAACGCCTGCAAGCACCAATGGTAACTATGAAGTTATTGGATCCCGCTTGGGCGAAACAAGTTCAAGTTACTGAAAAGTTGTTTAAGATACGCGCCTTCTCAGAGGCGTTTGAGCAGGCTCCCCTAGCCCAGGCCCATCGTGCTCTAGAAGCGAAGTTTTTGTTGGCCCTTCTCGATGAGAAAAAAGCAACGGGCGCGGTTGTGGAGTTTGATGGCGCTAGCCCCCACGCCGTGCGCATTGTGGTTGTAAAGATGGATACACAAGAAGTAGTGATCCGAAAACGCCTCTTGGTCTCTCCAAAGTGGATTTCAGAAAAGCGTCGCCATCGGTACGCTCAAGGTCTGATTGACTGTCGCTTGGCCGTTGAGTTTCGCAACTCGTTCATAAAAAATGCCAGCCCCATCGCGAAAGATTAGCTTTCGTTTTGGGGGGCTTTCATGCTCACGGGGGCCCACACCCATTGACTCAGTACACGTTTGAATTCAGCTGCTGCGACAGGTTTGGAGATAAATCCGTCCATTCCAGCCTCTACGCATGACTCTCGCTCCGATATGAGGGCGCTCGCCGTCATCGCAATAATAG
>Ga0256845_1002163_pt1 | contig 14536 bp, 12 predicted proteins | sample RiftiametaG_FD_189101 | JGI IMG/M metagenome (GOLD analysis project Ga0256845, IMG submission 189101) | Tube worm associated microbial communities from hydrothermal vent at the East Pacific Rise, Pacific Ocean - Riftia | ecosystem: Host-associated > Annelida > Integument > Unclassified ...
GCCCGGGTTCAGGCCCGGGTCCAGGCCCGGGTCCAGGCCCGGGTCCAGGCCCGGTCAGGGCGGGATCGGCTCACCCTGACGGCTGAGAGAGAGGAACTCCCAGAGGGTCGCCCAGGGGTCCTCTGGGCGGCGCTGTAGGACGGCGATCACGCCGGTCTCCGTGGCGGCGACACAGAACACGCTGTCGAAGCTGGGCGGGTGGAGCGAGTAGCGGGCGTCGCAGATGACCACCGCGCTGGGGTCATCTGCGTCGATGTCGTCGGTCGGGTAGAGCCAGCCGTCCGCGAACCACGAGAACAGGGCGAGGTCCTGAGCCCGGCCCAGTCCGGCTTCGGCATTGGCGTCGGTATTGGTTTCGGCGGGCGGGAGTCCCGGGATTCGAGCGCTGCCGATATGCCGGGCCGCCCCCAGCCACGGCACGACGATCGTGTCTGTGTGCAGGACTCCGTCCGAGGTCCGATAGAGCGTTCGCCACAGGCGGTTGTTGAACACCAGGGGTTGGACCCTGTCGACCTCGACGCGGTGACCACGGATCGTCGTGAGCGTGTCCAAGGTGGCCTCGGCCCGCGCATGTTGGAACCCGCAAAAAACCATGTACAGGGAACTCGCCAGCAGGCACGCCCGGGCGGCCCTGGGCGTCGCGCCCGGGCGTGCCGAGAGCAGGGCGCCCGCGGCCAGGGGCAGCGTGTACAGGAGGTCGATCGTGCTGATCCAGGCCCAGGCCACCCTGACCCTGGAGAACGGCCAAAACAGCATGGTGCCGTAGGAGGTGAAGGCGTCGAGGAGACCATGTGTGGCCCAGCCCAAGGTCGTGGCCGCGAAGATCAGCAAGGCGGAGATCTGGGCGCTGTCGGGCCCGTCCTCACGCCAGTCTCTGCGCCGGGCCCACCATAGGGCCGGGAGCCCGACGAGCAGGCCGCCGATCGGGATGAAGGCCAAGCTGTGTGTGAAGTGGCGGTGAAACTCGAGCGCCATCAGCGGGTCGCCCGAGCTGCGGATGAGCACGTCGAAGTCGGGCGCGACGCCCCCCGCCGCGCCCAAGAGGGCCGCCCGCCGTCCGCCCAAGCCCTTGCCCAGGCGGGTCTGTACGACCGCCTGAGCCACGCTCGCTCCGAGCACGGCCTGGCTGATGGGGTCCATGGGCGGAGCTTGGCACATAATCCGCGCAGGTGTCCGACCCTCGTCCAGCACTCTCGGTGGTCATCCCGATTCGCGATCGCGGGGGAGATCGGGTGGGGAACTGCCTGCGTTCGCTGCGATGGCAGGTCCTGCCCGCGGGTGTGGAGGTCGAGCTCCTGATCTCCGACTTCGGGAGCGCACCGACCTGGGCGAGGGAGCTCGAGGTGCTCGCCCGGACCCAGGGGGCGCGGGTGGTCCGTACACCCACGGCCGAGACCTGGAATCGCAGCCGGGCCTTGAACGTGGGTATCCGGGCCGCGCGGGGGGCCGCCCTGATGTGCACCGACGCCGACATGATCTTCGCCCCGGATTTTCTGGCCAGCGTGTTGGCGGCGCTCGGTGGGGGGAGGGGCGACACGGGGGAGAGGGCGCCCCCCGGGAGTTTCGTCGTCTGTCGCTGTCGAGACCTCCCCGAATCGCTCGCCGAGCGAGCCTGGACCCGCGACGATTTCCCAGGTCTCGCGCGCCGGGCTCCGTACCGAGACAAGCTCGGCACAGGCGCGTGCCAGGCCGCAGATCGGGCATTTTTCGAGGCCGTGCGCGGCTACGACGAGGGCTTCGTATTTTGGGGCATGGAGGACAACGACATGCGCTACCGGGCCGGGCGAGCCGGACTGCGGGAGGTCTGGATCCACGAGCGCACGGCCATGCTGCATCAGTGGCACCCGAGCCAGCGTGGGCGCCGACCGCTGCGCAAGCTCCTCAACGACCTGCGTTTTCACACCACGAAGCGCCGGGTGGTAAAAAATCCGCGGACTTGGGGCGGGCGTCCCTGAGTTTGGGGAGCGGGGGTTTTCGGGGTTTTCGGAGGCGCAGTCCGTCCGGGCCGGCTCGAGATTGCGCGAGCGCGCACCGGGCAGATCTGCGCGCGGGTTTTCGATTGGCGCGATTTTCCTCGGCCTGCTAGATCCCCAGAGATGGCCCTCGCAGACAAGCTCGGTCGCCTGCTCGGCTCAGAACTCGACTTCTCGAGCTTGCCGGTGTGGATGGATCCCATCGAGTTGGCACAGGTCCGGGCCATTCTCGAGACCCTGCTGCCCAAGCGTGTGCTCGAGTGGGGCGCCGGGGGCAGCACCCGCGAGTTGCTGGCGACCTGCCCCTTCATCGAGCGCTACGTGTCCATCGAGCACAACCGGGAGTGGCACGGCCGGGTCGCCGAGGTGGTCACGGATCCGCGCCTGGAGCTGCACCTCGTCGAGCCCAGCAGCCCAGAGCCCACGCCGCCCACAGGCCCAGGGTGGACGGCGGGCGCCAAACAACAGCGCGAGGCGATCACCGCCTGGCGGCTGCGGGCCGAGACCGACCCCGAGCTCATGGGGGCCTACGTCGCCCTGCCGCGCACCCTGCCCAATCCCGAGTTCGACTTCGTGCTCGTCGACGGGCGGGCGCGCTGCCTGTGTGTGCACGAGGGCTTCTCCATGCTCCGCCCTGGCGGCGTGCTCGTGGTCCACGACGCGCAGCGCCGCGAGTATCACGGGGCCCTGGGCGAGGTCGGCCGGCCCGTGTTCCTGACCCCCTGGGTCCAAGGCCAGGTCTGCCTGGTCCGAAAGCCCGACTGAGCGACCGGCGAACCCGCGCCGGGTGCCCCGCGCTGCGGAAGCTCACGACTTGTCCCTGGTCCGACTCCATGCTCTCACCGGTCCGTAGTGCATGCTCGCAGGCTCCCTGAGATGGCACGCGAGCATCGACGACTCGCCGCTGATCCAGCGGCTCGCCTCCAACCCAGCGACGGAGCGCGCTGGGACATGGGCTTCGATTGGGCGAGCGCGGCCCTCGGCGCCGTGGTGCTCATGCTCATCGCGCTGACCTTTCGCGACTACGGCATCACCTGGGACGAGACCTGGCACCTGACCTACGGCCGCCACGTCATCCACTGGTTCACCTCGGGCTTCGACGACGACACGGCCCTCTATTACCGGGCCGACTACCTCTACGGCGGGGCCTTCGACGGCCTCGGCTACGTGGCTCGGAAGATCTCGCCTCTGGGGAACTACGAGACCATCCACCTGTTTGGGGCCCTGGTCGGCTGCCTGGGTCTGCTCGGCACCTGGAAGCTCGCCCGGCTGTTGGGTGGGCCCGCGGCGGGCTTCGTGGCCCTGCTGCTCCTGGTGCTGACGCCGGTCTGGTACGGCCACATGTTCAACAACCCGAAGGACGTGCCCTTCGCGGTCGGCTACATTTGGGCGCTCTACTATTTGGTGCGGATCGCCGTGACCTTGCCGGGGGTCCCGACCAGCGAGTGGATCAAAGCATCGATCGCCCTGGGCGCGTCCATGAGCGTGCGGATCGCGGGGCTCTTGAACATCTGCTACCTGGTCATGCTGATCGGGCTGTGGATCCTGTGGCGTGCCCGCCAAGCCCGGGACGCACGCCTGATCCCGATCTACATCGCCCGCTTCTTCCCGCCGTTTTTTGCGACCGCCGCTGGGGCCTGGGCGCTCATGCTCGTGTTTTGGCCGTGGGCTCAGCTCGACCCGATCCGCCGACCGTTGATCGTGTTGGCGCGGATGTCGAAGTTCAACCTTCACGAGCGCAACATGCCCTTCGGCGCGCGGAAGGTCTCGAGCCTGTCCCCGCCGGGCGACTACCTGCTGCGCTATTTCGGCATCAAGCTGCCCGAGCTGATCATCGTCTTGGTGCTCTGTGCCATGGTCGTGCTGATCGTTCGCCTGGTCCGGCTGCGCCGACGGGCAAAGGCCGAGCGGGCCGCGGCTCGACCTGGGGCCGAGCCGCGGGCAGGCGAGGCCCTCGACGAGCTCGAGCGCGACACACCTTTGGCCCGCGAGCGCAGGCGTTTGGCGATCTGGGGGTTGTTGACCTTTGCGATCGTGTTTCCGCCCCTGTACGCGATCATCAAGCACTCGCCCCTCTATGACGGGCTGCGTCACTTCTTGTTTTTGGTGCCGATCTTTTCGGTGATCTCGGGTGTGCTCCTGGTGGCTCTGATCCGGTGGGTGGGGGCGCGCTCCAAACTCGGGGCGCTCGGCCTCCAGGGGGTGTTGGCCGCCCACTGTGTGCGCATGATCGTGGTCATGCTGCACCTGCATCCGCAGCAATACTTGTTCTTCAACAGCGTGGTCGGGGGCCTGCCTGGAGCGTATCTACGCTACTCCACCGACTACTACGGCGCCGGCTACAAAGAGGGCTTCGCGACCTTGCGAGAGCACCTGTGGGAGAACGAGCGCGAGCGCTACCTGGCCGCGCCCTACATCATCTCGGCCTGCATGCCCGAGTTTGTAGCCAAGGAGTACTTTGGGACCAATTTCGAGTGGCGTCGCCGGGGCAGCGTGCCGCCGGAATTTTGGCTGGGCTACACACGCAACAATTGCTACCTGCAGAAAGAGCAGCACCCCGAGCTGCTCCGGGTCGAGCGTGAAGATACCCTGCTGCTCTTGGTCCGTGATCTTCGCACGGCCTCGCCGAAGCCCCCTCGCAATCGACCGACTCGGGCGACCCCGGGAGCCGAGCGACCGCGGGCCGCGTTTCCCCCGGGACCCCACAAAACCACAGCGCCCATGGACTCGACCTCGACCTCGACTTCGACCTCGGGGATCTACGATCCCACGGGCGCGCCAGTGGGCGTCGTCGACCCCACCGGTGCGCCCGCAGGGGTCCGGAATTCAGACGGTGGGCCAAATTTTGGTTCGGACATGGGTTCCGACATCGGGCCGGTCCCCGCCCCGTCGAAGGCGGACAGCGGTGGCATCAAGCGTACCGAGCATCGGCCCAAGGTCGCGCCCGAGATAGACGGAGCGGAGCTCTGATGGCCGACCACGAGGCGAGTATGAGCACGGGCGCGGGGACGCTCTCACAGCGGCCTGGCTGGAGGCGCCTGGAGTGTGCGGCCGAAGAGCTGCACGCAGCCGAGATCCTGCTCCAGGATCCGGTCGCGGCCCCACGTACGGCGCTCCCTCATCTGCGGGCGTTTTGGTCGTGGTGCGCGGCCTCGGTCGCGCTCCACGGCGGAAGCGACGAAGCCGATCCGGGGACATGGCTGGCGGGCGACGCCCCCATCGTCGGTATCGACGCGCGCCAGCGGGCCCGGTTGGAGATGCATTGGGCGAGTGTCTCGGACACGGGCGACGGGTCCTCGCCCTCGGCGGTCGAGCTGCGCCGACACACGGCCGACGCGCGCCGGCTGCTCGCCGCGCTCGAACCCGAGATCGGCGGCCAACCCCTGCGTCGCCGCCGTCGCAGGATAGCGATCGGGGTCGCTGGCGTCCTGCTCGTGCTCGGCCCGATCGTCGGCTATGCCCTGACTCGGACCGCGCTCGCGGGCTCGGGGCCCTGGCGTGCCGCCTACTACCCCGACCGCAAGCTCGAGAGCGAACCGGTGGTCGTGCGCGAGCAGAGCGTGGACCACAACTGGGAAGATCGCCCCCCCCACGAACAGATCCCGCCCGACAAGTTCTCGGCTCGCTGGGACACCTGCCTGAACATGGACGCGGAAGCGGAGGTCGTGTTTCAGGTCAACGCCAACGACGGGGCCCGCGTGTTCGTCGATGGTGAGCTGGTCATCGACGCTTGGGAGAAGAACAAGACCACGCGACGGCGGGGATTCGGGAGCGTCGAGATGTCCCTGAGTCCGGGGCTGCACCACCTTCAGGTCGAGTACTTCGAGAGCCTCGGCCGCCAAAAGATCTCCTTGGTGGCCTCGCTCGACGGCGGGGTACCCAAGGCGCTGCCCAACGATCGACTGCGCTATCCCGGCGACGAGATCAATGAGGACGACCCCTGCGGCGACGCGGGTGACTGAGCGCTTGAGCGAGGCGAGTCCAAAGCCGAGCGCCGAGCACGAGGGGGCGTCCGAAGGCGACCCTGGGACTGTGGGTCCCGGGGCTGTGGGACTCGCACGTCGGGTCTGCCGGCAGTTGTTGGCTCTCGCGCTCTTGGTCCTCTGCGCCACGCTGCTGTGGACCAGCGAGCAGGACCGGACGCTGACGGCCGACGAGTCTCTGCATCTCATGCGCGGGGAGGTCTGGCTGTGGAAACACAGCGCACGCCTGAGCTACGCCCACCCCCCCTTGGCCAATGTCGTGACCGCCCTGCCCCACGCGGGCAAGGGCCGGGAGCCCTGGGGTCCCGACCGCAGGCTCAGCGGCGCCCTCGATCCCGAGGCCGAGTTCGTCGGTCGGGCGAAGCGGCGGGGGCTCCCGTCGATCGCGGCCGAGACCCCGCGTGCGGACGCTGTCGAGTCGCTCTCACGTTGGGCCGAGGCCGACCCGCTGCGGATCTCCGAGCACTATTTTCTCCACGACTTCAGGCGAGCCCACGCCGAACTCACGGCGAGCCGCAGGGTCATGATGGGCGTGACCCTGGCCTTCGGCCTGTTCTTCTATCTTTGGATTCAACGCCGCTACGGCTGGGAGGCGGCGATCTTGAGCCTGGCTCTGTTCAGCCTCCACCCCACGCTCATCGCTCATGGGCGCCTGGTGACCACCGATGTGCCGGCCATGGCCACCGTGTTTGTGAGCCTCACGGCGACCATCGCCTGGGTCGAGCGACCGACCTGGGGCCGAGTGGCGTGGTTCTTGTCGGCGACCACGGCCATGGTGCTGACCAAACACTCGGGGCTCTTGTTCGTGCTGGTGCTCAGCGGGATCTTGATCCTCGCGGCGGCGACCGGGCGCGGTGGCTTCGCGGCCCCAAAACGATCGAGCGCCGAGCCCGAGCCCAAACCCGACAGCCCCGTGACGGAGGGCGCCCGGCCCAAGCGCTGGGCCCTGCGCCAGGTCGGCTGGGTGATCCTGCAGCTGTCGATGGTAGCGACGCTCATGATCCTGGCCATCGATCTGGCCTATTTCTTCGATCGTGTGGGCTTGAGCATCACCGAGATCATCGCCGAGCCCGAGCCCCAAAACTGGCTCTACCGGCGCTACCACGGTCAGCTGGTCGTGCACAGTTTCCTCGCGCTCATCCCCGACCCTGTGCGCCTGCCCTTTCCCTATACGTGGCTCGTGGGTTTGGCGACCGTGTCCAAGCAAAACGCCTCCGGTCACGGGGGCTACTTCTTCGGCCTCAACGATTTCCACGCCCACCCCCTCTACTTTCCGGTCATGCTCGTGGTGAAGACCCCGCTGGGTCTGGTGGCGCTGGTGGGGATCAGCGCGAGTGTGGCTTGGCGGCGAGTGCGGGCGGGCGAGGGGCTGAGCGTCTCCAGCTCGATCATGCTGCTCTTCGCCACGGTGAACGCGCTGATCTTGGTGTTCTCCCATATCAACATCGGAGTTCGTCACGCCCTCACGCTCATGCCGATCCTGATCGTGTTCGCGGGCCGGGGTGGGGCACTGTTGCTCACGGCCGACCTCAGCACCTTGCCGGCCGTGTTTTCGAGGCGCTGGGTGGGAGCCAGCGTCGTCGCTCTGAGCCTCGGGGGCGGTGTGTTCGCGGTCGGGGCGACCTTCCCCCACTACCTCGGCTACTTCAGCGTGCTCACGGGGGGACCGGCCGGGGGCCGCTGGGTCAGCATCATCGGCGAGGACTGGGGGCAGGACCTCGCTGATGTCGCCGAGATCGCCCACGAGCGAGGCTGGACCAAGCTGGTCTACTACAACCAGTTTCCACTTCGCCGCGAGGAGCTCGAGGCTCGGGGTCTAGAGGTCGAGAAGATGCGCTGCAAGACGCCCTACACCGGGCCGGATCCCGTCGTGATTCATGCCGCCGACTGGGTCCGGCGGACCAAGTGTTTCACCTGGATGGAGGACCGGGAGGCCGAGTACTTCGTCAATTACAACGTCCTGGTATTCGCGCCAGTGACGCCCGAACAGCAGGATTCGACTGGCGACAGCGACGCTGCGGCGCTCGGGCCCCGGGGCAAACAGCCCCAAATAGATCGCGCGCCAAGCGGGCATTCCCTTCCAAAGGTGCCGTGAAAAAGACTGAACATTCCGTTCTTTGCGCCGTCCTCGCGGCGTCGTTTCACGTTAGATTCGCGGCGAATGAAGTGGGACTCGCATCTGCGACGGGTCCTGGCAGCCCGCGTGAAAATCCCTAGCGCGGCGTCGGGACTTCGTTCTTTGCTGCCGCTTCTGACCGTGTTGGGGGCCTGCACCTTTGCAAATCCTCTGTTCGACGTCCCTGAGGGGACCGACGACGGATCCCTGGACGAAGACGAAGTCGGCGAAGACGAACTCGGCGAAGACGAAATCGGCGGGACCGGGGAGTCTGCCGAAGATGGGGGGACATGTCCGCTGCCCGCTCCCGAGGGCCAGCCGCTCGAGATTCGAATGGCGGGACAATGTCCACCCGCGGCGTACGACCATTGGGTCCGGGTCGGCTTCCACGAGGACGCCAGCACGTTCACGGGCTCCATCTGTGGGACCCTCGAGACATGCATCGATCTCGATGAGATCTGCGCTGAGGGCCAACCGGTGAGCTTCACGGTCGCCCCCCTCCCGCTCCAGACCATGTTCGGGGCCCAGGCTTGCATTCATATCCGGGCGTGGCGCGAGTTCCAGGTCGAGGGTTGTCGCTATGAAAATGTCGCCCTCTGGAACAGCACGGACCCGGCGCCCTTCCTGGTCGCTCGCTCTCGCGACGACATCCCCCTGTCTCTGGACGGGAACCTGCTCGAGGACCTGAACCCGGTTCTCGAGGTCGACGAGGTCTGTGATTGTGACGAGTACCCCGACGCATGTTGTGACGGGGTCGAGCCGACCCAGTACACCTTCAATCTCCCCGGCCAGGATCCGATCAAGGTGGGGGAGTCCGTGCCGCTGACCTTGGTCGACGACGCCGAGTTTTTTGCGCTGGAGGCGTTCAGGGCCGGCGACTGTGAGGACCGAGTCGTGACCAGCTGGGCTGTCGTGAGTCCGTTCTAGCAAGGAAGAGGCGAGGCACCCCTGGATTTCCAGGGATGCCTCGCCTCGAACAGATGGACGACCGCCTCGCGTCTGTCAGTTCAGTGGGTTGCCCCCAAAGTCGTCGAGCACCAGCGGATCTTTGCGCTTGCTCGGGGTCTTCGGCTCGTCGGGGGTCCCGGACTCGGGCTTGTCGGTGTTCTTGGACTTGGACTTGGACTTGGACTTGGACTTGGACTTGGACTTGGACTTGGGTGTCTCGGTTGGGGTGTCGGTCCCGGCGACCTCGGTCACGGGCATATCGGTCAGCGCTGAGGCCGGACTGGCCTCGAGCGGCGCTCCCGGGTGGTGGACAGGCTCGTCGGTCGCGGGCTCCGACCCCTCGTATTCGGTGACGTCTCGGCCTGCGACGGGGAGCCCTCGCATGGCGACCTCGACCTCGACGTCGGCGGCGGCCTCGCGCTCGGTGACCACGCTACCGGCGAACAGGGCCAACATCGCGGCGGCGGCAAAGGGGGCGCTCCAGCGCAGCAGGGTACTTCCGGGGGAGGCGACCTCGGGCACGGACTCGAGCTGCGCGAGGTGTCGTCGAGTGCGCTCGAGCTCGGCCTCGTGGGTGGCGATCACCCGGGCGTGTGCTGCCGATGCGCGTGCCGATGCGAGGGTGTTGAGGTGGGCGGCGGCCTGGCGTCGGCGGGCCTGCTGGTTCCGAGTCCGGGCCCAGGCCAGGGGGCGCTCTGCCTCGAGGCGCACTCTCAGGTCTTCGAGTCGTGCGCGTTGGCGATCGACTCTGGATAGAGCCTCGTCCTTGGCGCTGCTGAAGGCTGCGCGTTCACACTCGAGCCGACGGATGCTCGCCATGGCGCGAAACAGGGAGTCTTCTCGGGGTTGTTGCTCAGTATCCATCACCTATTACGACGCTCCACCGACGAGTAAAAGTCTGACTCTCGATAGATTATACATATTAGCAATGTCGATAGCATGGAAAGTAAATGGATCGTGAAGAACGCTTTGGCGGGGCTCCGAATGGGAGGGTAAGGATGCCCTAAAGGGGGCAGAGAGGGCGGGTTTTCCCGGGTGGCTACAGTCGCCAGGGTAGGCCTGGAGTTGCCGGCTACAGGCGTTGGCGTGGCTCGAAGCATGCTGTACAAGGGGTTCGTGGCCGTCCTCGATCCCCTGCAGATGTCCGCCTTCGCGCTGGCAGCGGCCATCCGCGGTGGAGAGTTGCGCTCGCGTGAGGTCGTCCAGGCCCACGTCGATCTGGCGCGTCGGGTCAACCCCGAGATCAATGCGATCGTGGTCCCGCGCTACACCGAGGCGCTGGCCGAAGCAGATGCGGCGGACGCCAGGGTCGAGCGGACGCCGATCGCTGAACGCCCCGATCTACCGGCCTTGCTCGGGGTGCCCTGCACGATCAAGGAGTCCTTCGCCTTTGCGGGTCTACCCAACACATCGGGCCTGGTCGCGCGCCGCTCTCGGGTCGCTGCCGAAGACGCGAGCGCCGTGGCGAGGCTCAAGGCCGCGGGGGCGATCTGTCTGGGGCTGACCAACATCTCCGAGCTGTGCATGTGGATGGAGAGCAACAACCATGTCTATGGGCGCTGCAACAACCCCTACGATCCGCGCTGCATCGTGGGCGGGAGCTCCGGGGGCGAGGGGGCGATCGTCGGGGCGGGGGGCTCTCCCTTTGGCCTCGGCGCCGACATTGGGGGCTCGATTCGCATGCCGGCGTTTTTTTGCGGCGTGTTCGGGCACAAGTCGACGGGCGGCGTGGTCCCGGGGACCGGCATGCATCCCCTGTCGGAGAACGCCGCCCTGCGCTACCTGACCACCGGTCCGATCGCGCGCCGGGCCAGCGACCTCATGCCCTTGATGCGCCTGCTGGCGGGGCCAGACGGTCGAGACGCGGGAGTGCGCGAGGTCGAACTCGGCGATCCCGAGGCGGTCTCCGTGGCCGAGCTGGAGGTCTTCGTGGTTGAAGACGACGGGCGCAGGCCGGTCCATCCCGAGATGGCGCGGGCCCTCGAGCGGGCTGGGTCCGCGCTCAGAGACCGGGGGGCGAAGGTCTCGGCGCTGCGTGTACCCGAGTTTCGAGACAGCTTCGAGCTGTGGTCGGGGATGCTCTCGGCTGCGACCGATACCCCCTTTCGGGTGATCTTGGGTGAGGGCGAGCCCGCCCCGGTCGGCCGGGAGCTGCTGCGTTGGGCGCTCGGGCGCTCGGTCCATACCCTGCCCGCCCTGGTCCTGGCGGCCGTCGAGGACTTCGGCCCGCTCGTACCCAGCGGTGCACGCCTGCGCGAAGTGGTCGAGCGTGGGCACGCGCTCAAGGCCAAACTCAGCGCGAAGTTGGGGGACCGGGGGGTGCTGCTCTATCCTTCCCACCCACGCCCGGCGCCCCGTCACCATGCGCCGCTGTTGCGGCCTTTCGCCTGGACCTACACCGCAATCTTCAACGTCATGGAGCTCCCGGTCACCCAGATCCCCATGGGCCTCAGTCGCGCTGGTCTGCCGCTGGGCGTGCAGGTCGCGGCCAACCACGACCGTGATCACCTCAGCATCGCCGTGGCTCTGGAGCTCGAGCGCAGTCTGGGTGGTTGGGTCCCTCCCTCCCACTCGCGGGGCCGAGGATGAGCGAGGGCAGGCGGCCAGGGGCTGAATCAGGGGCTGGGTCCGAGCCCCGGCGGCGGTGGTCGCCGATGCTGGTGTGGGGCGCCTGTGCGGCCGTCTTGATCGGCGTACCGTGGGGTTTGAAGTTGGCGAGCGCGCCGGCCATGGGCGAACCTTGCGGCGGCGGTTTCGATTGTGCGGCCCTCGACGGTCGCTGCGTCCAGGGCGAGCAGGGAAAATTTTGTACCCGGGTGTGCACGAGCGACGAGCAGTGTCCGAGCGAGGGCCACTGTGGCGTCCCGGTGCACGATCGATGGGCGCTGTGGTTCTCGGCCAGCGTCATGAGCGAGCGGGTCTGCGTGCCCGGTCCGCGGCCGGAAGTGCGTGTGGACGGGGTACCCATGCCCAAGGCCGTGCCTGTACCCAAGACCGTGCCAATGCCGGGGAAGTCCGCGCGGCCGACCACGCCGCTGGAGCCCCGCTGAGCGTGCCCCGCTGAGCGTGCCCCGCTGAGCGTGCCCCGCTGAGCGTGTCAGGGGGACTGGTATCAGGGGACTGCGCAGGGCGTGTGTGTCGAGGCGTGGTCAGTCCGCCGAGCGTGGTCGCGGGCTGCTCAGTGTCGGGGCTGGTCGAGCTCGACCTCGTTGAAGAGGTCGCGGTAGCGAGCCCACCGGGCGGGTGCGAACTTCCCGTCGGCGACTGCGGCCAGGATCACACAGTCGGGTTCGACCATGTGCCGGCAGTCGGAGAAGCGACAGTGCTCGGTGACCAGGAGCTCGGAGAAGCCGGGGAAGTGCAGCGCGAGTTCACGGACGTCGAGATCGACGAGTCCAAATTCGCGAAACCCCGGGGTGTCGATGAGTTCCCCGCCCTCGGGCAGGCTGTGCAAAGTCGCGGTCGTGGTCGTGTGCCGGCCGAGCCCCGAGTCGCGGTTGATCTCGCCCACGGGTAGGTCGAGTTCGGGCAAGATCGTGTTGAGAATCGAGCTCTTCCCGACTCCCGAGGTCCCCACAAACGCCCCGCGGCAGCCCCCTTCACGGGCGAAGAAGGCCCGGAGCGCCTCGACCCCATGCCCGGTCTTGGCCGAGAGGGTGAAGATGTCCAGGGCGATGCCGCCGGGGCCCTCGATGAAGGTCGCCCGCAGCTTCGTCAGGAGAGCCTCGGCTCCGGGGAGATCCATCTTGTTGAGGATGACGAAGGGGCGGATGCCGGCGGCCCGAGCCGAGATCAAGGCCCGGTCGAGGAAACCCGCGGGCGAGGCCGGCACCGGGCTGACGACGATGCCGAGGACATCGAGGTTGGCCGAGACCACCCGCACGCGGCCCATGGCGTCACGACGGCGCAGCTCGTTGTCCCGTTCGAGACGGACGAGGCGCTCACCCAGGACCTCGACCCGATCGCCGACCACGTGCCCCGAGCGACGCCGGACTTTGACGACACGCAGGGCCCCGGACTGGAGGCGCACGTCCACCGCCACACCGTGGTGAGCCACGAGCACGGCGGGCTCGCCCTTGGCTTGGTCGTCGGCTTCCGCTCGGTCTCGAGCTTTTGGATCGTGACCGCCGCGGGGTGTGCGGGTCGGTCGGCGTTTGTACTGTTTCTCTACCAAGGGTCCTCAGTCGACGATCTGGCCTGCATTGGCGAGGGCGATGGCCTCCACCTTTTGGACCTCGACGAAGCCCTGGGAGCTCACCGGGTTGAGGCCGTCGCTCGCTTCCATAGAAGCATCGGCGGGGTTGTAGAGCGTGTGGGGGCACTCGCGCAGGCCCTGGAAGAATACGTTGCCCTTGTAGAGGCCCAGCTCGACGGTGCCGGTGGCGTACTCGGCGAGCACGTCGACGGCGGCGAGAATGGCTCGGGCTTGAGGGTCGTAGAGGCGACCGTCGTAGATCTGCTGGGCGTAGTGCTGAGAGAGGGAGTGGAAGAGCTGGGTCGAGCGTCGATCCATGACTGCCTGGTACACGGCGCGCAGGCCCGTGCCCAAGAGCTCGAGCCCCGGGGCTTCGTACACGCCGCGGCTCTTGGTGCCGATGATCCGGTTTTCGAGCGCGTTTTGCAGGCCGATGCCGTTGCGGCCGCCGATCATGTTGGCCTTGTACATACACGCGAGGGGCTCGAGCTGCTCGCCGTTGATGGCGACGCAGTTGCCCTTCTCGAACCGCAAGCTGACGGTCTCGACCTCGTCGGGGGCGTCCTTGGGCCACACACACATGAGCGGCTCGACGATGCTCATGGGTGTGTCGAGGTTCTCGAGGTCCTCGGCCTCGTGTGAGAGACCGGCCAAGTTGGCGTCGGTGGAGTAGCGCTTGCGAGGGCCGGTCTGGACCTCGATGCCCTTGTTGGCCAAGAACGCGATCATCTGGCGCCTGCCGGGAAACTGCTCGAGCAGACCCGGGTCGCGCCAGGGGGCGTACACGTCCATGTCGGGGGCCAGCACGTTGGTGTAGCGCTCGAAGCGAAGCTGGTCGTTGCCGCGGCCGGTGGCACCGTGGGCGAGCACGCTACAGCCGCGCGCGCGCATGGCCTCGAGCAGGCCGCGGACCGTGACCGCGCGAGCGATGCCGGTCGTGTTCCAGTAGCCACCGTCGTACATGGCCTGGGTTCGGATCATGTGGAAGCAGGCCTCGGCCATCTCGGTCTTGAGATCGACGATGATGGTCTCGGCGCCGGTCGGCCGCATCTTCTCGATGACGTCCTCGATATTGTCCTCGTCGGGCTGCGCCAGGTCTGCGGTGAAACACAAGACGTCGACGCCCGCTTGGATCAGGCGCGCCGCGACGGTCTTGCTGTCGAGTCCACCAGAGACGCAGATCCCGACCTTCTTGCCCTCGAGTTGCTGCAAAAGCACGGCGCTACGCTACCCATTGACCCACAGCCTTCCAATCCCCAGCTGCTCCGGACCAAGGTGGGGAAACTCCCATCTCTGGTCTCTCGGCGAGACCCTGGTGGCC
>Ga0256845_1002164_pt1 | contig 14534 bp, 9 predicted proteins | sample RiftiametaG_FD_189101 | JGI IMG/M metagenome (GOLD analysis project Ga0256845, IMG submission 189101) | Tube worm associated microbial communities from hydrothermal vent at the East Pacific Rise, Pacific Ocean - Riftia | ecosystem: Host-associated > Annelida > Integument > Unclassified ...
CCCGCTCCACAACCTCGATCTCTTCCTTTAAGCGCGCAAAATCTGCTGAAAGAATTGAAGGTGCAATTTTAATCATCAACGTTGGTGCTGTTATTAGATTGTAATCGTGCGTCACACACGACCACAATGCAATAATTCGATTCCCCCTCCTCAAACATTATTCACTCATGTTTCGAAGTTATTCATTATTTATTCGACGTACAACATCAAGAGTGCCATCCACAAAAATTTCAACAACTGTCGGACCGGCCACTGGAATTTGCAGGCCAATCAGACTCCCTGGGGAGACAAATTCCCGATAGATTTCGACGATGCCCCCAATATTTTTCACGATGACTGAAATTTCCCGATCAAACGGCCCTGGTGGAACGGTATAATCCAGAGGCTGGTACTGTACCACATTTGTTGCATTATGCGTGGATCGTCCTGTTGCGCCTTTGCTGACAACCAGCGTCACCATGTTTTGTTCTCCGACAAGCGCTCCTGGTCTGGGGACATGACTCAAGACCATGTTGGGACGCACGTCATAGTCTTCATACGCGACGTTTCCCTTCACCAAACCAAGTTTTTCGATGACACCAAGCGCATACACCAAATCCTGTTCAACTAAATCTGGCATGACCATCACTTTTTTATAGCTTCCCCGGCTTACCAGGAGGTCTACAGACGTTCCGATGCCGGCATTGGCGCCCGGAAAAGGCGTCTGGGCGATAATCGCATCAACCGGAATTTCATCTGAATGGGCATAAGCCACATTCCCGATGCGGAATTTCTGTTGACGCAACAGGCGTTTGGCCTGTTGCCATGATTTTCCGATAACGTTTGGGAGAAGCGTCGTTTCAATTCCTCCACTGACAACAAGTCGGACAACCTGACTTTTCTTTTTTTTGACCCCTGGCTCAGGCTCCTGAGCGATAATATGGTCTTTCTGAAGTTGCGCATCAATTTGCCGCTCGACAATCCTGAGCTGCAAATGGCGTTCGGCTAGTACGTTGGTGGCATATTCTACATCTTTCCCAACCAAATCCGGCACCTCGACCTTACTGGTCGCCAGAATATAGCGCACTGTCGCAATTCCGCTAAAGGACATTAATGCAAGCAACAAACAACAAAAAACCAGTACTTTAAGGACACCAAGAATAAATTTACGCATCAGAATTGTTATGAAGCTGCTCTGGTGGATGGATGATGCCGCCAGACACAACCATTTTGATCCCCTCTTCAATACTCATGGGAAGCACGGAGACTTCTTCTTTCGGGACAAGCAATAAAAATCCGGTGGTCGGATTGGGAGTGGTGGTCACAAACACATTGAGAAGCGGCCTCGGCGTGCGCTCTTGAATTTCTCCACTTGTCTCCGTCGTCACAAAGCCCAGAGTATAACTTCCTTCCTTCGGATACTCCAGAAGAACTACCTGCGTAAATGCCTGACGCTGCTCTGCGGTTAAGGTTTCAAGAAATTGTTTTGCTCCATAGTACACGCTGCCAATAAAAGGGATTTTGGCGACAAGAAACTCACCAAAAGACACAACCGCACGCCCTACAATATTCGTCACCAGAAGACCGACGCCAAACACGATCAGCAGTGTGCTGATAATCCCCAGACCGGGAATATGCCGGTCCGTCAAATGAAACGCGAGGGGAGCAAAAAAGCTATTCAACCAGGTAAACATCATCTGCAACAGGACAATTGTAATCCCGATCGGGAGCAGAATAACAACACCGGCGATAAATTTATTTCTGACAGTATGTCGAAAAATTGATAGGATGCTATTTTTCAAGGTTGTATGTTGACGGATATCAGGCATTCTGACCGAGCGACATCATACTGCACCCTTCCAGAGGAAAACCCCGTGGAAGCATGTCGTCATGTCTGCTGTGTGGATGCCAAATGTTGTAAAAGCATTCGAGGATATCGTCTATGCGAGCATGCTCCCGATAAACCAGAACAAACGGTTTTCAAGAGAACATTCTCACGGAGCGTGGTTCACATCTGCATCTGGAAGATTTCCACGATTCTTCAGGTCTGGAGGCATAACAGAAATACATGGGCAGCGTTATTCAGGAGGAGTGCCGCGCCGCATTCAGAGAGAGTCCACCTTCCAGCGATGGACACTCTCTCTGGTTCAATACTGGTGAATAATGCTGCCCCCCCACTCGTGACCTTATGATCAGGCTGCTTTCGCTTTTCGCCCTCTCGTTTTTGGTTTTTCTGCCGAGGAATCGTCCAGTTTCATTCCGAGAGACAATTTCATCTCTGACAGGATCGCTTTAATTTCGTTTAACGATTTTTTCCCGAAATTCCGAGTTTTGAGCAAGTCAGCTTCTGTTTTCTGAACAAGCTCAGCCATCGTGCGGATATTGGCATTTTTCAGGCAGTTGTTTGACCGGACGGAAAGTTCCAACTCATCCACATTCATCGCCAGATATTCATTTCGCTTTTCAATTTCCTCATCAACCTTTGGCTCAGCTTCTTCAAATTCTTCCCGAAAATGCGTAAACACTGCCAGCTGGTCTTTAAAAATTTTCGCGACATGAGCGACAGCATCTCTTGGTTCGACACTCCCATTTGTCCAGACTTCCATGACAAGTTTGCTCAAAGGGCGCAGATGGTTCTGATCGATCGGGACCACCTGGAATGCTACTTTTTCGACCGGATTAAAATCCGAATCAATCGGCAAGACCCCAATGGCCTGCTCTTCCGTCTTGTTCATATCGCCCACCACGTATCCGCGCCCGGCTTCAATATCCATTTCCATATCCAAACGTCCGTATTTATCGAGATACGCCAAATGCATATCTCCATTTAATATTTCAACATCAGGATCGGTCTGGATGTCTCCGGCAGTAATTTCCCGCATGTCAAATAAAGGATTCGTGACATGCAGCGTCATCTTTCTGGGATTTTCATTCGGCATTTTGATCGCGAGCTTTTTGACATGTAAAATAATTTCGGCGACATCCTCTAAAACCCCAGGAATGGTTGAATATTCGTGAAGGACGCCTTCAATCCTGAGAGTGGTCACAGCCGCTCCCTTTAACGTTGAAAGCAGTAATCGCCGTAACCCATTTCCGATGACTCGGGCAAATCCCCGCTCGAACGGCGCGTAAGAAAACTGTCCATACGTTGAAGATAAGGTATCCTGGTTCCATTCTACCTGTTCAGGTATATTGAGTCCTTGCCAATACATATATCGTATGTCCTCCGTGTTGTATTTTTAAACGAATGTAGTAGTATTTATCGATTACGTGCCATTGTACCACCAACAAATTATTCATGCAGGTTCTTCATGTGCCATAAATATTCAACGAATACATAAAAAAACCGATTACTCAGGATAAGCAATCGGCTTTAGAAAATATTTCGATCGTTATTTTGAAGAACATATATCATACCATTACCCTACAATAATGGCAATATAACACAAAATTTATAAAATAAATGCTATCATTAATAGAGTCTGAAAAAATGTCAAGAGGTTTTGGCATCTTCTTAACGAATTCTCTCAAAAGTAACTCCGCTCCATTTTTGCTTGACAAAGCTTCCGGGCATTTTACATGCTCGCATCATCAAACCTGCCCGGAGATTTTGCAGAGCCTCCCTCCGGGGAGATACTTGCATGCAACAGATGGGGTGTGCGGGTTTGGAATGTGTCAGAGTGCTCTTTGAAGATCATCCGATAGATTGTAATATAGAAGAACTATTGATGCGAGTGTCACTGCAATGATGTGGACAAGCTCTCTACCGATTGGTCGTTTCGCTGCTTGACAATACTTGCCTGAAAATGTCACGTCTCACGAATTTTTGTATACGAACAGCAACTGCCTGCATCATCCATGCATGACAATATGATTTTCCAGGGTTGTCTCGGACGGGAGTAATGTCAGTGCGACTCAGATGAATCATCGCTTGATGAATCTCGATTTTTTCACGAAATATAAGAATACAATATTGTGTCATCTCACTTGCGACCTATTGCAGGATGCCCGGGTTGTTGAGACGTGCAAACGTGAAGCGTCTGCTGCAAAAACGCCATGTTCGTACTCTCAAAGGTTTTTTGCTGCGATGATGCTGTTGTTATAGATCGCAAGTTGAGTTATGGTAAGAGGTGTATCCATGGACAACAAGCAAAATCACAAGATTCATATTGGTATCGACATTGGTTCGGTAAGCGTCGATAGTATTATAATCTCTGATAAATATCATATTGTGCAGGATTCCTATGTCCGGCACACTGGAAAACCGGCCGAAATAACGTATGATGTGGTGAAAAATATCGTCGAACAATTTGGAGAAGCTGCGATCTCACAGATTGCATTTACCGGCGCCGGTGGAAAAGAGATTGCCAAAGCTCTCGATGCTGTCTGCGTGAATGAGATCGTTGCCCAAACAAAAGCGACGATTTTTTTGCATCCTGAAGTTCGGACGGTGATTGAAATCGGCGGAGCAGATTCTAAATTGATTTTACTCAAACAGGATCAACAGACTGATGAGATTGTGCTCGAAGATTTTGCCATGAATTCAGTGTGTGCCGCCGGGACCGGATCATTTCTGGACCAACAGGCCAGTCGTTTAGGGATCGGCATTGAAGAGGAATTTGGAGAATTAGCCCTGCACTCAGTCAATCCTCCGCGAGTCGCCGGACGGTGCTCGGTCTTTGCCAAATCCGATATGATTCATTTGCAGCAAATTGCGACGCCGGATTATGACATTGTGGCTGGTTTGTGCTATGCCATGGCGCGCAACTATAAAGGCAATATCGGAAAAGGGAAGGAATTTGTCAAACCGATTGCGTTTCATGGAGGGGTGGCCTGGAACAAAGGCGTGGTCAAAGCCTTCGAAGAGATTCTTGAACTCCGGGAGGGGGAACTGATTATTCCCAGATACTCTGCCTGCATGGGAGCCCTCGGCGCGATTTTAGAAGTCCTGGATAAAGAGCTTTCCAGTCCGTTTGTCGGCTTACGCCGTCTGGAAACATATCTCCAGGCAAGATCAGTAGATGCTCTTCGCCTGGAACCGCTCTCTTTGGACGGAGAGCCTGCCTCCCGACATTTTATCGGCATGGGAACTCAAACGGTTCCGAAAGAGAGACAACAACGCATCCCAGCCTATATGGGCGTTGATGTCGGATCAATCAGTACCAATATCGTCGTGCTCGACGAGAGTGGGAATGTGTTGTCAAAGCGGTATCTTATGACTGCCGGACGCCCCATTAATGCGGTTCAAAGAGGCATCGAGGAAGTGGGGCAGGAAGTGGGGGATGTGGTTGACATCCTTGGGGTTGGGACAACCGGTTCGGGCCGCTATCTGACCGGAGATTTCGTTGGAGCCGATATTGTGCGAAATGAAATTACGGCTCAGGCGAATGCTGCCGTGTTTATTGACCCGGAGGTCGATACGATCTTTGAAATTGGCGGACAGGATTCAAAATATATCAGCATTGATGACAGTGTGGTCGTCGATTTTGAGATGAACCATGCCTGCGCTGCGGGAACCGGCTCCTTCCTTGAGGAACAGGCGGAAAAGCTCGGTATCAGCATCAAAGAAGAATTCGGGGAATTGGCGTTGAATGCAGAATCTCCAGTAGGCCTGGGAGAACGCTGTACCGTGTTTATGGAATCCGATCTGGTCTTCCACCAGCAGCAAGGGGCGAAAACCGATGAATTGGTGGCCGGGTTGAGTTACTCCATTGTGAAAAATTATCTCAACCGCGTGGTCGGCGACCGGCGGGTGGGCGACAAAATCTTTTTCCAGGGCGGAGTTGCCGCAAACCAGGGCGTGGTCGCGGCGTTTGAAAAGATTGTTGGCAAACCGGTCATTGTGCCGAGCCATCATGAAGTCACCGGGGCGATCGGAATGGCCCTGTTTGCCCGCGATTACCACCGGCAGACCGGATATGCGAAAAGTCGCTTCCGAGGCTTCGATTTGAGCAAACGGAAATACCAGATTCGAACGTTTGAATGCTCCCATTGCTCGAACCTGTGTGAAATTCACGAAGTCCTGATTGAAGGCGCTGATCCATTGTATTATGGGGGACGCTGCCCGCGTTGGGATGTAAACAAAGAGGAAAAGACCAACTATCGTAAAAATATTCCCGATCTGTTCCAGGAACGGGAAAAACTGCTCACAGGATTTTATAAACCGGAAAAACTCTCGGAACGAGGACCATCGATCGGAATTCCGCGGGCTTTATACTTTCATGAACTCTATCCGTTCTGGAGTGCCTTCCTGTCGGAACTGGGATTCAAGGTGGTTCTCTCCCCCCGAACAAACAAAAAGATTATCCAGAAAGGCGTGGAAGGCACGGTGGCGGAGTCCTGTTTCCCGATCAAGGTGGCCCATGGTCAGGTCATCTCCCTGTTAGAGCGGAAGGATGTTGATTATATCTTCCTTCCCAGCATTATCGGCATGGAACAGGATGATCCGGATTTTAACAATCAACACCTCTGTCCCTACGTGCAAACGATCCCCTATCTGGTAAATGCGGCGTTGCAGCTCGATCAAGAAAAATTTCTGCGTCCGATCGTGACCTTTTCGCAGGGGCGGAAGCAGTTGCTCGCGTCGCTCGGAGAGTTTGGAACACAGTTTGGAAAAACGTTGGAAGAAGTTGATAACGCGCTTGAAGTGGCCGAACGTACCCAAAAGGCATTTCGGAGCGCACTGGTGAAACGTGGACAGGAAATTCTGGAAAGCCTCAGCCCTCGGCAGACAGCGTTGGTCATCGTGAGTCGGGTCTATAATGGCTGCGATCCTGGGAGCAATTTGGGACTCCCGCAGATTCTGCAGGATTTGGGCGTATTAGCCATTCCGATGGATTTTCTGCCGACGCAGGATGTCAGTATCGGTGACGACTGGGCGAATATGTTCTGGAAATACGGACAACGCATTCTGAAAGCCGGGAAATTTATTCGGAACCATCCGACCTTACATGCGTTGTATATCACGAATTTTAGTTGTGGGCCGGATTCTTTTCTCACCATCTATTTTAAAAAAATGATGGGGGAAAAGCCTTCGCTCGTGCTCGAAATTGATGAACACAGTGCTCCAGCCGGCGCGATTACGCGTTGTGAAGCGTTCCTCGACAGCCTGGAGAACGTGAAGCACCGGCAATACCCCGAGTTTACCCGGATGTTTCATGACATATCACCTCGCCTGAAAGGTCGGACGATTTATATCCCGTATATGGGCGATCATTCCGAGGTGTTTGCCGCTGGTATTCGCGGTCTGGGGATCCCAGCGGAAACCTTTGGCTATTCTGATCAGGAAAGTGTGGAAATCGGTCACCAATTCACGACCGGGAAAGAATGTTACCCCCTGACCGTGACCACTGGTGATATGGTGAAAAAAACCCGCGAACCAGGGTTTGATCCTGAAAAAGCGGTATTTTTCATGCCTTCCGGAACGGGACCTTGTCGGTTTGGGCAGTATAATATGTTCCATCGGCTGGTGATGCAGGAGATTGGACATGATATTCCCGTGTTCTCGCCCAACCAGGATTCCAACTTTTATAAAGAACTTGATCATGGCGGTTCTGCAATGGCCAAAGTCGGCTGGCTGGCGATGGTTGGCACAGATTTACTCTACAAAGCCCTTTTTGATACCCGTCCTTATGAAGTGAATCCCGGAGATACAGACAGGGTGTACGCACAGTCGCTGAAACATTTGGCGAATGCTCTTGAATTCAAAGGAAGTGCCTATCAGGCGATGAAGGAAATTGCCGAGGATTTTCGGGCTATCCCGGTCGATAAGTCTCAACGAAAACCGACGATCGGAATCGTGGGGGAAATTTATGTCCGCACCCATCCCTTCTGTAATGAATCTCTCGTCGAAAGAGTCGAAGCGTTGGGGGGGAAAGCCTGGTTAGCCCCTCTGATGGAGTGGATTTATTACACGAACTATACCCGGATGGCTCATTCAAAAACGAACAAACAGTACTGGCAGCTTGCTCAGAATATGATCCAGCAAAAGGCGCAAATCCTGATAGAGCACAAGCTGGCAAAGCCATTTCACGGGATTATTGACTACCTTGAGGAAACTGACACAAAGGGGATTCTGCATTACTCTGACAAATATATTGATCGATCCTTTGAGGGAGAAACGGTCCTGACGATTGGGAAAACGATTGATTACTACCATCACAATGTGAGCGGCATCATTAATGCCATGCCCTTTGGTTGCATGCCAGGGACAATTGTGACAGCCATTATGAAACGGATGCGGGAGGATTACAACAACATTCCGATCATTTCAATCGCCTATGACGGCACACAACATGCAGGCACGGAAACTCGCCTCGAAGCATTTATGCACCAGGCGAAACAGTATATGAACCTTAAAAAGTAGAGTGCCTTGAGTACTTCGAGTACTTCGAGTACTTCGAGTGCCTAAAGTACTTCGAGTGCCTGAGTAAGTACTCCAAGTACTCCAAGTACTCCAAGTACTCCAAGTACTCCAAGTACTCCAAGTACTCCAAGTACTCCAAGTACTCCAAGTACTCAAATGTACTCGCACATACCATGACAAATCTCATTATTCTCGGACTCCAGTGGGGCGATGAAGGAAAAGGAAAGATTGTAGACATGTTGGCCGAACGGTTCGATATTGTTGCTCGTTATCAGGGGGGACATAATGCCGGACATACCGTGACGATTGGGGAAAAAAAATTTGTGCTCCACCTGCTCCCATCAGGAATTCTTCACCCTGGGAAACTGTGCGTGATTGGGAATGGAGTGGTGGTTGATCCCAAAGCCCTGTTTCAGGAGATGGAAACTTTGCAACAGCAAGGCATTTCAGATGTTGAAGGACGACTGTTTGTCAGCGCGCGCGCCCATGCCATTATGCCCTATCACCGACTGTTGGATCGCGCGCATGAGCATGAACTGGGAACCAAAAGAATCGGGACAACCGGGCGTGGGATCGGTCCGGCCTACGAGAACAAAATCGCCCGTTCAGGCCTTGTGATCTCCGATTTTCTCAATGAATCCCTGTTTCGGGAGAAATTGCAAACGAACCTGGCTTATGCGAAAAAAATTGTTAACGACGATGCGCCGGAACTGTCGTACGACTCTCTGTGTGAAACTTACCTGAACTACGGTAAACAGCTTCGTCCCTATGTAACAGACTGCTCGTTGCTGATTGATCGGGCGATTAAATCGGGCAAGTCGGTGCTCTTTGAAGGCGCTCAGGGCGCGATGCTCGACATTGATCACGGAACCTATCCTTACGTGACGTCCTCGAACGCATGCTCAGGAGGCGTGTGTACCGGCTTAGGGATTGGCCCCACCAAAATCAGCGGTGTGTTAGGAGTCATTAAAGCTTATACCACCCGCGTGGGGGAAGGCCCTTTCCCAACAGAACTCTTCGATCAGGATGGGGAGAGACTTCGTGAGCGTGGTGGAGAATTCGGAGCCACCACCGGGCGTCCTCGCCGCTGCGGTTGGTTTGATGCGGTCGTGGGACGCTATGCGGTCCGCATTAACGGGGTCAGTAAGCTGGCGGTGATGAAACTGGATGTGCTCGACAGTTTTCCAACGATTACAATCTGCACCGGCTATCGTTATCGCGGTGAACTCATCTCAGAACTTCCGATGGAGCCAGACGCATTGCAAGAGTGCGAACCGGTTTATGAAGAGCATGAAGGCTGGCAGGAATCCACCGTCGGCATAACCGATTATGAAAGTCTGCCTCACAAAGCGCAAACCTATTTGAACCGCTTATCCGAATTGCTGGAAACAGACATTGCGGTTGTCTCCACAGGGCCTAAACGCGATCAAACGTTGGTGAAAGACGGAAGCCTGTTTTAATAAACGTCACAGAAGTCGTTATTTTTCATGATAACTATTGGCACATTGCCGATTGATACGAACACTTTTCTGGCTCCTCTTTCCGGCTGTTCCGACCTGGCATTTCGCCTGATCGCCAGAGAGTGCGGGGCACAGTTCTGTTTTTTTGAGATGGTGGACGCTCACTCCCTGCTGGGGCCGCACCAACGGAAATTTCATATTCTGCGGACAACCGGGCAGGATCGTCCAATTGGGGCCCAACTCGTCGGGGAATCCCCCGCTCTTATGCGTGAGGCCGCCCACATCCTGCTGGATCACGTGCCGGCCGTGTCGTTGCTTGATATTAATAGTGCCTGCCCCGTGAAAAAAGTGGTCAAAAAGCAGGCCGGAGCCGGATTGTTGAACGCCCCCCAAACACTGTTTGAGATCGTTCGGGTGCTCGCCGATTCCGTCTCAATCCCGGTTACTGTCAAACTCCGGACCGGGTACAGCCGTTTTGATCTGCCGTACTTACTGAACATTGCCAAAGGGTGTGAGGACCACGGCGCTGCCGCCCTGTTTGTGCATGGCAGAACCCGTGATCAGGGGTATAGCGGCGATGTCAATTATGAGGCGATTCGGGCGGTTAAACACGCAGTGAATATTCCCGTCATCGGAAGCGGCAATGTGTTTTCCCCCCTGTCAGCCCAAACCATGCTTGACGAGACCGATTGCGACGGTTTGCTCGTCGCCCGGGGAGCCTTTGGCAATCCCTGGATTTTTCGCCATATCGAGGAATTTTTTAAAACAGGAACCCTCCTGCCAGCCACCACCATTCCGACCAGAAAACAGACATTACAACGCCATTTAGCGTACATCAAAGAATTGAAACAAAATTCCCCGGCCGGAAAAATCGGCTTTATGCGTAAAGTGACCCTCTGGTATCTAAAAGGCTTTCCTCATGCGGCCAACGTGCGCGCGCAGGTCAATACGGTGCAGAGCTACGACACGTTGCTAAGATTTATTGACGAGCATCTCTCATTGGAGGACGTTTTGAAAACAACCTCTGCCGAATACTGACAAGCGTCCTGAGAAAAAACGCGGTGCAGGAATTGGTCATCAGCCAGACCAGCACTTTATTTCTTGTTCCCGGCACCACAATCACACGCTTGTGGGATAACGCGTGCAGAGAAGAATGGACGACATCTTCCGCGTTCATCCACAACCATTTCGGAAAACGGGAACGCTCGAACCCCGTGTAATCCTGCGTCTCGTGAAATTCGGTGTACGTCAATCCCGGGCAAAGTGCCTGGATGGTGATGTTGGTTCCCTGTAATTGCCGTTGTAATGCCTCTGAGAACACATTCAGATAGGCTTTGGTCGCACAATAACTCACGGCCGTCGGAAAAGGCAAAAAGGCGGTCATTGACGAAACATTGATAATTGTCCCCTGGTCGCGTTGCCGCATATTTTGCAACGCAGCCCAACTCAGGCGAGTTGCTGCCACAACGTGAACATTCAGCATTTCCTGGGTTCTCTGGATGGGAATATCTATAAACTCGCCCGGCGTCCCAAAACCGGCGTTATTGATGAGCATTGTCAGGTTTTCAGCCTGAAGAAGATGTTGTTCGACGCGCCGAATCTCTTGTTCCTGGCTGAGGTCCGCCGGCAGGACTTCAACCTTCACAGCATAGCGACGAGAGAGAGACTCTGCAAGTTCTTCCAGGCGTTGACGCCTGCGAGCTACGAGAATCAGATTAGAACGCCGTGCGGCCAACGTTTCGGCAAACACCTTTCCGATTCCGCTTGATGCTCCGGTAATCAGCGCGGTTCCCTGGGTGTGTTGATTCATCCGGTTCCTCCCGTGTAACGTGTTGGAAGTTGTTCATAAAAATTTCAGTCAACTCCACAATTCATTGCGATGAACAGAGAAACAGTAGGGTAAGAAACGTGGGATTGTCAAGGTAAAAAAACCTACAGGGATTGTATTTAAGAAGGATAAAACCGGGAGCACCAATGGACACACGCACAGCATGTAGAAACAAGACATGCCTTGTCTCTACACACCGGAATGGGACCCAAAAATCTGTTGTGGCTCCCTGTCCTTCCTTCGCAATTTAATCCTTGACATTATTCGGTTTTGCTGTATTATTTTTTGAGGGGGATGGATTAATGAAAAACAGATAGCACGTAAACAGATGGGGATGGCTTTATGAAAAGGAGAACATTTCTTCAACAAGGGTTCATCGCCGGGGCGACGGTTTCAAACATCTCACTTTTTGGCTGGCACAATTTAGCCTTTGGACAAGATGTGGCTTCTGTCACTCCTGATTTGGTGGCTGTCAGAAACGGCGAGCCGGATGTTATGTTCGACAAAGCAATTGCGGCGGTTGGCGGCATGAACACATTTGTTCAGCAAGGGCAGATCGTCGTGGTAAAGCCCAACATCGGCTGGGATCGAAAACCGGAAACCGGCGCCAATACGAATCCGCTCCTGGTCAAACGGATTGTGGAACATTGTTTGAGTGCGGGCGCGAAAAAAGTCTATGTCTTTGATCATGTCGTGAATCGCGGCGCCAAAACCTATAAAACGAGCGGCATTGAACAAACAGCCAAAGCCGGCGGGGCGATTGTGGCTCCGGCTGGCTCAAAAACGTATTATGAACCTGTCACGATTCCCGGGGCCGAACGCCTGAAAACGGCTCGTGTTCACGAACTGCTGCTGGAAGCGGATGTCTTCATTAATGTCCCGGTTTTAAAACACCATTTCTCCTCACAAGCCACGATTGCCATGAAGAATTTAATGGGGGTGGTCTGGGATCGGGAAACATACCATCGCCAGGGGCTTCATGATTGCATCGCGGATTTTTGTCTTTATCGGATACCGGATTTGAATATCGTTGATGCGTATCGAGTGACCATGGCGAATGGGCCGCAGCGAGCCAGGGAGAGTGACATTGCTCTGAAAAAGATGCTGTTGCTCTCTGCCGATATAGTTGCGATTGATGCGGCGGCGGTGAAAATCCTGGGAAAGGAACCTCAGAATATCCGATATATCCGATTAGGCCATGAGAAAAAGATTGGAACAATGAACCTGGCAGAGCTGAACATTCACAAAATTGTGTTATAAGGTCCTTCAATGGAGTAGTAAAGCTATCTACAGACGTGAGCGCATGAGGGGTATAAAATTCTTCCGCCCTTCATGATGAGAAATTATTATACGGGAGCGACCTTTTATGAAAATTACGAAAGCTGTTATTACCTGTGCGGCTGAGGCGCAACGTCATTTACCCCTCCAAACTCTGGTTGATCGGGATAGCACGGAAAAATCCGTCTTGCAAATCCTGATTGAGGAAGTTCTCCGGGCATCAGTCGAAGAGATTTGCCTTGTCGTTCGTCCGAGTGATGAAGCCTCGTACAAACAGGTTGTCGGAGAACATTCCGGACGCTTGTTTTTTGTTCACCAGCACAAACCTTTAGGCTATGGTCATGCGATCCACTGTGCAAAAGAGTTTGTCGGGAATGAAGCCTTCCTTCATCTGGTCGGCGATCATTTGTATGTCAGTCGGACGGAAAGAGGCTGCACGCAACATCTCGTGGAAGTGGCTGAAACGGAATCCTGTGCGGTCTCGGCAGTTCAGGCGACCAGGGAGCATCTCCTCGCCTATTACGGAACGGTGGGCGGACAGCGCGAACCAAATCACAAGAACCTCTACCGCGTGGAAACGGTGATCGAAAAACCGACTCCTACCGAAGCGGAACAAAAGTTGATTGTTCCCGGTTTACGGGCCGGGTTTTATCTCTGTTTCTTTGGAATGCACGTGTTAACCCCCACGGTGATGGATATTCTGGAACAACAACTAAAGCGAACAGGTTCCCAAAGGCGTGTGACATTATCCACAGCCTTAGCCGAGCTTGCAAAGCAGGAACAGTATCTGGCTCTTGAAAAAACGGATTGGCGCTACGACATGGGCGTAAAATACGGAGTGTTGACTGCCCAGCTAGCCTTGGCGCTCAGTGGGCAGGATCGGGATGAAGTTCTCTCCTCGTTAGTGTCATTATTGGCCTCTCGAGCAATCGACGGAAGCGGGAGGTAAGGGATGGGCAGTGAACTTGTGCGGATTATTACCGCAAAAACCCGGGATGCCAGAAATCGTGCGCTCGATGCGTTTTGTCGAACCGCGTCGGTGGACCAGCTTGTGTGTGAGTGTGAAGAACTGGAACGATTTCGGAAGCAAAGCAGTAATCTGTATGAAAAAGTCCGCGCGCTCTTTTTTCTGTATGCGATCCATCGTTTTCACCTCCCCTTTAAGTCTGGGATGACAGTCGGCGGATTTATTCCGTTTGAAGGGTATCAAAATCTTTTGGATCGCCGCTTTGAGGAAGCGATTGATATTTTTCTGAAAACGCAACAGCACGCAGGATGGAGCGATGGAATTTCCAGCGCTCTGGCCGCTGCCTATCATAATCTGGGGTTTCAAACTCTTGCTGATCAGGTCCGTCGCAGCGTTCGGTCGGTGCGGGGCAATCAATGGATGTTCCGGATCGGACACCCGGCAGACCATCCGCTGCGGATTCGTCCTGAACTCCTTCATCTCGACAAGGCAAACGGATTGTTTCCGATTTTACGCGAAGCGACTCCCGTTCGGATGGATTTGACTCATAGTGGGTGGAGCGATATCTTTTTCCTGGGCATGGATTTCCCGGAAGGCGCCCGGGTGCTCAATGTGTCCATTGATCTCTCGGTGCGGGGAGGGGATTCTGGCCCTCCG